>JFJP01027691.1_pt1 | contig 13880 bp, 8 predicted proteins | sample 431651 | NCBI WGS metagenome assembly JFJP01 (sample SAMN02602958, study PRJNA72255) | Microbial mat metagenome, whole genome shotgun sequencing project. | biome: fresh water; feature: sink hole; material: water; isolation source: purple microbial (photo- and chemosynthetic) mats found in... | reverse complement strand
AAAAATATATTTCACTCTCTTAATTTTAGAATTCAACAACGATTTTAACCATAATTTTTTTATTTTTAAAGGGAAAGGAAAGGAAAGGTGAAGAAAAAAAAAATAGTCTCATTTTCACATATTTTCTTGTTTAATTTGACAAATAAAAAAAACTAACATAAAAAAATTAATCACTATTTTCTTTCTTTATCATTAATTTTTGTTTAAATATTATTTTGAATTTTATTAATGTTTTTTTTATTTCAACATAAATTTTATGTTTAATTTTCAATAATAAAATACTTAACAAAAATGGACCCTCAGTCCATAAAAACCATTTCAAATAAAGTGGCATTCAAGCCCACCCCTCCATCTCTTAAAAACCCTACCACAAAAATTTATCGTCAACCTTCTTCTAAAGGCCTTTCTCACCAATCTTCTATTTATCAACTAGAAGGTTCTAACTATCAAGAGTTCGAATCTATTAAGCGCAAACATGACAAAATCGCATTATTGGAGTCAGAAATCGCTAATGTTCAAAAAAAACTGACTGATTTCTATTTCAAAATGAAAGAAGTTCTTTTAAAAGATCATCAATTAAGTCGTGAATTGAAAGAGGTTTTCTTTAGTGAGAATCTTCGAGAACAGATTCTTCAATGTGATTCTATTACAATGATAGATTTTCTTCAGAAAATCATCATTGGCGCTGTTGATTTATCACATAATCTGATGGATAATTGCAATTATGGCTCACAGTTGATAAAAAATGATTCAGATTATGTGATAATTCTGCAAAAATTAGAAGAAGAAATCATTTTGTTAAAACAAAGACAAATAGAGGATGAATATATAACAGAGGCTTTAAAGTCGAAGATAGAAGAGCTTCAAGATCAAAATAGTAGAATTGTTGAGAAATCTGCACAAACTGCCCAATCTTTCAAACAAGATTATTATAAATTATTGACAATAATACATGAATTTGAATACGATATTACTCATTTAAAGGACAAAATGACAGAGAAAGATGCTCAAATTCAGACATTGAATGAGAAAAACTTCTCAATATATGTATTGGAACATAAGATCAAGTCTTTGGATCAGAAATACCGCAAGGATTTTTCAAAAGAAAAAGCTAAATTTAATAAAGAAATGATCTTTATGAAAGATTGCAGGATTTCTGACCCTAATTTCTATCAAAAAATGCATGGGATTGATGTACAAATAAAAGGGCTTGAAAATAAGCTATATTCAAGCAATATGAAAAAACACAAAATCGAGGGTTTTACTAAAATTCAGAGAGAAGAGATAAATGAAGAGAAAAATGCATTAGAAAAAAAGATAAATCAATTGAATAATGAGGGTTTCGAGATGAAGGAAAAAATGGCAGAGAAAAATAGAGAGATAGTATGGCTAAGACAGGAATTTTCAAAGAGAAATGAAGTGAGAGCAGCAGTAGTTAAAAGTGGCAATATTACTGTTATGAGAACAATAGAAGATAATTTTAATAATAATAATGATAAAAAAATAGGGAAAAGCTTTAATATTAATAATAGCTCTATTGTCAATAAAAGTTGTGGTAATAAATAAAGAAAATAAGAGGAATCAAACATATGTGATATTATGCATGATAAATTGTATTAATTCTTTATGAAATTATGATTTTTCTCAAAAAATATGATTTTTTTTTTTTAATCAGAACTTCTTAAAAAACCAAAATTAAAAAGAAATTTCTTTTATTTTTTCTGCAAGAAAGTCATTAAAAACTCATTTGTTTCATTAATCATCTTCTCCTTATCCAGGTTGATCACATTTTCTGTCATTTTATTAAGATCAATCTCCACTTTCTTATCGCATTTAAAAAACCCAAACTTCTCATAAATTGAGACAAAATACAACAATTTCAATATGACTCCATATCCAAACTTCGAAAGAATCTTCTGATTGTTTTTCTCCAATAATTCCTTCATATCTAAGATTGTTGTCAAAAACACTCTAATATACATTTTTTCATCAGAAGCAGTAATATCTATGTTGAAATTCAAGAAACTCACTAATTTTTTATCCTTTATTTCATTGAATTTAATCCTGTGGAAATTGTTATTCATTACCTGAGAAACTCTACTGCTAAATTTCTCTAACAAATCAAACCATTTTTCGAAATTCATTTCCAAAGCCAAGGGTTCCCAATTCTCCAGTCCAAATAGATTCTCTTTTTTTGATAGGCAATTACTTATGAATTCTACTCTAATATAGAGATATTTCGTTAAAATAAAACTTATTAAGCTGTTGAGATTATCTTTCGGATCCAAAGCTTGGTTCAAAGTAGGGACAATATGTTCAATAAAATGTAAAATTTCAATTTCATGTGAAATCTTATCTATGAATTCCTTCTTGATTTCTTTTAAATTTATTTCAAATTTATTTAGATTTATTTGCGAGATGCTCTCAGGTTTCTCAGGAATCTGTTTTGAAGTGGGTTTTATAAAATCATCATATTGGAAATCCTCATTTGAATCCAGTTTTTCTATCGTCAGATCATCATCGTGATCATTTTTAGGCCCACAAGGAAGGGGTTTTTGGCTCACGGCTCGAGTTTTATGAGGAAAATCTCCCAATTTCGGTTTTTTCTCAGGACTATTTTGAATTTCTTGGCTGGAATCTTCAAGAAATTGAATTTTATAGACGAGTTTGCAAGAAAATCCAAATTCATTCGGAATTTGTTGCAATGTTTCTAACATATCTAATTCGTTTAATTTGATTGGGTCTAGCGCACAAAGATTGAAGCAATTCTTGAGCGAATCGAGAAGAGAACGGTCCATGCCTTTAAAAACGTTAAGTTCTTTTTCAAAATCATATTTAGTTTGTTTGAAATAATCACAAATGCAGAATAAGTGGTCCTTCTTTTTTTTCTGAATAAAGGAATGTTCGATTATTTGAACGAAATTGAGCCTATCCTCAGGTTCAAACTGGAGCATTTTCTCTAAAAAATCACTTAAATCTGCATTAATATGAATTCCTTTGGGATTTGGCAAATCTATAAAAAAATTCTTCCTATTTTTTATAGTGTTTTCCAAGACTTCTAATAAATCTTCCCTATTTTTTCCACTAAATGGAACTACTCCAAAAATTGTTTCATAGAATAAAACCCCTAGAGCCCAGACATCGACTTTATGCGAAAGCTTTTTCGCTGCATATGAATCCAAAATTTCATAAGGAGAAATTCCATTTTTATAATAAAAAAATGTGGATAAAGCTTTTGTTTTCAATGATTCGGTATAAGGGAAATTCAATAATTTATATATGTTATTAGATTTATAGATTGTCTTTGACAGAATGTTTCTATGCAATTTATTGGCTTTATAATATGGTAAATAAGCTGAAAGAATATCAAGAACAAGGGTGATTACTTTATCTTCTGGAAACGGGCCTTTGGAATCTAAGATTGATTGAAGGTTCATTTCATCAGGGAATTCATAGACTACATAGAAACGGTTCTCTGTTTGCAAGATTTCTATTATGTTTAACAGGTTTTCACCTTTGAGTTTTTGATAAACTTGAAGCTCAGACATAAAATCTATTGAATTTTTCTCTGCTTCTTTAAGGACTGGAAGGGAATCCATCACAATTACCATGGCTGATTTGTTTGTAAGGATGTTGCGCGCTTTATATGTCCGGCCTAATTCGGAGATATCAATTATTTTGTTGAAAAAAAAAAAAAAAAAAAAAAAAAAAAGAGCTGATTTATTTTATTATGAAATATATATTGGATTAATTCAAAGAGTGGAGAAAAAAAATTTCTGACTTCATAGAAAAAGTTTATATAAAATTTTGAAATTAATTTTTTGAACTTAAAAGTTTTAAAAATCTTTAATTCCCAAAAATTTTTTTTAAATTCTATACATTTTATGAGCAACTTGGCAGAATCAACATTTGACCTCGAAAAAGATTTTAAACATTTTGAATTTGGCAAACTTAACTCAAAAATATGTTAGTTTGCTTAAAATATTTGAAATAATTAAAAATTTTAAAGTATCAAGTGATGATGATTTTGAATCTTCTAAGAGTGGAAGTGAAGATGAAGAAGACGAAAAAAAAACAAATATTCAACCTAACCTCAATAAAAAACAAGTTCCTTTTTCAAATTACTTGAATATTGAAAATAAAGAGAATAAAACCACCATAAGTTATGATAAGTCTTTTAAAAAGCTTCTTGAAAAAAAAAATAGAGATTTTATGAATCGACTCAATAAAAAAAAGAATGTTTTTATTTTAAATAAAGGATCCGATTGGGACATTATTCTTCTCAATCGCTTAATGCTTTCCGATATGAATAAAGAAATCGAAAATTTAAAAAAAATTATTGAAAAAGAATATGAAAATTTAAATAGTCTTTCAGATCCAGAACTTTTTGTGGGTGAATTAAAATACATAAAGGAAAAGGCGAATAAAGAAATAATTGAAAAGATTGCAAAAAAAATTAAATATATTCGAAGATTAGAAGCAGAAACAGATAATTTTACCTCATTTTACACCACAGTTGGTTATGGCTATTTAGAACAAATCATGACTGAAAGTTCGCCTTTTAATTCATTGTTAAAGCTTCTGCAGAAAATCACTAATAAAAACTTTGTATTGATCAATCCTTTTAGCCAAAATCTTGAAAAATCTTACTCAGGGAATTTCGAGGTTGCAATAGATTATGTAATTGATATTTTGATCAATTTTTCGCAGAACATGTTCATTGAATGGGAAAAAAAAAAAAATATGAAAGAATTTAGACTTTTAATGATGAAAAAATTAGAAAATTTGATGAAGACAGAAAAAATGTTTAGATTGATGGCGATAATGTTAGTGAAAAGCTTAGTTTGTGAAGAAAGTATTTTAAAAGAGCTTAGTTCAGAAATTCAAGATAATCTTTTAAATGGAAAAAATGCGCTTGAATTCCAAAATATTGAATATGTTTGTGATGCTTTGAATATTAAAATCAAGATATATGGTTATACTGTTGAAACAAAAAAAGGAGAGAAGCATTTCAATAAAATTTATAAGGTTTTTGGAAGAAAATTGGAGCAGGATTGCAGCACAATAATTCTATATTATGAAGATGGATTGTTTAGTTTAGCTCATAATGACTTATAGATTTAAAGAGAAAATTTTAAGTTAATATTTTGAAAAGAAATCAAATTTAGTTCAAAAACGTAACATAAAACGTTTTAAATAAAAACTTAGGCGTATAATATTTTTATACTTCAAAGTGTTTAATTTAATGTGAGAGCTTTTATATTCTTCCTCAATGAACTCATAGTGTCGAATATCCTCCTTGTGTATTTGTAGGGGAGGCCAATATAAGTTAAAGTTTTCTAGTTTTCCTCCGTATTTAGCCTCTAAATTTTGTTCTGAAATGAATTTATGAAGATTGCTGATATCTGATTTTCCAATAAATTTTATTTTTGATTTGCTTTCTTCTGCGATGAAAGCTATTTTTTTTGTAAAAATGTAATAAATAAGTCATATTTAAAATAAACCATCAATGATTTTCCAAACCATATATAAAGAAAAACTGGGGTTCATTATACATACCTTTTCCAAAGTATGCGGGAAATATTTTGATGATGTTTCTATTATTTTTTGCAAAGCCTTTAAAAAAAATGTTTAAAGAATGAAAATCAAATTAATTAATCATAAAATCACTTTAAAAGGAAAATTGAACATACTCATTTCGTTCATTTCGATCAAAAATACAGTGTTTTCTACATATCCTGGATAATGCATATAATTCTGACATAATCTCATTATATATACTAATGCATTTGTAAACGCTTCAATTTTAGTCTTAAAAAATTAAATATATCAGTATATTTTGTTTAATTCTTTAAAAATAAAAAAAACATCATTAAAATTTAGTTGATGAACATTTATCACGATAACTGGTCTCATATGTTTATCTCTTCCAGCTATATAAACAACCCCTTTTTTCTAATAAATTTCAATAAAGAAGCAACATATTTTTTATTTTATACCAATAATTCTAGAGATTCATCTTCTAATTGCTGGTTTTCAATGTCAATAAGCCATTCTGAATGGTGTTTTAATCTCTTTCATATAAAAAATTATTAAAATTTACTAATTAAAAATAGAAAACATCAAAAGCTTTTTCAACATCAAATTTTGAGCAATATAAAAATTTGAGAAATTCTTGCTTATTTCTCAATCTTTTTTCTTTTTTTAAATTGAGGGAATTAAATTCGGTTAATGAACCTGTGGATTATTTGAAGTTTTGCATTATCAACTCTGTCTTGTAATAAATCGATTAATTTTTTCTCATAATCGTCGTAATTCACATTATAAAATATTCGTCTGATTGCTTTATTCTTAAGACCACTCTTTATATAGCTTTCTAAAGAAAAATTTCATGCCATTTAAACAAAATCAAAATTTTTTAAAGACCATCATGACTTAAGGAAAAAACATCTTCTTTCTTTAATCTCAAATAGTCAAACTCCATTAAAATTTTAATAATTTATTAAAAAGAAATTTTTTTGCGGAGTTTAATTAAATTTTATTTTATAAAAATAAAAAAAATCTTATTTAAGTAAAGCTTTTCATATATCATAATTTCAAAAAAATATAAAAATATCTCATGAAAAAAAAAGAACAAGAAGCCTTCGCGGAGAAAGAAAGCAATTATGGGAAAGTCTACAAAGTTGCTGGACCATGTAATTCCTTTTTTTTTAAAAAAAAAATGTCTTATTCCTTTTGTTTTTAAGTGGTTGTTGCTGAAAATATGTCTGGAGCCAAGATGTACGAATTGGTACAGAAAATTTCCCCTTCCCCTCATAATTTTTTTCTTCTTTTGATTAGGTGAAAGTCGGATGGAATAAATTAGTGGGGGAAATCATTAAGCTTGATGGAGATACAGCTTCAATTCAATGTTACGAAGAAACTTGTAATACTCCATTTCAAAAATTACTTTCATTTTTTTTAATCATTTTTTCAATTTCAAGCTGGACTAACTGTAGGAGATCCAGTGCTTAGAACCAAAGAACCTTTATCAGTGGATTTGGGCCCAGGCATTCTGCAACAAATAGTTGATGGTATTCAAAGACCTTTGGAAGTTATTGCCAAATTGACCAATAGTGTCTTTGTCCCAAAAGGTATTGATATTCCAGCTTTGGATGTTCATAAGAATTGGCTCTTCAAACCCTCTCCAAAGATAAAGATTGGGTCTATGTTGACAGGCGGTGATATATTGGGAACTTGTTTTGAAAACAATTTGTTTGATGAACATCGTATTTTGGTTCCACCAAGAGCTAAAGGAAAGGTCGTTTCAGTTGTTGAGGAAGGCAATTATAACATCAGGGAAAAAATCGTTGAGCTTGAATATGATGGCAAAATCCATAAATTCTCTATGAGTCACAATTGGCCCGTCAGACAATCACGACCAGTCGCTGAAAAACTTGCAGGTTTTCACTATTATACCATATAAATATTATTAATGAAAATATTTTAATTTTAATTTTTAAGGTAATACTCCCTTATTGACTGGACAAAGAGTGTTGGATGCTTTGTTCCCTTCAGTGTTGGGTGGAACTTGTGCTATTCCAGGAGCGTTCGGATGCGGAAAAACTTGTATTTCTCAAGCATTATCCAAACATTCCAACTCAGAAGTTATTGTGTATGTGGGATGCGGTGAAAGAGGCAATGAGATGGCTGAAGTCTTGAATGAATTTCCTGAACTGACAACCAAAGTTAAAGGCAAAGAAGAAAGTATTATGCAACGAACTTGTTTAGTGGCAAATACCTCAAATATGCCCGTCGCAGCAAGAGAAGCTTCCATTTATACAGGGATCACCTTAGCTGAATATTTCAGAGATATGGGTTACAATGTCTCTATGATGGCTGATTCAACAAGTCGTTGGGCAGAAGCTTTGAGAGAAATCTCTGGTAGATTGGCTGAAATGCCTGCTGATGCAGGATATCCTGCTTATTTGGCAACAAAATTAGCTCAATTTTATGAAAGAGCTGGAAGAGTTAAGTGTTTGGGTAGCCCTGATAGAGAAGGAAGTATCACCATTGTGGGTGCTGTGTCACCACCTGGTGGAGATTTCACTGATCCTGTTACTACAGCCACATTATCCATTGTGCAAGTGTTTTGGGGATTGGATAAAAAATTGGCGCAGAGAAAACATTTCCCAAGTATCAATTGGACGATCAGTACCTCAAATTATGAGAGACAACTAGACCCTTATTTCGATAATTTCGATAGTGAGTTCAGTTATTTGAGAACCAAATTCAAAGAAATTCTACAAGAAGAAGCTGAATTAAACGAAATTGTTCAATTGGTCGGAAGAGATTCATTGTCTGAAGATCAGAAATTAGTCTTAGAAGTATGAAATTTAAAATTGAATGATTTCATTTATTATTTTTTTACTCTCAATTTTTTTTATTTATTTGAATTTTAGATGGCAAAAATCATTAGAGAAGACTTTTTACAACAAGATGCCTTTTCTAATTATGATTATACGTGTCCTCTCTTTAAAGTATGAATTTTTTATTGATTTTATTATGTGAATTAAATAAAACAAAGACTGTTGGTATGATGAGATGCATCATCACCTTCCACGATCTAGCTAAAAAAGCGATTGTTGAATCATCAGGAGAACATAAAATCAGTTGGTTGATCATTTACAATCAAACCAGACCACTTTATATCAAATTGAGTAAAATGAAATTCGAGGTTGATTTTTTTTCATTTGTTTGGTTTTTTTAAAAAATTTCAATTGAAAATGACAGAATCCAAAACAATCGAAACAAGAATTTACGGCCTATTTCAGTAAATTCATTGATGAAATAACTACCGCTTTTAGAAATCTGATTGAAAAATAAGGGAGAAAAGAAGTTTAATTTAGAGTCAATTTTTAATGAGAAAAAATTAATTAAAAAATTTGAAAAAATTAAAGAATTTTTTGAAAATCGAAAAAATTAAAAAATTCTTGATTTTAAAAATTAAATGTTTTAAATTAATTTTTTTTTAAAAAATTAATATCCCACAAGTTTACTGTGCATCATTTTAAAAAAAAAAAAATTTTCTGAGTTCATCTTTTCTTATGACATTTTCGAATTTTAAATTAGTTTTTGGTTCTTCATCATCTAAATTTTGAAAGAAAAAGAAAAAATATTGTTTAAAGACAAAAATTTTAGTAAATAAGTAAAATTCGAGTCTATTTCAAAATCAAATTTTTTTTTTACAATTTATAAATCAAAACTTTCGCTCTCAAATGAAAACTCACTTAGAAAATTTGGATCAAATCATCCATAAAAATTTCCCTAAAGACATCGCCTTTAAAAGGGTTCAAAAAGGTTCTTTAAACTTCAACTTTTTCCATTAATTTAATTTCAAAGAAATTTCATTATTGAGCTCATTAAACAAGAATTTCTATAAAATTTCTGTCTTAAACTCTCCAATTGGCTTGAAAATCCTGGTAATTTTTTCTTTTTCTCTAAATATTTCATAAAATTTCTACATTTATTTTGAATTTTAGATTGAAACTTCTAAAGCGGCTCTTCAGAATTTTTGTGACGAATTGGCAATTTCCTCAATCCAAATGATTTTATTCGAAATTTTGCTTGAGCCGAAATTTCCTTTTATTTACCCGAAAATTTTTTGCAGAACCACATTTTGCAAGCCGAGTTTATCAGATGGTCGAGATATTTTGATCGACATTTTAAAGAAAACATGGTTCATTTCATTTAAACATTCGATTTTTTAAAGAGATTTTGTTTTAAAGGACTCCTTCAATTCTTCTTCATGAAATAATAATTCTTTTTCCGATTTTTATGAAAGAAACCCTTTCAAAATCAAGAGATATGACCGCACTTCAAAAAATTGGAACCTATCATTTGGGTTGTTTGTATAATCTTGAGGATTTTCTACTAATGGACTCATTGGATGTGTTTCCAGTGAATGAATTGATGCCAAACAATAAGACAATCCCTCGTTATTTAGTGCTTTCTCAATCTAACCTGTTAAATTTTGAGATTATTGATAAGAAAAATAACCAAATGAAGTTGATTTCATGGGCTAACCTGCAATCATTGCTCAATATTAAAAGAAAAAAAGATGAGCAATTCACATTGGTTCTCACATGGAAAGACGCTCATAAAGCCGAGGGTCTCACACAAATAATTGCTTTGGAGCAAGCTGGGAAATTTTGTGAGCTTATAATCAAGAATATGAAGAGTTTTGGAGTTAAAATAAGCAAGAATATCATAAAACAGCCTGATTTGACACTCAATGATGTGACTGTCAAAGCATATGAACAAATTGATATAATGGATTTATTAGAGAATATCACGATTTTAGAATCGAGATTGCCTGCAGAATTTACTATTGATATTGTTAATACTTTGATGATGTTATATCAGAAAGCTGTTGAATATTATTCTGCTTTGGATGATCCTGGCTATGATGATTTTTTAGAGAAATTACACCTGTTATTGAGTAGAGAAGATGTACAAATACTGTTAAAAAGCAAAGCAGAAACATCAACAAAATCCAAAAGGGTTGAGAAAAATATAGGGGGTCAAAAGAAAATTATTGAACCCTATGAAGAAGAGGAAGAAGAAGAGAAAAAAGATAATAATAATCAAAATGCACAGGATTATTTCCAAAAGAATAAAATGCCAATGCAACCCAAAAAAGAAGAGAATATGCTGCAGAAAAAACAAGATAATTTGGTATCTAGTTCGAAAAAACAAGAAATTAAGCAAGAATTAAAACCAGAAATTAAGCAAGAAGTAAAACCAGAAATTAAGCAAGAAATAAAACCAGAAATTAAGGAAGACACTAAGCCGGAGATTAAGCTTGATATAAGAGAAGAAAATCAAATTAAAGAAGAAAAACAAGAAATTAAAGAAGAAGAAAATCAAGAAATTAAAAAAGAAAAACAAGAAATTAAAGAAGAAGAAAATCAAAAAGCTACGGAAGAAAAACTAGAAATTAAAGAGGAAAAACAAGGAATAAAAGAAAAAAAGCAAGAAATTAAAGAAGAAAATCAAGATATTCAAGAAGAAAAGCAAGAAATTAAAGAAGAAGAAAAGCAAGAAATTGAAGAAAAAGAAAAACAAGAAATTAAAGAAGAAAATCAAGAAATTAAAGCAGAAAAACAAGAAATTAAAGAAGAAATGCATAAAACAAATGAAGTACTAGAGGCGAATCAAGAAAAAATTGAATTAGAGTCAAATCAAGAAAACAAAGAAGAAACTAATTTAGAAGAACACAAGCTTGAAAAAAATGAAGAAAATAAAGAGAATGAGGGATCTCAAGAAGTAAATTCAATTGAGAAATCTGTTGAAAATAAAGAAATGGAAGTTTCTGAAATGATTGAAACCAAAGAGAAGGAAACTTCAGAAATCACTGAAACTAAGGAAAAAGAAGCTTCAGAAATAATCCAAGAAATAAATCTAACCTTAGAATTAGCCGAAAAAACTGCAAATCAATAAGAAAACCAATAAATATCCTTTTATTTCCCCCCAAAAAAAAAGAAAATCACAAAACAAAACTATTTCTATTTAATTTGAAGGAATTTTAATTTTATCATAACTTTTTCCATTAAAATGGGAGTCGTCTATTCGATTTGTTCCTGTTGTTCTGCCTATTTAGTCCGTTCCGATTCCTCTTCATTGAAGGATGTTTTTAAAGTCTTCAAAGAAAGGAAATCAAAAGATTCCCCTAATAATTTGATGGTTTTTAAGAATTCAATCATAGAAGAAATCACAAAGAAAAATTTTGTAAAGGCTATTGATGAAAATAATTCCAAAGAAGTTCAAAAATTAATAAAAGAAGGTTTTCCAATAAATTGCTTTATAAATGAAGAGAGATTCACAGCATTAACCTATGCTAGTAAACGAGGTTCTTTGAAAATTATGAAGATTCTAATAGAAAAGGGATTTGCAGATCTTAATTTGCAAGATGATATAGAAAAGTGGACTCCTTTGATTATCAGTTGTATCAATGGACATTATGAATGCGTGGAATATTTGATTAAAAAAGATGCGAATCGGAATTTGCAGTCAGAAACAAATTTAAAGGCAATTGATTATGCTAAAGAAGGGAAAAACACAAGTTTGATGGAAAAGGAAAAAAGAAATTTCGAGAAGATTATACAATTATTGGAAAAAGAAGAAGAGAAGAATAATTAAAGTTATTTATAAAAAGTTTTTTCAAGTAAACGCAACGCTATTTAATGAATAAAAATAGGCTAGTTTAATCTCCATATTCCTTCATAAGTAAATGTTTTATGATAAATTTATGAGAAATGTTTATTTTTTTTTATATACTGACTCTTTATTTATTTCTTCTAGAAATAAATAAATTCAACAAGAATGAAAGTTTTCTTTTTATTTCAGAGTTCTCTTAAAATAATTTAAAAAGTTTATTCGTTCTTTTCGTAATGCTCCCAAATTTCTTCTTCCTTTAGGTTTTTTTTGCATTTTATGCAAAAAAATTGGTTATTGCATTTCTTTTCGTTTTTGCAAAAACATATCTTCTTCTCGAAATTTGCAATTAATTCGCAAACATCTGGGTCCATTGTGCCACAATTCGGACAAGCAACTTCATTGTTCACTTTGACTTTCGCGATCTTATTAATTCCTTTCACATCTCCTTGAGCAATTCTTTGAATCGTTACTTTGCAAGAATTCCCATAAGGCTGGTTATTAAAATGTGTATAATGATCACCTTCTGCTAAAGGACTCCCACACAAATAACAGAAAAACTTTTTTTTTTGACAAGCCGCAGAATTACAATAAGCGAAATTACATCCATCAGGTTTAGCTCCATAATTATGACAATGGGGACATTTCATAGCTCCAGCTGCCTCCATAACTTTTTTTAAATCATATTCTTCTGGACTTTGATTTCTTTCTTGATATTCTTCACAAGAAATGTCTTGATGATTCTGCCATTCCCCGTAACAATCAGCACAATATTTGATCTTGCAGATGTCACAAGTGAAATAACTTGCACCTCGAAAAATAAAATAAGAAGCAGTACATTTTTTGTTTGGACATTTAATCAAAACTTCTTTGGAATCAGGCTTCGTTTGAAAATTCTCATTAGAAAGATCAATGTATTTTTTATATATTTCTGCAGGCAAATTGTAACGAAGCTCGAATATTGTGATTGGGGTTTCGCAGTTGCCTTCGGGACATTTTAAATCCGTAGGAGTCACATAACCATGGTTGATGTTTTCGGTCCATTGTTGAATCAGGCAATCTTTGCAAAAACGATGATCGCAATTTAAAGTCAAAATATTGGTGATTTCAGCCTCTGTTAAACAGATTTTACATTCAATTTTAGGAATTTTTAAATTAGGCATCATTTTTTTTTTTTCCTTAATTTTTAATGGGATTTCATTTTAAAATTTAAGAGTTTAATTTATTATTTAAATTTGAATGAGTTTTTTTTATAAAAAAAAATTCTATACAAATAAAAATTATTTTTTTATTGTTATTCAATTCTTCATTTTTCAACATCATGATGAAGATGATCAAATATAGTTTCTTCTATGATTTCTTTTTTGCAGTCAAGACAATAGATTTTGCAAAGTTTGCATACACAGATTTTATAGTTTAAATTTTTATCGATTTCGCAAACTTCAGGATCGTGACTTCCACATTTCGGGCAACTTTTTTCATTCTGTTTTTTTAATTTAACAATCTTATTCATCCCTTTCATGTTAAAATCTCCTTTCGTTTCTTTTTCTATTGTTGTTTTACACTTATTACTAAAAGGATTATTTTCATTAAAATGAGATAAAGACTCAGCATTTTTCAAAGAAATGCCACATAAATAACAAAAATATTTTTTCTTTTGGCAAAAAGCTGAAGGACAAGTCATA
>JFJP01012373.1_pt1 | contig 13881 bp, 14 predicted proteins | sample 431651 | NCBI WGS metagenome assembly JFJP01 (sample SAMN02602958, study PRJNA72255) | Microbial mat metagenome, whole genome shotgun sequencing project. | biome: fresh water; feature: sink hole; material: water; isolation source: purple microbial (photo- and chemosynthetic) mats found in... | reverse complement strand
GCTTTAGTAATGGGCTCGTAGCTCAATGGCAGAGCAGTGGCCTTTTAAGCCATTTGTTGAGGGTTCGACCCCCTCCGAGCTCACAAAAAAGGCCTCCAAAAATTGGAGGTCTTTTTTTTATTCTTCTTCGTCCGACTCGTCAACATCGTCTTCATCGAGAGTTAGGAGTTCAAACTTGTTGAACTCTTCGGTAAAGTTCAGATTTTCAAGGGCATCTTCAAGAAATTCAACCAGGTCTTCATCTTCGGTTTGATCAATTAGGGCAACAAGATAGGTGCGGGCATCATCGCCGCCGATCTGTGAAAGCGCCCAAATTGCGGCTGTTGCCACATCATCATCCACTTCTTCATCTTCAAGAACTTGGAGCAGGATGGGGGAAGCCGCCTCAATGATCAGTTGCCCCGCCGCTTCAATTGCCGCAAATTTGATCTGCGGATCTTCGTCAAGCAACATGCTGACTACGTTTTCGTTCCAGCGCTCATCGTGTGAGCGTCCCATGGCGCGCAGGGCAGTGGCAATCCAGGCGGGATCGACGCGCTCGAAGGCTGATTCGATCAACGCGGCAACTTCGGATCGGGAAGAGAAGCTAAGAGACTCAAGCGCGCGTTTGCGCAGCGTTGAATCGTCTTCGCTGTGAATGACCGAGATTAAGGCGTCTTCTATTTTGCGCTGCTGGTCTTCTTTTACTTTTTCCAATTCGCCCAACAGGATGAATTCGCCGAGTAGCTGCACGGCTTCCATGCGCGGAGCAAGTTCTTCGTCGTGCAGGAAAATATCAACTAATTTTCCGCCAAGTTTCGGATCGTCTGATTCAACGAGCAGGCGGATGGCGCGCGCGCGCACTTCACCGTCAGGGTCAGTCAATAACGCGCGTCCAATCTCTTCGTAGGAGACGATGGAGTCAGAGTCTAGGTGAGATAAAAGCCCGTCGAGCAGGATCAGTTTTCGGGGAGGTTGGACACGAGTCCAGACATCCAAAAAAAGTTTGAGGTTTTTGGGGTCGAGGTCTGAATAAAATTTCAGGTGGCTTTGCGGAATATCCTTGTTGGAATCCGACAGGTGAGCGAGAACATTTTGAAAGGAAAGTTTTGTGGCCATAATTAAGGAATTGGAATTTTAGCGGGGTTTACGAAATCCATGATGTTGACAAAAAGCATTAAGCTGATCAGCAGGAGCATGGCAATGCCGTTGACTGTGTTTTCCCATTGGGCGGGGATGCGTTTGCGGAAGAGGATTTCAGGCAGGGTGAATAGGATGCGTCCGCCGTCGAGCGCGGGAATGGGGAGCAGGTTCATTACGCCGAGTGAAATGCTGAGGATGCCGATCAGATTCAATGTCCAGTTGGTAGGCTGGGGGGCGCTTGCGCCTGCGGGAGCGGCGGCGACTTCCTGCCGGCTGGAGACGTCTTCTTCGACCGCGACATCAAACATATCAAAGATGCCTTTGAAGCCGATGAAGCGCGCGTCGGCGGGGGCGATTGCGCCCTGGATCAACGCGATAGGCAAATAGACGATGGTGGCGGCCTGAACGGCTGTTATTAGAAATCCGCCGGAGACGCTTTCAATAAATGTGGCTGGGCGTGTTGGGTTGCCAAGCGAAACGCCAAGCGCGCCTTCACTTGCCTTTCGCGTGGATAGCGGCGTGGCTGTGAGTGTGATCTGTTCGCCGTTGCGTTCGATAAGCAGTTCAACGGGTTGATCAAGGTTTGCTTTTATGAGCGCAATGGCAGGAGTTACCTCAGTTACGTTTTGCCCGTTGATGGCAAGCAGAATATCATCGGTTTGTATGCCTGCCTGTTGCGCGGGCGAGTTGGCAGAGACTGAGTTTATTTGGATGGCGCCGGGCGTTGGCATTCCTTCAGAAGAAATGAGAAAAGAGAACACCACAATGGCGGTGATCAAATTCATGAGAGGTCCCGCAAATAAAACGACCAGCCGTTTCCACGGGTTGGCTGAGGCGAGTCCGCCTGGCACAGTGGGGTCGTTTTCGCCTTTTGGTCGAATAAAGCCGCCGAGCAGCAACGCGTGAATAGTGAACTCGGTTCCCTGCCAGGTGAAGAGCGTGGCGAGTTTGTAGGATGGCAGTCCAATGCCAAATTCCTCAACTTCGATCCCTGCCCAACGCGCAGCGATGAAATGCCCCAACTCATGCACAAGGATCATTCCACCCAAAGCGAGCAGGAAAATAATTAACGTTACAAATCCAGATACCATTTTTTGTCCTTTGTCTAATTTGACGACAGTTGGGATTATATCTTCAAAAGGATTGGATATAGTTAAAGATTTATTAGATAAATTTCCCCATTATGGTCGAAGCCTCCGTACCACAGAGAGCGCTTCTTAAATCCAAATTTGCACAAAAAAGAGCATTAACCACAGAGAACACAGAGTTCACAGAGATTTTTTAATAAGTTTTTCTCAGTGATCTTCGTGATCTCAGTGGCAAAAAGCATAATATGAAACACTCTCTCAGCGATCTCTGCTCCGTGATTAAGAGGCTGTTTAATAACTTCACCACGAAGTCACCAAGACACAAAGCCACAAAGCCACAAAATTTTTCTATTCGAGTCTTTGAGGCTTCGTGCCTTTGCGGTCAAAAAGCAGACTTATTAACTCACCTTACGCAGTGTCGTTGTCGTTCTGAGCGCAGCGAAGAACCTCTTATTTCAAGGTAGAGACCCTTCGCTCCGCTCAGGGAATCACGCTTTAGGTGCGTAAGGTGACATATTAAAGTCATTTGGCAAGCCCGATCCATGCGCTTCGAAAGCAGGTTCTTTGAACTCTGGTAAATGTTGATACTTTAATTTCTCAAACTGTGAATTGGCGCGGGTATCTTTCCCGCAAATTGAATAAAGCGCGCAGACTTGCCCACGTTCCGCACTGGCATGATGGCGCTCTCGCCGAACAAACCGCCGAAGGAGACAAATTCGCCGGCTTCCCTGCCGGGAACTGGAATTAGGCGCACTGCGGTTGTTTTGTTATTAATCATTCCAATTGCCATTTCGTCGGCAATGATGGCGGCGATGGTGCCTGCATCCACCGAGCCGGGAATGGCGATCATATCGAGACCCACTGAACAAACGCAGGTCATGGCTTCCAGTTTTTCCAGCGTCAGGCTTTCATCGCGGACAGCATTTGCAAGGATCTGATCTTCGCAGACAGGAATGAAAGCGCCACTTAACCCACCGACACTTTGACTGGCAAACGCACCGCCTTTTTTGACCGCGTCGTTGAGCATTGCCACAATTGCGGTTGAGCCGGGCGCGCCGACAGAATCAACACCCAAAATTTGAATAATCTCGCCAACGCTGTCGCCGACGTTCGGCGTGGGCGCAAGGGATAGATCAACCACGCCGAATGGAACGTCAAGCGCTTTGGCAACCTGCCGTCCAATGAGTTCGCCGCAGCGCGTTACGCGGAAAGCCGTGCGCTTGATTTCCTCGGCAAGGTCGTGCAATCCCAAATTCTGGCTGCCATCTTGCGCTATTTTTCGCTCAAGCGCGCGGGCAATAACGCCAGGTCCACTGACGCCGACATTGATCACAACCTCCGGCTGTCCGAGTCCGTGAATGGCGCCAGCCATAAACGGATTATCTCCGGGTTGATTGGTGAAGACCACAAACTTTGCCGCGGCAAAACCACCCTGATCACTGCTCCGCTCCGCCAGATCTTTTACCGTCTGCCCAAGCAGAACCACGGCATCCATGTTAATGCCAGAGCGTGTGGTGCCAACATTGACAGAACCGCAAACTTTTTGGGTGCAGGTTAGGGCTTCGGGAATGGCGGCGATCAATTCACGATCACCAAGCGTCATGCCGCTGGATACATCGGCAGAAAAGCCGCCAAGAATATCAATGCCCACTTCGGTGGCCGCTTCGTCGAGGGCTTTGGCGATTTCCACAAAACCGGCGGCGTCAAACCCTGCGCCGACATGCGCAATGGGCGTGACAGCGATGCGTTTGTTTACCACAGGCACCGAGTATTCAGCGCTGATGGCTTCGCAGGTTGAGACCAGGTTTCCAGCATGGCGATTAATTTTCTCTTTGATTGCCTGGCAGGTGCGCTCGACGGTTGATCGGTGACAATCAAGCAGGCTGATGCCCATGGTTACTGCGCGGACGTCCAGGTTTTCTTTCTGGATCATATCGACGGTATTAAGAATTTCTTCCGGTCGGATCATATTTTGCTCCCGTTATAAAGTCATCGAATTGGCAGGTTGATCTCGTGCAGCGCCCTGAAAATATCATAATGTTGAAGCACAATTTTGATTCCATTTTCCTGCGAAAATTTCATCAAGTCGCTTCGAACATCGCCAATGGCGGGGCAGCCACTTAAGTCAACAACCAGGATCATGACATACGCTCCGTCTGAAACTGTTGTTGAAAGGTCTAGAATATTAATGGTGTGCGTGACACAAAAGGATGTGATCGACGCCACGAAGCCAACCCGATCATGACCGGTTGCTGTGAGCACGTAGGCGTTTTCAAGATTGGCAGGCTCAAAGTTCAGCGCGCTTTCGTCTGCTTTTCTGACCACCGCTTCAATTACCGCTTCGCTGTGTGAATCTGCTTCAGCCAGTTTTCTCTCAATGGAACGCTGAGTCACTTTCGGCGGGAAAGATGCGAGCAGAATCATTGTGAAATATCCGCAGAGCACACTCTGGCGAACATCGGCAATGTTACCTGCCAGTTCGCTGATGGCTTTGGATACTTCGTGAATAATGCCGATGCGATCACGCGAAGTAATGGAGATTACAAAAAGTTCCTGTGGTTCAGTCATTAGCCCTCATCCGTTATTTGAAATTTGACCCAGTATATCAGAACGTAAAAAGGGAGAAGAAAGGTGGTTTTTTTCTTGTTGGCGGCGAATTTGCAATTAAATAAAATATCTGACGGGTTGTCTGCAACCCGTCAGATATTGATCAGAAAACAGAAATGGAAGTAATTTTACGGAAGACCTTCAAACACATCGGCGGCGGCGAATGCCACGCCCACCATGCTGGGTCCTGTATGTGCCGCCAGCGCAGGCGACATATAATGAATGGGCATCCACGTGCATTTGAAAACAGGTTCAATGAAACCGCGTAAGGCTTCCACGCCCGCATGATTATATGAATGTAAAACCTGAACGCGCAAAGCCGCGCCAGGTTTGTGATGTTTGAGCATGTTATCCACCAGCCCCTGCAACGCTTTTTCAAAAGTGCGCGCCATGCCCAGTTGCGAATATGTGCCGCCCACTTTTTCCACGCCAATCAACGGGCGTATTTTCAGCATGGACGCGACCAAGCCCTTCATGTGGCTGATTCGCCCGCCGTGAATGAGGTATTTCAATTCATCCAGCGTGTAAATACTTTCGGTGGCGGCTCCAATGCGTTCAATGAGCGCGGTGATTTTTTCCAATGGCCAGCCAGCCTTGAGGGCGCGCGCCGCAGCGGCAACCTGCCAGCCAAGCGCGGCGCAGAGTGTTTTGGTATCCACCACGGTCACATTGGCTTCAGGAACCATCTCGGCGCCAAGGCGGGCGGCATTATATGTGCCGCTCAAGCCAGATGACATTTGAATGGATAGGATGTCACGGTCGGCGACTGCAAGTTTGCGGTATACCTCGGCAAAATCACCCGCAGACGGTTGGGACGTGATCGGGAAACTGGTCGTGGCCATCAGCATTTTTTGCAGTTCGTCGGCTTGAACATCTTCCCCACTGCGGTAGGATATTCCATTCAATGTGATCGTGTGCGGCACAATATGAATGGGAATTTCGGGTTGCAGTTCGGTCGGCAGGTATAAATCCATGCCTGTGTCAGTTACAATTTGCATCGCAAGGCTCCTGGGTCTTCAAAGTAGTCAATCCTATCATTTTTTTTGACTTTTATAAAATTTGCGCGGCGCCACCCACGCCTGCGACCAACACATCACTGACGCCTGGCAATTCTCGCAGGCGTTTTTCCACTTCTTTGGAATATTCACTTAAACACAATACATGCACATTGGCGCCCGCATCCACTGTATACCCAACAGGAAGCCCGTTTGCGCGCCATGCGCGCACTTCTTGAAAGATGCCAACTGTTGCCGCCTGCCAATACATCAGCGGCGGAGTGGATGTCATCATCACGGCGTGCATCATATCTGAATCATGTTCGATGATGTTTGCAAAGGCTTCAAAGTCTTTATTAAGAATTGCCTTGCGACAAATCTCAATACGGCGCGGAGCATCTGCCACGCGCGCATTTTGCAACGGGCTTGTTCCCGCAAGCGCGTGTCCTTCGGTGGAGCCTGTCTTTTTATGCGCTGCGTTGACAATTGCCACGCAATCAGTCAAATTCCAATAATCTACTGAAGCAATGGAAGCGGCAACGCAATCATCATCACCAGCGCCCATGTGCCATTCAACAAATCCGCCGGGGATGGAACGGGATGCCGAGCCTGATCCGCGCCGCGCAAGGCGTGATAATTGTCCTTCGGACAGGATCAAACCGGCGGCGCGGGAGGAGGCGAGCGCCAACGCGGCAAAAGCCGCCGCCGAGGAGGCGATCCCCGCGCCGGCGGGAAAGTTATTCACGCTGGAAACTTCGGCGCGTTCGTTGATATTCGCTATGCCGCGCACAAGGTCAAGGATGGATGAAACGCGATCCAGTCCCTTGCCAATTACTGCGCGATCATTGATGATCAACGAATCATATTGCGAGGAATTAAAGGTAACTGTCGTGCGCGTAAAAAGCCCGTCAAGATTCATGGAGATGGAGCCGTTAGACGGAAGCCGCAGGGCGTTATCTCGGTTGCCCCAGTATTTAATAAATGCGATGTTTGGGTGCGCGAGCGCTGTGGAGGTATAAGTCGACATAATAAAATTCCTTTATAAGAAAAGTTTATCACGAAGTACGTAATCTCTTAAAGAGCGTTTCTTAAAATCCGCGCGGAGTTGCAGAAGAAACACCCTCGTTGAGCAGTTACGATTTTTCGAATTAATGTACCTGCTCAGACTGACGCAAACTTGCCCTGACGGGCAGCGTCAGGGCAAGTTTGCTAAGAAATCTCTGTGGTTGATGCTCTTTTCTTGTTATGAAATTTCGACTTAAGAAATGCGCTCCATGGATTGATTCGCCTCGCTTTTCCGCAGCCAGACAACTGCCAGCCAGTAGATGCAGAAGAATATTACGCTGAGGAACGTTCCCCAATACATAAACTGAACCCAGGTGAGGATTGCATCTGTGCCCGCATATAGTCCGTGGAACAGCGCCCCGACATAAGCCGCGATGCTCAAGTAATGAATCACACGGAAGGCTTTCATCGAAATCCAACTGCGGATGTAAAACGTCACGGTTACAAGGATCGTCAGATAGAAGGCGATGATTCCGATCCCCGTCCAAAACGGACGATAAACTGAAATGAACGGGATCAGGATTTCGGTCAGGCTGAGCGGCTCAACTCTTTCAAAGAGCAGGACAATGGCGTGCAGTCCGATAAATCCAAGACTCAAAAGAGACAGGTGCTCATGAAAGTCGTAGGTGAATACGCGACCCAGAAACGAGTCGAAGATCTTGCTGCTGATGGCGAATCCCAAAAGAGTGGAGAGCCAGAACAACAGGTAGCCCATCAGCCCCGACGCGCGCGAGACGTACCACCAGATATGAACATTATTGAGCGCGAACAGATTGTTCAACATTTGAAAAGGGGAACTCGCGGAGTCAGTTTGTACAGCAAGCAAACCGCCAGCCAATATCGCAATCCCAACGAGTAACAGGGTAATCACAAGCAAAACATCGTTCAGCACGCTGGACTGTGACTGTGGTTCCTGTTCTCCCAAATTTTCATACGTGCTCATTACGAGCCTCCAGTTCGTAGTGAAGGCGCGAACATCTGCTGTGTTTGCGTGGATTGGTTGAAGGTGAACATCTGCACGCTGTCGGTTTCCAGGTTTTGGCTGGATATGCCATCCACCGACGGGATGGGCGGCAGGACAAGTGTTCCCGTCATACCTGTATTCGGGTTGACAACAGTTTCAGTTTCCGAGGTTTGCGCCAGGAAAGCCCACCCGATCATGAAACTGATGAAACTGGTGAAAGCGATCCAAATGCGTAGTAGTTTTCGATACATATTCATCAATGATTTCCTCCATGATGAGCGGGGGGTTGGGCAAAAGCAGATTGATTTCCGGCTTGATTAACCGTAACTGTGCCGTCGCTGCTGATCGTGATCAGTCCGCTGTTTTGCAACTGTGTCAGCAAGGATTGATACTCCTGGATTTGCTGGTTCGCCAATTCAACTTGCTGGTTGGCGGCATTGACCTTTTCGATGGCTTGCGCAAGTTCAGCCTGATATTGAGTCTCGCGTGTTTGATATTGAGACAACGCCTGCTGAAATTGCGCTGTAGTTTCAGCAGAAATCGCTGACGAAGATTGAGCCGCGGCTGCCTGTACGGTGGATGTGTTCAGCGCGTCCTGTCCGATCACGAGCATTCCAGAGCCGATAAGAATGGTGATTAACAAGGCTGCCATAAAGGCTGGGAGTGTCTTTTTCATTGGGAGGTTCCTCTTTTTTTGGCGAAATTGAATATGGTTAATTTATTAACTCACCTTACGCACTTTGGGCGTATCACCCTGAGCAAAGCGAAGGGGCTCCGAGATAATCGTAGAGGTTCTTCGCTCCGCTCAGAACGACACTGCGTAAGGTGAGTTATTAACTTTGAATGGTTTTAAATTTCATACTTCGAATTTGATCAAATCCTTTTTGCAGAAGCAGGACAATGACAGTAATTGCGCCCAATTTCCCAAGTGTGACGAGCAACTCAGACATACCGCGTGTGAAAGACGCTCCGCGCTCACCGTCGCCTTCGCCATGCCTCATCGGCTGCGCGGATGTTCCATCTGCATTCAGCGTGGCGGGCGGTTGACCATGTCCCGACTCATTGCTGGAAACAAGCGTGGTATTTTCAACGAGGGCAAACACACCTCCAGCAACAATGGCTGTCACGAGCAGAATAACAAGAATATTCAAAATGGTTTTCATGATTAATTCTCCTTTTGGATACGCACAGGCTGGGGAACAAGACCCTTGGGCGCATTGGCTTGCGGCTGGGACAACCCGCGGATGGGGTTTACAAGATAACGTCCGACGTAGGTGACAATCCACTTCCAATGCAAGGCGGTATGGATGCCAAGCATAATGATGGATGCGTCCGCCGCAAGGCTGTGGATGGTCTTCCAACTGCGGCTGACATCCAATTGAATTCCGAGGAAGGACATGATGTCTTTCGAAATCATCAACCCGCTCAGCATGACCGCTGTCATGGCAACGAAGAAGAGCAGGTTCATCACGTAATTCAGGCGTGACTGATGAAAAAATTTCTTGAAGAACTCAGTAGTGACATTCACCAGCCATTTCCAGTGGAACAGCAGGTGGGCGATGATCGCCGCCGCGAAGGATAGTGACAGCCATTCATGGATCGTATTCCCAGTCAACGCTGGATTTGCCGAAACAAGAAACGCGGCGAAGATCGTAATATCGAGAATGAGGTTTGTTTTTGCAGAGGTATTCATTAGGTTACTCCTTTATTTTTATTGGAACTTACTGACACATTCTAAAATTCCCTGCTGTGAGAAAGCCAAGAACAGCCTGTGAAAAGGCTGTGAAGTTTTTTTGTTTCTTTTCACGTAACTGTTCAGAGATTGTTTAATAATCCCGCTTTTTGACCACAAAGGCACGAAGTCTCAAAGACTCGAAGGAAAAAACTTTGTGGCTTTGTGTCTTGGTGACTTCGTGGTGAAGTTATTAAACAGTCTCTCAGCGTACCGTTATCCGCGCTGAGCAGTTACCTTTTCACAGTTTCTTCACAGCATAATTATTTATATTTGAGGCTGTGATAAGATAAAAAAAAACGAGAAAACCATGCCCACTGTTCTGATTGTTGACGATGACCCCAAATTATTAAAAATGCTCCAGCGCACATTGACCTATGAAAGCCTGACCGTTTTCACAGCCACCAATGGACTGGAAGCCCTGCCGCTTGTGCAAGCCAACAAGCCCGACCTCATCATCGCCGACTGGATGATGCCAAAAATGGATGGACTGGCTTTAATCCGCAGACTGCGCGACGAAGAAAATAAAACCTTGATTCTGATGCTCACCGCCCGCGACGCCATCGAAAACCGCGTGGACGGCTTGGAAAGCGGCGCGGATGATTATCTCGTCAAACCTTTCGCCCCCGCCGAACTTGTGGCGCGCGTCCACGCCATGCTGCGTCGGGTGGAATCCAAACCTGAAAATCAAAAATGCGCTTATGCCGATGTCACTCTTGACCCATCCACACGCGAAGCCAAACGCGGCGAAATGGAGATGAGTCTCACCGTCACAGAATTCAACCTGCTTCATCTTTTATTGCGCCATCCGCGCCAGGTGCTTGAACGTCGGCAAATCTTGAACGATGTTTGGGGCTACGACTTCGGCGGCGATGATAACGTGCTTGAAATTTACATTGGCTACCTGCGAAAAAAACTTGAAGCCGATGGCGGCTCCCGACTCATCCAAACCGTGCGCGGCATTGGCTACGTTTTGCGCGAGGAATAATGTCCATTCGACTTCGCTTTACACTCCTCTACACTTTCATCCTCGCGTTGACGTTGACCATCTTCGGATTCGCACTCTACACGGTTCAAGCACGGGATACCCTCACCTCGCTCAAACAAGACCTGAGTCTGGGCGCCAGCAAACTGGCAGAAGCGACGCTGAAAACAGATTCTCATTCCTCAGACGGGCAACCTACGCCAGATGATAAACATACCCGCCCACCGCTTCCATTTGATGAATTTTCCAAAGATCAAGCATTCCAAACTTTCCCTGAGCGCGAGATAGCCCGCGTACTCGACCCGCAAGGCAATCTGGTCGCCAGCCCATTTGGCAGGGAAGGGGACGCGCTCCCGCTAAGTGAAGAAGGCTTGCAGGCGCTGCAAGATCAACAGGATTGGTGGGAAACTGGCACCGTCTCTGGCGAGCAAATGTTAATCTACAGCCACCCCATCATCGTGGACAATGAAGTGGCGTACATTACACAGGTCGCCCGTTCACTCACTGAAAGAGATCGCACCCTTCAATCGCTTGCCACAACTTTATTAATCGCCGGCTTGCTGACGGCATTGGTTGCATTTGGAATTGGCTGGTTATTTTCCGGCTTCACATTTAATCCAATTCATCGCATCACACAAACCGCGCAAAAGATTGGCGATGAGCGCGATTTCACCCGCCGCGTTAATTACACAGGTCCGCAGGATGAAGTCGGGCAACTGGCAAACACATTTAATTCCATGTTGTCGCGCTTGCAGGATGCCTTCCAAAAAGTGGAACAATCGCTTGAAATGCAAAGAAATTTTGTGGCAGATGTCTCTCATGAACTACGCACCCCACTCACCACCCTGCGCGGAAATTTGGGGCTCATGCGCCGCAACCTGCCGCCCGAAGAGCAAGCCGACATCCTCAGCGACATGGTGGATGAAAGCGACCGCCTCATTCGGCTGGTCAACGACTTGCTACTCCTCGCCCGCACAGATGCGGGTCGCAGTCTCGCAAAAGAATCAGTGGATATTTCCTCTGTGCTGGAAGAAACCTGTCGTCAGGCGCGCCAACTTGACCCGCAACGGCAGATCAATCTTGACGTTCCTCCTGCACTCAATATTTTGGGAGATCGCGACGCTTTAAAACAGGTGGCATTAATCCTGCTGGATAACGCTCTCAAACATTCAACCGGAAATATCAACGTAACCGCAAAACCGAATGGAAAACGGGTTGAAATCCGCGTGCAGGATTTTGGCGAAGGGATTCCAACCGAAAAACTGGATCACGTCTTCGACCGTTTTTATCGCGGCGACGACGCCACCATCCCTGGCTTTGGGCTGGGATTGCCAATCGCCAAAACACTGGTTGAAGCGCAAGGCGGGCAGATCACATTGGAAAGCGAATTGGGCAAAGGCAGTATTGTAATTTTGCATTATCAAATCGCGGCTTAATTACCCATGAGTCCACTGCAAAAACCATTCACCACTGAGAACACGGAACACACAGAGCGGGGAAAACACAAAATCTGCACAAATTCAGTTTACGCTATTCCGAATCCACAAAAAAAACTCAGTGTTCTTTGTGCGCTCTGTGGTGAATCCGCCTTTTTGCAGTAGAGTCACCCATGTTACGCGCCCCCAAAGGTTTGAGCGAAAACATACGCCAGAGAGAGTGAACGCTGCTGACAGGCTGTGAACAGTCACCGTCTCACGGTTATAATTCCAACCATGCCAACCTCCGCTCCAACAACTGTTTCTGCAAAATTAGCCAAACCATTTATGAAATGGGCCGGGGGAAAGAGTCAATTAATTGAAAAACTTACCCGTCTGTTTCCGCCGGAAATATTGAACGGTAAAATAAAAAAATATGTCGAACCATTTATAGGCGGGGGGGCATTATTTTTTAACGTAGCGCAAAATTACCCCACCATTGAAGAATTCTTTATCTCAGACGCAAACCCGGAATTAATTTTGGCGTACACGACCATTCAAAAAAATGTTGGGGAACTTATTGATCTTCTAAGAGAAATGGAAAAAAACTATCATGCCTTAAGTGGGATTGAGCAAAAGGAATTCTTTTATCAAAAGAGAAAACATTTCAACTCGGAACTTTCCATCATCAATTTTTCAGAGTTCGGAGATGACTGGACTGAGCGAACTGCCAGTATTATTTTTCTTAACCACACCTGCTTCAACGGGCTATTCCGTGTAAATTCCAAAGGCGAATTCAATGTTCCTTTTGGAGATTATAAAAACCCCAAAATTTGCGACGCCGAAAATTTACTGGCGGTTTCAAATCTTCTTCAGCGGGCAGAAATTCAACGCGGCGATTTTACTTTAAGTGTGGATTTCGTTGACAGCAACACCTTCGTTTATTTTGATCCGCCCTACCGCCCCATAAGCAAAACAGCCAGTTTTAATTCGTATTCAAAGTATGACTTCAACGATCTGGAACAAAAAAGACTCGCAGAATACTTTGCCTCGTTGTCGGAAAAAGGCGCGAAATTAATGCTAAGCAACTCCGACCCTAAAAATGAAGACGCCGACGATCATTTCTTTGAAGACCTATACAGGGGCTTCCACATTGAGCGGGTGGACGCGTCTCGAATGATTAATTCCAACGGCGGCAAACGCGGCAAAATCAAAGAGTTGGTTATTCTGAATTATTAGAAACTTAATTTCAAAAAAGCGGGAAAATCAGTCCCGTGACCTTTGATCTCAAAAAGTGTTATTATGTGAAAGTAGTTCACCAATCATTTATTCGGAGGATAACATGCTCGAAAAGATCAAGAAAGATTTCACTACCATGACGTGGGTACTCATCCCTGTGGCAATCGCCATCAATATCGCAATTGGACAAATCGTTGTCCTGCTGAAACTGCCTGTGTTCCTTGATTCGATCGGCACTGTGCTTGTGGGCATCATTTGCGGTCCATGGGCTGGCGCGTTGACAGGCGCTCTCTCAAACACCATCTGGGGGTTGTTCAACCCAGATTCCCTGCCCTGGTGGCCGGTTGCATTCTTCATCGGTTTGGTGGCTGGTTTATGCGCCAATGCAGGTCTGTTCAAGAACTGGTGGAAGGTGATCCTGTCGGGCTTCCTGATTGCGCTTACCGCAGCGATTGTCTCGACCCCGATTTCCGTCTACCTGTACGGCGGCATCACAGCCAGCGGATCTTCCTTCATCACCGCCTATCTGATGCAAACGGGGCAGGGTGTTGTCTCTGCTGTCCTAAGCACCGGTTTCCTCGTCGAACCAGTGGATAAAATCTCCACAGCCATGCTTGCCTTTGCCATCGTGCAGGGACTTTCCAGGCGTTTGGTTGCCCGCTTCCCGCG
>JFJP01041268.1_pt1 | contig 13883 bp, 14 predicted proteins | sample 431651 | NCBI WGS metagenome assembly JFJP01 (sample SAMN02602958, study PRJNA72255) | Microbial mat metagenome, whole genome shotgun sequencing project. | biome: fresh water; feature: sink hole; material: water; isolation source: purple microbial (photo- and chemosynthetic) mats found in... | reverse complement strand
TTAAGGTAGGTATCTGCGGCGAACAGGGTGGAGACCCGGCTTCTGTTGAATTCTGCTTTAAAGCCGGTTTAACCTATGTAAGCTGTTCTCCTTTCAGAGTTCCTATTGCAAGGCTTGCAGCAGCACAGGCTTCAATAAAATTTGGTAAATAACCTGATTTATTTAAATAGAACAAAGGGCATCCTTCACGGATGCCCTTTATCTTTTCATGGTTGCCTGAGCCGACTCACGTATAAATACTTTAATGAACATTGTACTGATAAGACCATTGTAAAACCGATTACCCTATCCCCCGGCATAAATATTTTAAAAAATCAATTATATTTATGTTTTATCGGGACAGGAAGGGAAATAAATTTTTATCGTGTAGCTTTGAATAAAACATCTTAAGATGATAACGCCCGGAGATTTACTAAAATATGGGATTACCGATGTTAAGGAGATTGTTTATAATCCCTCATATAATCAGCTGTTTGCTGAAGAGACAAAACCAGGCCTCAGTAAATATGAAAAAGGTATAATAACAAAGAACGGTGCTATTTCTATAGATACCGGTGTTTTCACAGGCCGTTCCCCAAAAGATAAATATGTGGTGCTCGATCCGAAAACAAAGGACACAGTATGGTGGAAATCAGAAATGTCGAAGGTTTCTGATAATAAACCTATCACAAAAGAAATTTGGGATCATTGCAAAAACATAGCATCAAAACAACTCTCGGGCAAGAGAATTTTTGTTGTCGATTGCTTCAGCGGAGCGAATGAGAATACAAGGTTAAGTGTCAGGTTTATTCTTGAGGTGGCCTGGCAGGCCCATTTTGTCAAGAACATGTTTATCAGGCCTGAACCTGAAGAACTTGAAAGATTTGAACCGGATTTTGTGGTGCTTAATGCCTCAAAGGCTACAAACCCCGACTGGCAGATGCAGGGGCTCAACTCTGAAAATTTCGTCTTTTTCAATCTTACTGAAGGTATGTCTGTCATAGGAGGCACATGGTACGGCGGCGAGCTGAAAAAGGGGATCTTCTCTGTAATGAATTATCACCTCCCGCTCAAGGGAATAGCCTCAATGCATTGCTCTGCGAATGTAGATAAAAAAGGTGAGGTGGCCATATTCTTCGGACTCTCCGGAACCGGTAAAACGACTCTCTCAACCGACCACGACAGGGCACTTATAGGGGACGATGAACATGGCTGGGACGATGATGGTATATTTAATTTTGAGGGAGGCTGCTATGCCAAATGCATAAACCTGAACAAGGAAAATGAACCTGATATTTATAATGCAATAAGACGTGATGCCCTGCTTGAAAACCTGGTAGTTTTATCAGATGGAACAATTGATTTCAGCAACAAATCAAAAACTGAAAATACAAGAGTCTCCTATCCCATTTACCATATCGATAATATAGTTAAACCTGTCTCAAAAGCAGGTCATGCAAAAAAAGTCATATTTCTCACTGCCGATACTTTTGGTGTTATCCCTCCTGTAAGCCGTCTCACTGAAGAACAGACCAGATATTATTTTCTCAGCGGATATACTGCAAAGATCGCCGGAACAGAAAGAGGAATTATTGAGCCTGTTCCCTCTTTTTCTGCATGTTTTGGTGCGGCATTCCTCATGCTCGATCCCATTATTTATGCAAATGAGCTCACTAAAAAAATGAAAATTCACAATGCTGAAGCATGGCTCGTGAATACAGGCTGGATGGGAGGACCTTACGGAACGGGTAACAGGATAGACCTGCCTACAACCCGAAGGATAATAAATGCAATACTCGATGATTCTATCTTAAGAAACAACTTTATCTGTATCCCTGTATTTGGACTTAACATTCCGACAGAAATTGAGGGAATAGATGAAACAATACTTGATCCGGGAAAAGCATGGGAATCTCCTGTCAAATGGCGTGTTGCAGCTACAGACCTGGCTATAAAATTTATTAACAACTTCAGCAAATTTACAGGAAACAAAGAGACAGCAAAGCTGACCGAACATGGACCCAGAATCTGACCGTCACATCATATTAATTTATTGCTGTATTTGTTACAGGTAAAACCGCTCTAATAATGAATATACTTATATTATTAATGGTATTTGTACTGGCCTACCTCCTGGGGTCGATCCCTGCAGCTGTTTGGGTCGGCAAAATATTTCACAATATAGATGTCAGAGAACATGGAAGCGGAAACGCAGGAGCCACAAACGTAATAAGGGTTCTGGGCTGGAAAACAGGAATCCCTGTACTTCTTGTTGATCTCGCTAAGGGCTGGCTGGCTGCAATGCTGCCGGTATATTTTCATATTGCTGATCAGGAAAGTGCTCTTATGATAAATATTCAGATAATTTCAGGAATAATTGCCATCATCGGGCATATTTTCCCTGTAATGGCAGGTTTCAGGGGCGGAAAAGGGGTGGCGACTGTCTTTGGAGTACTTCTCGCTCTTTATCCCCTGCTTACATTATCATGCATCGGTGTTTTCCTTGTTGTTCTTTTAGTGACAGGCATAGTATCAATATCATCAATGATTGCAGGATTAGCATTTCCTGTTCTTCTTTTTTCCCTGTTTGAGACACCTTCGGTTGTATTCAAAATTTTCTCAATACTTGTTGCAACAGCACTTCTTATAACTCACAGGAAGAATATTGCGAGACTAATAAAGGGAGAAGAAACAAGACTGATAAAGTACGGCAGGAAGTCAAAAGACAAAACAGAATAAAGCCAAAACTGGTAAAAGCTTAACTTTCACTGACATTAAAACAAATAAGACTTATACCTAGTATTGTTCAAGCAGCTGAATACGTTTGCTTACCGGAGGATGCGTTGCAAACAGCGCTGAAATAGAAAAGGAGTTTTTACCGCTTTCAACACCCGGGTTCTCAATGAACATCTGGGCTATATCCTTTCTTTTAACAGCCTCTATTACAGGATCTTCTGAAATCTTTCTGAGGGCAGATGCCAGTGCATAAGGTCTGTGTGTAAGTTCTGCCGATCCTGCGTCGGCAAGATATTCACGTTTCCTTGATAAAGCGAAGCGGAACAATGATGCAATAAGGTAGCCGACAAGGGCAAGTGCGAGAGCAATAAGAAGTCCTGCTCCTTCCTTTTTACCTCTGCCCATACGACCGAACCTCATCGATCTGAATATTGCTTCAGAAAAGAACGCAAAGATCCCTACAAACACTATTGAAATAATCAGTAACCTGACATCCCGGTTTCTGATATGCGTAAGTTCGTGGGCAATAACGGCCTCAAGTTCCTCATCATTAAGCCTGTTTATTATTCCCCTTGACAGAGAAACTGAAAATGTATCAGGGTTGATTCCACTTGCAAAAGCATTTAAGGAATTATCCTCAATGACATTAATTTTTGGCATCTTCATGCCTTTTGAAATGCATAGATTCTCAACTAGATTATATACTCTCTTATTCTCATTCCGTGAAAGCGATCGTGAACCGGTGGCAGCATTGATCATAGAAGAGTGTGAGAACCATGCTATTGTGAACCAAATGGCTACTCCGGCAATAATGAAGGGGACTGTCCTTATAAACCTGTAGTTCACATCACTGATTGTTGATGGTACTTCAGAATTTAACGATAAGAAAAAAAAGAACAGCCACGATAATCCTAAAAAGACAACCGGAAACATGGCAAGTATCAATACAGTATTTGTATTGTTCTTCCAAATCTGACTCTGGAGACCAAAATACTTCATCGGATCAGAAGTTGATTTTCGGAGGCTGCTCTGCCTCTGCGCGCTGATCACCAAGCACAAACATCGTTTCTCTTCTGAAATTAAACAGGGTGGCTATCAGATTTGACGGGAACAGTTCCGTGGCAACATTAAGCTCCTTGGTTGCAGAGTTAAAGAACCGGCGGGCGGCAGCAATCTTATTTTCGATATCAGATATCTCATTCTGAAGATCGAGAAAGTTCTGACTTGCCTTAAGATCAGGATAAGCTTCGACTGATACTTTTAGTCCTTCAAGTGCAGTTGACAACTTGTTCTCGGCAGCAATCTTTTCATCGATTGTCGTGGCTTTAATTGCATTTGAACGTGCTTCGGTAATCTCAGTAAGGACGCCTCTTTCATGTCCCATATATCCTTTCACTGAATCCACAAGCTGGGGTATGAGATCGTGTCGCTGCTTTAATTGGACATCAACATCGGCAAAGGCCTGCTCCCTGTTGTTTCTTAATTTTACAAGCCTGTTATACAGCGAAATAGCTATCAGGATGACAAACAGAATTAATGCCAGAATGAATATTAGTATTATCATATCAGTTCGTTTTATAAGGATTAATATATTCCCAAAATTCAATTTTTATCAAAAATAAAGATAGATAATTTTACTATATTTATCTCGCAGATCAGATCCAAATTATTAATTCAGGAAGTTTCAATAATTAACTAAAATCTTTGATATGGAAAAGAGTATAAAAGGCACACAAACTGAAAAAAACCTTCTTAAAGCATTTGCAGGTGAATCGCAGGCAAAAAACAGATATGAATTTGCAGCTAAAGTTGCAAAAGAAGAGGGTTATGAGCAGATTGCAGGAATTTTTCTCGCAACAGCACTACAGGAACAGACACATGCTAAAAGATTCTTTAAATTTCTTGAAGGCGGCGTTGTGGAAATAACTGCATCCTATCCTGCCGGGAAAATTGATACAACAAAAGAGAACCTTTTTGCAGCCGCAGAAGGAGAACATGAAGAATGGAGCGACCTCTATCCTGCATTTGCAAAGATAGCTGAAGAAGAGGGATTTAAGACTATTTCCACAGCATTCAAAGCTATAGCTGCAGCTGAAAAGGGCCACGAAGAAAGGTACAGGAAACTTCTCGAAAACATAATGAAGGACAAGGTATTTGAGCGCGACGAAAAGGTATTCTGGTATTGCAGAAAGTGCGGATATATTCATTTTGGTACCAAACCGCTCAAGAACTGCCCTGCATGCCTGCATCCTGAAAGTTATTTCGAACTTCTGGCCAATAACTACTAGTAATGTCCGATCCATTGAAAATACTGGAACTTATTACTCAAAGACAAAGCGACAGGAAATACAGTGACAGAGAGATTGAGAAGGAAAAACTGGACAGGATAATTGAAGCAGGAAGGATGGCTCCTTCAGCATGCAATGCCCAACCCTGGAAATTCATAGTAGTTACAGAGCCTGATCTTATTAAAAAAGTTGCGGAGGCTTCTTCTGCTAAATTACTGGGGATGAACAGCTTTGTTGGTCAGGCACCTGTAATACTAGTAGTTATCAGGGAACAGCCTAACTTTTCATCAAAGATCGGGGGAACAATAAGGAAAAAGGATTATTCACTTATAGATATTGGTATTGCCTCAGAAAATATCTGTCTCCAGGCAGAAGCCGAAGGTATAGGTTCATGTATGATTGGCTGGTTTGATGAACGCAAACTGCAGAAAATACTGGATATCCCAATAAGGAAAAGGGTTGAGCTGATAATTACACTTGGATATTCTCTAAGTGAACAGAGGGAGAAGAGACGTAAACCTTTTAATGAAACAGTTTCGTTCAACAGATACTGATCTTTCCTATTTATCTAACAGGTGAAGAGGAGACAGAACTGTTCCGCAAGTCTACCTGATGTATATAACTTATCCCCGGTGACGGCTACAGGTTGAGTCACCGGGGATTTAAAGTATTATTTCAGCTTTTCGAGTGCTGACTTTATTCTCTTTACTGCCTCCACAATAAGATCATCGGAGGTTGCATATGAAATCCTGATGCAATCGGGTGCACCGAAAGCATCTCCGCCTACAGTAGCAACCTGTGCTTTATCGAGTAGATAGAGTGCCAGATCGTCTGAGTTGACGATCCTGGTTTCACCATCCGATTTCCCAAGAAAGTAACTTATATCGGGCATTACATAAAATGCACCCTGCGGTATTCTTACATTGAGTCCTTTTATCTCTTTCAGTAACCCGCAGATAAGGTTGCGCCGGCGAAGAAATGCCTCTCTCATCAACCGCTGTGATTCGCCAGTTCCCTGTATCGCCGCCAGTGCTGCGCGCTGGGCTATTGAGCAGACACCAGAAGTGAATTGCCCCTGTAATTTATTACATGCTTTTGCAATCCATAATGGTGCACCGATATAGCCTATTCTCCACCCCGTCATCGCATAACCTTTCGAAACCCCATTCACAGTAATGACCCTGTCATAAATTGAACTGAACGAGGCCATGCTCACATGCTCGCCTGAAAAAATTATATGCTCATAGATCTCATCGGAGATTATAAATAATCCTTCATGTTTTGCAACGATTCCTGCAATTTTTTCCATCTCCGCCTTATCGTAAACCATACCAGTAGGATTCGATGGAGAATTAAAAATTATAAGTCTTGTCTTTCCTGTTATTGCAGCTTCAAGCTGCTGTGGCCTGATCTTGAAATCGTTTTCAATTTTCGCCTCCACAACAACAGGCTTTCCTCCTGCCAGAATAACCTGGTCGTAATAGCTAACCCAATATGGAGCGAGGATGATAACCTCGTCGCCAGGGTTGACAATTGAGAGGATTACATTTATCAGGGAGTGCTTCCCTCCTGCCGATACAATAATCTGATCAGGAGTATAGTCAATACCGTTCTCATCTTTAAACTTCTTCGAGATTGCTTTCCTCAGATCATCATATCCCGGAACCGGCGGATACTTTGAATAATTATCATCAATTGCCTTTTTTGCAGCTTCTTTTATGTAATCCGGAGTATTGAAGTCCGGTTCCCCGAGACTCAGACTTATAATATCAATGCCTTTTGCCTTTAATTCCCTGCTCTTCTGAGCCATTGCAAGTGTCTGGGAGACTGATAATGATTTGATTCTGTCAGATAAATATTCCATATATCCGGTTTTTGAAAAATTCAAAAATTATTGACACAAAGATTAAACCAAATGTATGAAGTAAAATCGGAAAAGAAAACATGTGAATTATGTTTCTGATCACCCCTGTCACGATCATAGTTCTATCTATCAGAAATGCATTAACCACCGGGTAATGTGAGAATAGTATTAATAATTGAAAATAAAAAAGAAAAACTTAAGTTTGTATATAAATATAATCTGAAGTAAAATGGAGACACTGACCGACATACTGAAAATAACAATTCCAGCACTCATAGTGTTCTTAACTGCCTGGGTAATATTAAGGAACATGATCAGGAATGACCAGGACAAAAGAAGACAGGAACTTATTCTTCAGAACAGCAGAATTATTACACCTATTAAACTTCAGGCGTACGAAAGGATAGTTCTTTTTCTCGAAAGAATCTCGCTCGAGTCGCTCCTGGTAAGAGTAAGTACTTCAGATATGACAGCCAGTCAGCTGCACACAGCGCTTCTTAATGCGATAAGAAGTGAATTTGAGCACAACCTGTCGCAACAGATCTACATGAGCCAGCCGGCATGGGAAATCGTAAGGAATGCAAGATCGAACACGATAAAAATAATAAACAGTGAAGTTGAAAAGATCCCTGCAAATTCAACTGGACTGGCACTCAGCAGGCAACTGCTTGAAAGAATAATGGAGCTTGAAAAAGAACCCACTAGGGCAGCTATAGATTATCTGAAAGGTGAGATCTCAAGAATGATCTGAGCATAAAAAAACGGCTTCATAAATCATGAAGCCGCAACCTTCTGCAAACATTCTTATAACAGCTCGACACTTCTCTTTACGAAAGTGCTTAGCTCTTCTCCCCTGAGCATGTTGTTTGCCAGCAATGCAAGGTCAATAAGTTGCTTAACAACTTTATTTTCACTGCCATATGATTCAAGTACCTCTCTCCTCTTATTTTCCACGACTGACAGCTCTTTCCTGAGCTTTTCAAGATCATCCTTTTCAACCTGGCTGACCTCTTCAGGTTTCTTCTTCTTATGTTCTGCTTCCATAAAGGCTATCTCTTCCAGAATCCTCTTCTTCTCACCTGTATTGTCAGAAAGTTCGGTTCCCTTATTTTTCTGAAGATCATCTGAAATTTTTATTACCTGTTTATGGTTGGGATTTACCACAAGATTGAAGCTATCGGGTAACTCACCATAGAAGTTCATACCTCCTCCCATCTGCGACATCTCTTTCATCCTGCGCATGAATTCGGACTGGGTAATGATTATAGGTGCATCATTCTCATCGAGTGTTTCAAAAGTAACATTATAGATCTCTTTCGATTTTACTTTTACACTGAAAACACTTCTAAGATCCTCCTTCTGTTCGTTATTAAGTTTTGATTCACGCTGTTCATCTTTCTGAATGAGTTTATCAACTACATCAGAATCGACTCGTACAAATCTCGAATCTTTCAGTTTCGCTTCAAGATGGTTAATGAGGTGAATATCAAGCTGTCCGTCAAGAAGTAATACATCGTAACCCTTATTTTTAGCTTTTTCGATATATGTGAACTGGTCAGTTTTATTTGTCGAGTACAAATAAATCAGCGAGTTATGTTTATCAGTCTGGTTTTCCTTAATAATTTTCTCATACTCTTCAAATGTAAAATATTTGTCTTCTGTATTTTTGAGCAGGGCAAATTTTGAAGCTTTTTCATAGAACTTTTCATCGGTTATCATCCCGTATTCGATGAACAATTTCAGGTTATCCCACTTTTTCTCAAACTCTTCCCTGCTATTTTTAAAGATATCATTAAGCCTGTCGGCAACTTTTTTTGTGATGTGGCTGGAGATCTTCTTCACATTTGAATCGCTCTGAAGATAACTTCTGGATACGTTAAGAGGGATATCAGGCGAATCAATGACTCCATGCAGCAGAGTAAGAAACTCAGGAACAATCCCTTCAACTGAATCGGTCACAAACACCTGGTTGCAATACAGTTGTATCTTATTTTTCTGGATCTCAATATTACTCTTTATTTTGGGAAAATAGAGAATACCTGTAAGCTTGAACGGATAGTCAACGTTCAGGTGTATATGAAATAATGGCTCATCGCCCGAAGTATAAAGTTCCCTATAAAACTTCAGGTAATCTTCATCCTTAAGGTCGGCAGGCTTAAGGGTCCATGCCGGTTTTGTGTTATTAATTATTTTATATTTTCCTGTCTCAACGAATTTATCTTCTTTCCATTCCTTTTCTTTTCCAAAGGCAATTTCGACCGGAAGGAATTTGCAATACTTTTTAAGAAGTTCTTCAATCTTACTCTCCTCGAGAAACCCTTTCGATTCCTTGTCGATATAGAGTACAACATCAGTACCTCTTGATTCTTTTTCAACATCTTCAATTGAAAACTCGGGGCTGCCATCACAACTCCACTTTACTGCCTGGGAACCTTCCTGGTAAGATCTGGTTATTACGTCAACCTTATCAGAAACCATAAATGATGAATAAAAGCCGAGACCAAAATGGCCAATTATTGCACTTGACTGGTCCTTATACTTATCGAGAAAATCGTTTGCACTTGAAAAAGCTATCTGATTCAGGTATTTATCAAGTTCATCCTTAGACATGCCTATACCTTTATCGGAAATAGTGATTGTCTTTTTCTTTTTATCAACCGATACATGGATAGTTGTATCACCTATATCCCCTTTGTAATCACCAGCTACAGCCATTGTTTTTAGTTTCTGTGTAGCGTCGACGGCATTGGAAATTAGCTCACGCAAAAAAATCTCATGGTCGGAATAAAGGAATTTTTTAATTATGGGGAAAATGTTCTCAGTTGTTACACCAATCTTTCCGGTTTGCATATTAAATAGTTTAAATGTTAGACATCAGTAATCTGCGGTTCACATTCAAAAGATGTGCCGTTAGTATCAAACTGACAAATAGTCATTTTTCAGAAATACAGAGGCAGTTTGAAATATGCTATTAAGATAAACAGTGCAGATAGTGCAAGAAATGACACGAGTATGTATAATGAGAAATTCCTTCTTCTCTTAAAAATACCGATACTGTGTTCGCTTCACAGTCTTTTTTATCTCTTCAATCTTATCTGTCTGACCCAGCAGTATAAGACCTGTCTTCTGGTCGACCTTTTTTATTTGTACAGTCAGCTGCTCGATCAGTGCGATATGCTCAGTTGTGTCGTGGACTCCCAGTATTGCCACTTTACAGAATTTGTGATCCTTATCTGCTTCCAGTCGGCGGAGAAACTCCTCACGGGTCTGAAATGATGTTACATGGTAACGGTCAGTATCAGAAAATCGTTTCCTGACATCCTCGCTGAATCCCCTGTGGTCATCATAACAGAAAATATGTGTTTTAAGGTTGTGTGGCATACTATTATTATATTGTGCAGAGGTTTCTACTCTTTGTTTCTTGCATCAACATTCAGTTTAAATTTCCAGGTGCCTTTTTCATAATCATAAGAATCATAAGAATAATCGGGACCATAATACTGCCTGTCGTTTTCCATTTCCGGCGAAAAGGGCACCAGGTGATCGAAAACAATTGAGCTGTCGGAACTGAATCTTAATGACATCATTCCGGCCGAAGAATATTCAAAGACATCCCTGTATTTAACATTTTCCCCCGAAACAAACCATTTTTTACCAAAGATAACTGAATCCTCAGATGTAAAGCTCAGCACGTCGATGATCTTTTTGGAAATAAAGCTATTGCTGAGGTCCATGCCCAACAATACCCACGACTGGTCATTGCATGGCTTAACCGGTCTTATATCATAGTAAAGTGCCCCATACCAGTCAGAAGTGCTGTAATATTTACCGGTTTCTATCTTTTCATTTTTGTAGGTTGTTGTCAGCCTGTAGACAATATTCTTTTTCCCCGGAGCCTGTTTCCGGATCAAATAACAATAGTACATCGAAGGAGAATTTTCAAGATTCAGATTCCATGTGATAATTTTTATCAGCGAGTCAGGGGATGTTATCTGCCCGGCATAACGGAGGTTCCTGAACCGGTGGTTAAAAACCGTATCAGACTCTGCATAGCTGCTAAAGATCAGCCTGATAGAATCATTGATCCTGATCCGGTCGGCATCGCTGCTGCTAATCACAAGCCGGTGATACAACTTCGCCAGTACCTCAGGTGCATTATCTGATGTAACCTGTCCATTGGCAGCAGAATTTGAAAAGACAATAACCAGAATAATACTGAATAACAGGAATCTCATTTTTTCAGGCTTTAATCATTGCATCATCAAGCAGTCTTTTCAATTCCCTGCATGCGAATGAGATCTCCTCATCGCTTATTATTAACGGAGGGGCGATCCTGAACGCGTTACTGCAGAAAAGAAAGTAATCAAGGATCAGCCCATATTCAGGTGCATGGCTGATAATATAATTAATGTATTTCTGATCAATAAGCTGAACAGCCAGTAATAGCCCTTCTCCCCGTATTTCCGATACCAGGGGATGACTGAGCTCCTTTCTGAATAATTCTGATTTACGATCGCACTTTGCTGCTAGGTCCCCATCAATAATTACATTAAGAGAAGCCAGTCCGGCTGCACAGCAGACAGGATGACCTCCGAAAGTTGTAATATGGCCAAGGGAAGGATTAGATACAAGCGATGACATTATCTCTACAGATGAAATAAATGCTCCGAGAGGCATTCCTCCACCCAGTGCCTTTGCCAGAAGGAGGATATCAGGGACAACGGAAAACCTGGCAAGTGCAAACATAGTACCCGTCCTTCCAAAACCAGTCTGGATCTCATCAAAGATCAATAATGCACCAGTTTCGTTACAACGGTCACGAACCTTTTCGAGAAAGGAGTTTTCTGGACAGATTATACCGGCCTCACCCTGTATGGGTTCTATTATCACGCATGCTGTTTTGTTGTCGATTGAATCAAGTGATCCGGCATCATTGAAACCTATCTGAAAAGTATCAGGCAGCAAAGGTCTGAAGGCATTCCGGTACAATTCACTTCCCTGGATGCTTAAAGCTCCGTGAGTACTACCATGGTATGAGTTCTTAAAAGAAATAATACGGCTTCTTCCTGTGTATCTCTTGGCAAGTTTTAAGGCACCTTCAACAGCCTCACTTCCTGAATTCACAAAATAAACAGTACTGAGCTGAGGAGGCAGAATTTCTGCCAGTTTTTCTGCATATCTTACCTGCGGACTCTGGATCATCTCACCATATACCATAAGATGCATATATGAGTCAACCTGGCTTTTAACAGATTCAATAACTTTTGGATGACTGTGCCCTGTATTGCTTACTGAGACACCTGATATAAGATCGAGGTATCTTTTGCCATCAGGTCCATACAAATACACACCTTCTGCCCTGACAATCTCAAGCGCCATAGGAAATGGAGAGGTTTGTCCGATATGCCGAAAAAATAGCTGACGATCAGTAAACATTGAAGAAGCAGAAATTACCTGGCCATTACATTTATATCATTCAACAGAGAGTCCCTGAATGATTTTCCGACAGGAACACTTTTCAGAGAACCGCCCACAAGAAGGTCGAGGGAATTTTCCTTTATGGTCTGGATCATACTCTTGTTAATGATAAATGACCTGTGAACCCTTATAAAAACGCCAGACGGCAGTTGGGTTTCAATAGCCTTCATTGTAAAATGAATAGTAAATTTATCATCATTTGTATTAAGAGTAATGTAATTCTCCAGAGCTTCGATATAAATTATCTCGCTGATTTTCAGTTTAACAAGAGAAGATCCCTTTTTAATAAAAATTTCCTCATCGCCTGTGTTTGATGTTTCCTTGCGTGAAAAGTACCTTATTGTTTTGTCAATAGCCTTGCAGAACCTTCCATAGGTAACAGGTTTAAGAAGATAATCAACAACATTGAAGTCGAATGCTTTAATAGCATATTCTTCGGCTGATGATACTATTATAATATTAGGTGGAAAATCGAGGCTTCCGATAAAATCAAAACCATTCATTTCGGGCATCATAATATCGAGGATGATAAGGTCGATATCACTTCGTTCGGTAAGAATATTTCTTGCCTCAACAGAATTGCTGAAAGTGCCAAGCATGTTGAGGGAAGAGCATTTCAATGCATACCCTTCAAGGATTTTGCAGCTTAGCTTATCATCATCAACTATTATACAATTCATGCTGTATATATTGGCAGAAACATCAAGTTCAAAAATAGTAAAATAAATTAATAAAAATTAACATTTGGATTAAAGTTATAATACAGTAATATTTTCGTTTAATATTAAACCGATCAGATTGACTTCAGCAAATAATAATTTCCAGGGAACAAAAAAAAGGGGTGTTTAAAACACCCCTCAGCAATCCCAATCAGTAAAGATTAAAGACCTTTGTTAAGCGCAGGAGCTGCTTTAAATTTTACAACTTTTTTAGCAGGAACGTTCAGTTTAGCCCCTGTACGTGGGTTACGAACTACTCTAGCACTTCTTTTGTCAACTTTGAAAGTACCCATGCCCGGAAGCTGGATTCTCTGGCCTTTTTTCATAGCTTTTCCGAAAGCTCCAACAAATGCGTTTAAAGCTTTTCCTGCATCTTTAATTGAAAAACCTGCATCAGCAGCAATTGCATTAACTAATTCTTTTTTTGTCATAATGAAAGATTTAAAGGTTAGACCAATCTGACTAATTGAATACAAATTTATTTTTTTTAAATTCATATGCAAATTTATTTTAGCGTTTTTCCACAAATAGTGGCACTTTTAGGTTAAAACAGCACTTTTTTTTGATCAAATCGCACTTTTACCGAATTTGTCGCAACTCCTCACTAATCTTCATCTTCAGAACCACAACACTATAATTTTGTTCACATCATGTTAATAAAAACACTAATACTCTGATTATATGGCATTTAAGTAAATTATAAAAATAAATTCAAAAAAAACAAAATTATATTATCTTTGCGGCGGAGAAATGGCAGAGCGGTCGAATGCGGCGGTCTTGAAAACCGTTGATCTGTTACCACGGATCCGGGGGTTCGAA
>JFJP01040190.1_pt1 | contig 13884 bp, 11 predicted proteins | sample 431651 | NCBI WGS metagenome assembly JFJP01 (sample SAMN02602958, study PRJNA72255) | Microbial mat metagenome, whole genome shotgun sequencing project. | biome: fresh water; feature: sink hole; material: water; isolation source: purple microbial (photo- and chemosynthetic) mats found in... | reverse complement strand
AGTGCATAGCTGTTAATGGCACCTAATTTAAATCCTTCACCGGCCAGTATTAATCCTACCGCACCAGCCAGTCCAACGGACAAGCCAGCGGCCTGCATCCACCGGAATGCAGTCCGGTGAAAAAGCAAACCTACTATAAACGTGAAAACCGGAGTTAGTGAGTTGAGCATTCCGGCCATTGAACTATCAATACGGGTTTCGGACTCCATAAACATAAATGCAGGAAAGAAACTACCGATAAAACCAACTATCAGGAGGCTTTTCAAATCCTTTCGCTGCAATGCTTTTATATTATTTATTGCTATGGGCAGCAATACCAGCGATGCCATTAAAATACGCAAGGCTGCAGCCTGACTGCTGCTAAAACTCTTCATCCCGATCTTCATCAGGATAAACGAACTACCCCAAATAAAAGCCAGTATCATTAAAACAGTAAATTGAAACCAGCGTTTTGACCAGATCATAGACGTTGAATTTTAAAAATGGAAAGATAATGTAAAAGTATGAAATGAAAGTTTGTTCATTTTTGCAGTTTTTAAAAATCCGGCACAGGTTTTAAGCTGATCGATGAAAAGGCCATTAATGATTGTTAACCTATTCTTGGAAATTTGAATAGCACGAAAAAGTATCCTGTAAAGTATTGCAAGTTTGATGGCTACATATTATTTTGATGTGCTGGAACTTGAATGCATCTAAATATTGTATGGTACATTTTTTCTCATAGTTTTTTGAGTCAAGACGAAAGGACAGGTCAAAAGAAAAAAGCATGGTAAATAAATAGGTTAGTTTTACTTTCTTTTGCCTTGATGCAAAAGTAAAGTAACAAAGAAAAGATCAAGGCTTAATAAAAATACGATGCGTTTCTAAGCCAGAGGTATTTTCTCGCAATACAAGGCATGAAAAATGGCACATAACAAAGCATTTGTCGTTGCTGTGTATTGCTACACACGTGCCATCCGCACATACCTCCGTCAAGAACCGCTAACGCATTTTTCTTATGCCGGTCCTTTCTACGGAAATTTATGCTTTTGGGCAGCATTCTGGAGCCGGGATTTTGAACATAGCAAAAATATCCGGGTGTAGGGACCGGCCTTATAGAAATTTTACAACAGATGTTGACGAAGGTAAAATGCGTGGGAACGTGTGTAGCAAAACACCAGCTTCACGTGCTGTCAGAATGAGGTTCCCGAGTTCTCAAGCCTTGTTTTGCGAGCCTTTACCGAGGCGTACATCTGTGTAAAATTTATATTAAGCCTAGACCTTTTATTCGCCCATTGCTTATTTTAAAAGGAGCTCATGAGATCGCTTCGCTAAGTTGGTTTTTGTGTCATGACAAAAGAACAAAATCAATATCAATATAGAAATTTTTCTTCAGACGCTAATATAGCTTAGCACATCAAAATAATATCCTGCCAGTTTGATGTCAGATTCCTTTTTATATTATTATCTTTATACCTGTTAAAAAATTCAACACGAAGAACAATACTTAATGTGCAGTGTTAGTTATTATTAAATGCAAAATCCTAATCCTAAATCCAGAAAATCGAATATGGTAAAGTTTGAGAAGAAATTAGAGCAATTTATCTTTTTCAGTCGCTGGTTGCAAATGCCGGTATACCTGGGGCTTATTGTTGCTTCGGTTATATATGCCATAAAATTTATGAAGGAATTATGGCATCTGATTACAGATTTCTCAACTTTGACTGAAAATACCATCATGCTCTCCGTTTTAGGACTAATAGATATATCAATGGTTATTAACCTGTTGGTAGTTGTTTTTATTGGCGGTTACTGGACTTTTGTAAGCAAAATTGAGTTTGAAAGTCATGTTGATAAACCTGACTGGTTAACTAAAATAAATGCAAGTACTTTAAAAATTAAACTTATCATTTCACTTGTAAGTATTTCGGGAGTGCATCTGTTAAAGACATTTATAGATATTCATAATATCCCCCTTCAGGATGCGGTTTTGCAAATCGTTATTCACATTGTATTTTTAATTTCAGCAGTCCTTTTGGCTTATACCGATAAGATAATGCACTCGCACGAAGTGGTTGAAAAACACTGAGTAGCTTTTTAATTCCTTTTCATAACTCTGATTCTGCCTGTATTGGTCATACTCCAGCCGGATTGACAATTTTATGTGAATATAAACATTGTTAAGATAAAACATGAGATAAAGCTGATACGTATGAATTCAGAGTACAAAAATCCGATCCTGAACTTCTTCAGATGGAAAATCGTCATAATAGACCTCCTATTACTTATGATTAGTATTTCCCTTAAAGCTCAGGCAATTGACGAATCTGTCAGAAACAATCCTTTACGCCTTGGAATCATCGGTTTATCCCACGACCATGTTCATGCCGTATTTCAAAACAGCACAAATCCGGATATTGAAATAGTGGGAATTGCTGAATCCGACACAGCCCTTGTTACCCGATATGTTAACCAGTATCATCTCGACAGGAAGAACATTTACAGCAATATCGGGGAACTAATAGAAAAAGCAAAACCGGAAGCTGTTTCAGCATTTTCATCCATCAGCGACCATATAAATGTTGTACGCATTTGTGCCCCGCAAAAAATACATGTAATGGTCGAAAAACCCCTGGCTATCAATTTTGCTCAGGCTAAGGAAATGAACGATCTTGCTCAGAAATGGGGAATAGAAATAATCACCAACTACGAAACAACCTGGTACCCTGTTACAAAGGATGCTTATACTAAAACCATTGAAGAGAAAATGATTGGCGAACCGCGAAAAATAGTGGTTCACGATGGGCATAAAGGTCCGATTGAAATTGGATGCAGCAAGGAATTTACAAATTGGCTCACTGATCCGGATTTAAATGGCGGTGGTGCAATTATCGATTTTGGCTGCTATGGAGCCGATCTGATCAGCTATTTTATGAATGGAGAAAGGCCTGTTTCAGTTACAGCAATTACCCAGCAGATAAAACCGGATATCTACCCAAAAGTTGACGACGAAGCAACCATTATTGTTACATACCCCAAAATGCAGGGAATTATCCAGGCCTCATGGAACTGGCCTGTGAGCAGAAAAGATATGGAGATTTATGGCCAAACAGGATATATTATTACGTCGGATAATGTGCATATGAAAGTCAGGACAAGTGAGCAGGCGCAGGAGCAATTGCTTACGATAGGAAATGAAAAAGCAATTGCGCAAAATCCGTTTTCTTTCTTTGCTTCGGTAGTCAGGGGTAAAATTAAACTTGCGCCGAATGATCCTTCGTCACTGAGTTTAAATGTGGTTGCGATGGAAATTCTGGACAGCGCTGTGCAATCTGCCAAAAGTGGCAAGACCATATATTTGAAGTAGTAACTAATCAGTTTAATTAAAGTATTGACAAACAAATATATGCCACAGATTTTATAAAATTTTACAGATAAATGTGTACTATTTAGCTCAAATTTCATTTAAAAACTGCTGAAAGCAATTTAAAATCTGTGTAATCTGCGTGATCTGTGGATAAAATAGTTTTTAAGCAGACTGATCAGTTACTTGGAATAATGTATTTTTAATCAATTCAAAATCAATGACATTAGTGAAGATGGACGATTCAAATAACAATATTAAGGCTGCTGCCATCCATTTTTTGCAGCTTACAGCTATCGGAAGCGTTAACGAAGCTTTTTATTTATATGTAGGCGCGGAATTCCGTCATCACAACATGTATTTTAAAGGTGATGCCAACTCGCTGAAAGAGGCTATGATTGAAAGTGCTGTTAATTTGCCTGGCAAGGAACTGGAAATCAGGTTTGCAATTGCTGAAGAAAACAGGGTAGCTGTTTATTCCAAAGTTACCATTGGTCCTGGAGAACCTGGCATTGCCCTTGTGCATTTCTTCCGTTTCGACGATGATAAAATTGTTGAATTATGGGATCTTGCGCAGGCACCTTTGGATGAAATGATAAATGAAAATGGTTTGTTCTGAAACCGATCCCAATGATACATAAAAACAAGCTTGATAAATCATTTGGCCCGTCAGGATCATTCGCCGGCTACATCCTATTTGCTGCCGGATTAATAGCAACCTATTCAGATCCAGCCGGGCTAATCCTGGTTATACTGGGAGCCTTTGTTGGCTTTTCGTCGACAAGTACAATTATTGATTTTGATAAAAGGAGAATAAAATTTTCGAACAACCTGTTTGGCTTTATACCAACAGGGAAATGGATCGGGATCGACCCTGAGATGAAATTCGGGATGAAAGAATTGACTGTGACCTGGACAGTTTTCAGCAGGAGCAACCGCTCTACAGATACAGTAAACAGAGATTTTAGAATAGCCCTCTATGATTCTGATAATCATGAAATTATGGAAATCAATAAAAACGATTCTCTCGAATCTGCTATGAATGAACTAGCTACTATAAGAAAGCAATTAGGATTAGGATCAGGCTCAATCTTATAATTTTAAATTCATTTATAATGAAACGTTTCCAGCTATTTCTGAACCTTTTCCTGCCATGGTTAGTTTTATACTATCGACCCTCATCAAAAAAAACAAACGGTAAATGGAAATAGGAATAGATAGTTTTGCTGCTGCACCCTTGAATAATACAGGTATCGGGAATGGCAGTGCCATAGCATTGAATGAATTGCTCGAACGAATGGAATTTGCTGATCAGGCTGGCCTTGATGTTTTCGGGATTGGCGAGCACTACCGCAAAGAGTTTCTGGATTCGGCACCCACCATTATTCTGGCAGCTGCCGCAGGCCGGACAAAACGGATTCAGTTAAGCAGTGCGGTTACCGTATTAAGTGCGGCTGATCCGGTTCGGGTATTTCAAAACTTCGCGACCCTGGATCTGATTTCGCAGGGACGTGCTGAAATGGTTGTAGGCCGTGGCTCATTTACCGAATCCTTTCCGCTGTTTGGTTTAAATCTTCAGGATTATGATGAACTTTTCGCTGAAAAGCTGGATCTCTTGTTAAAAATAAGGGAAAATGAAGTAGTGAACTGGTCGGGCGAATTTCGTCCGGCATTGAAAAATCAGGCTGTTTATCCCAGGCCATTTCAAGCTCAATTGCCAATCTGGCTGGGGGTTGGTGGTACACCCGCTTCATTTGTTCGAGCCGGACAACTTGGCCTGCCGCTTATGGTTGCCGTTATTGGTGGTGAAACGCAGCGTTTCAGGCGCCTGGTTGACCTGTACCGCACGGCTGGCATAGAAGCCGGGCATTCACCGGAAATACTAAAAGTAGGATTACACTCACTTGGCTATGTGGCAAACACTACTGAAGAAGCCATGGAAGCCTACTACCCGGGGTATGCTGAAACCTTCACACGAATTGGCAAAGAACGTGGCTGGCCTCCGGTTACCCGCTCACATTTTAATGCCCAAACCGGACCTGCAGGTGCCCTGGTTATTGGCAGCCCTGAGGAAGTAGCAGAGAAGATTCTCAGGCATAGCAAAGCGCTCGGAGGGATTTCGCGATTTACTTTCCAGATGGATAATGCAGGTCTGTCACATAAACAACTTATGCAGGCTATTGAACTGATCGGGAAACGGGTATTGCCGATAGTAAACAGTTAGACCAGCAACCCTGATATGCAGAAGCCAGGAGTCTTACAATCGTTGTTTTTTATTTCTTTAATTCGTCCATGGCACGTTTCCTGACCAGCGCAAGGCTCATGCTGTTAATATTGTTTTTAGATATCTTTTCAAATTGTTTTGATGCGCCTTGTTTGTCTCCTTTTTTAGAAAGCGCAAGCCCGGTATAATACAAATTAACAGGATCTTCCTGGTCAGCCTTTGCAAAATGCTGTATGGCTTTATCGTAATTTCCTTTCTTAAATTCTAAAAATCCGATAAAGAGGCCTAAAGCCATTTCTTCACCCGGATTCTTTCTGTCCGCAACTTTTTGTTTGCATTTCTCTGCTTCAGCTGATGCTTTATCCAGTTCATTATTTACAGTGAGATAATATAAACGCCAAAACATGGCATTCATCTCAAGATTTTCCTTATCGGATTCCGGGAAGTTTGATTTACTGATTAAATCAAATGCTTTCTCATATTTTTTTATGCCTTCTGTAGGATTTCCATTCTCGCAAAGTATAAATCCCTGGTATGCATACGACCATATTACGTTTGGAGCCAGGTTCTCTTTTTCTGCCAGGGCACTATATTCATCAAAAGCCTTTATTGCATCTGCAATTTTACCTTCATATACATAGGATGTTGCTTTTAAAAACAGCGCACCGAATTTATTATTTATTGTAGAGGCTTTGTCAAAATATTCCTGGTAATATTTTCGCGCTGTTGCATAATCACCTTTGAAAATATAATTGTTCCCAATACCGGCGATAGAAAATGAAAATGCAGGATTTATTTCCAGCGCTTTTTTATACTGTGCAATAGATTCATCGTATTTCCCCATTTTTAAGAGAAGTTCAGCATATGAGTCATACCCATTAGGGCTATTAGGCGTTAATTTTGTATAGGTTTGAAACGCCTTTTCTGCTTCCTTAAAGTTGTTTAAAGCCGATTGGGTATACCCGATCATATTATAAGCCGATGCGTATTTTGGATCAAGTTCGGTTGACCTGGAATAGTGAACAAGTGCATTTTTATAATCATTGATAGAGTAATAGTATGCACCTGCTGTTTCCTGAACTCTTTTATCGGATGGAAATAGCTTTAACAACTGGTCGAGAATTTCTTTTTGCTCCTGCCCTTTGCCATCTGCAGATGCCTGGGCGTACTTTATAGTTAATTTTTCTCCCTCCGAAACTTTGCCGGCCAGACTGATTGCCTTATCCAGATTTTGCCTGTAAACATTATAGCCTCCACCTGAAAATGACCTAAGAAGGTAAGCCATTGCGAATTCCGGATCTTTTTGGATTGCTTTATCAAAAAGTTCGGCTGCAGCGGCAGTTTCAAAATTTTCAGACTTATCTCTCCCCATTAAAAAGAAATCTAATGCTTCTTTGGATGAGGAAGTAATCGGGATTTCTTTAACCTGGGCAAGCAGATTAACAGGTAGAACAAAAAACATAATCCATAAAATAATCGAAGCACACTTTGCAGTTTTCATTTTCAACCTCCTTTTTTAAAAGTTAAACAGATTAATACTTTTAAGGTGGGATTGACGTACAAAACCTTTGTTAGTTTTGCGAAGATAAAATCAGAATTATATAGCAAACGTGGAGGTGAATACCTAAAAGGTCCTTACATAATCTCATGCTAAAAATACGACATTTTTTGCTCAATATCAAGTGTTTACATTTTATATTATCACTTTGCTGATATTTATGGTTTGCTGTTTGATCAATGGTTTATGAATAAGAGTTTCAGCTCGGCCAAAGCATTTAGGTACGTTCCATATAACCGAAAATAAAGACGAAATAAAAGAAAAGAAGCTGCCTCACAATGAGACAGGCTTCTTCCTACTTATAATTTATTTCAAAACCGTAAAACTTACCGGTAGTTCCCCGCTGGATCCTATTGCTGCAATATATTGTACCTGGTCATGAGTAAAGTCTCCCGAGATCTCACAATTCCCTCCACTAATTTCATCTCTTACAACAGGGGCATAAAGCACATTGTTATCCATTACAATAGCAATAGCCCTGCCAACATTACGTTTCGTTACATCGGCCCAAACTTTTACTGCCGGTGTTTTAAATTTAAACACAATGTTATCAGTTTGCCTGGCCGAATCATATTTCACTTCAAAACTCTGAATATCATTGCCTGTTAATGGGATGAGATTCTCCTTTTCAATACGCAATGCATAAAGACAAACATCAGGCTCACCGAAAAAATTACTCCAGGCAAACTTACATTTGTCACCAATGCCAAAAGAGTTCAGGTACGTAACAAATGAATTCATTTCAGCTGCCGAGGTACAACCTATGTTTGGTGATGATTCAAAATGTTGGCCGGCAGGAAGGTGTTTTACTAAAGTACTGTCACCCTTTAAAAGCTGAATCAGGTCGTGATAATTATAGGCTTCATAAAATTCAAGTCTGCCTTTTTGGGTGATAAGACTTTCTGCAACTTTCAGATCCTGATGACCTGATAACACAACCTGGATCTGGTTTTTACCTGAGATTATTTTAATCTCAAATTTCTCCATGCTAAATGTTTGCAACCTTTTAGTAATAATATCGGCTGATTGAGAAAGAGTAAGCGTTGATATTTTACTATCATCTGACTGAATGAGAATAGTATGTGTTTGTGGCTTGTTTACAAAGCCAGTTGCAATTATTCCAAAGAATAGAATTGCAATCATTGAATATAGTATTGATTTCATGACAATTAAATTTTAAGTTAAAACCATGCCTCTTCCATATGAAAGGGCAAAAAAATGAATTAAAAGGTTCGGAGTTTAACTTAAAACGGGCAAGTCGTCAGTATCAACGGAGTGATACTGGTAATACAACCTGAGAAGTATAACAGGTTTTATCAGGAGTTCTGATTTCTGAAGGAAAAGTAATGTGTGATGTATCGATCTGTCATCGTGGATTGTTTTATAAAAACCACTTTGTAGTTTGAGATCTGTGTTTTCGATGCAACGTATTATGTTTTTAGGCGTTGAATACTGCTGTGCATCATTTAACGCAATAACAGAAATACGATTTTCGGATACTGATTTATAATGGGAATACCTGGTAACAGGAGGATCATTATTTTTCGCAAAAGCACAAATGAAAATAAAGAACAGAGCCATAAACAGAGCACTGCTCAAATAATTATCACTATTGTCTTTTCGACTTTGCATACATCAAAGATAGACGCATATTTGAATCCTTTTACTTTATTTTGTTTTTTTTCTTTCTAAACCCTGTCATTGACCAGGTAATAACATTCCAGTTCTTAGTTACCTGGTCAATAATTAATTTTTTTCGATTTTATAAACACAATCTGTTTTTAAAGAGTTGTTATGGCGATCTGGAGGAGAATACTGTGAATCATTTTCCCGCCGCTTGCTCATTCAATTAGATAAAAAAAAATAAATTTAACATTTTTTTAACAAATGTATTTATTTATTATATTTGATGTCAGTACCAATATAATTTATTACCCACAATTCATCTTAATTTATTAATCTAAACTTAATGACATGAAAAAACTTTTACTCTCGCTGGCAGCGATGTCAGTTCTCGTTTTTATCTCCTGCGAAAGGAAAGAAACTGTAAAAATTGAAAATCCGGAAACAGATTTGGTTGCTTCTACATCCCAGGTTATTGAAGGGAAGTATGTTGTTTTGTTTGAAGACCAGGGATTATTAAAATCAGCTGCAGCAGGCGAAAAAGTCAGCGCTGAAGCAGTACGTCAGACTACCCGAAATATTTTTGCTGCTGTTCAGCTACCTTACAGGGAGCCTGATTTTGTTTACAGCAGTGCAGTGCGTGGCATAGCAGTTGAAATGAATAGTACTGAAGCCGCAAGGTTACAACAAGCTGAAGGAGTAAAAGGCGTTTATCCCGATATGATGGTAACGCTCAAACTGCCATCCATTTTAGCTAAACCAGCACCAGCTCCAGTCGCTGAAAGTACTCCCTGGGGTATTACCCGTATAGGTGGATCAATCAGTGGAATAGGAAAGACAGCCTGGATCATAGATACCGGTATTGACCTTGATCATCCCGATTTAACAGTAAGTACAACCAAGGGCTATAACTTTATAGCTAATACACAAATTGCTGACGACGATAATGGACATGGCTCCCATTGTGCCGGTATTGTTGCAGCTAAAGATAACGATATAGGTGTTATTGGAGTTGCAGCCGGTGCTACTGTTGTACCTGTTAAAGTTCTCGACCGAAGAGGCTCAGGTGCTTATTCGGTTATTATTGCAGGTGTTGACTTTGTTGCATTAAAGGCTCTATCGGGTGATGCTGCAAACATGAGTCTGGGTGGACCGGGTTATGTGCCACTTGATGAAGCTATACTTAGATTGGCTGCAAAAGGAATTAAAGTTTCCCTGGCTGCCGGTAACGAATCGCAGAATGCCAATAATGTATCCCCAGCCAGAGTAAACGGCGTCGGTATTTACACTGTTTCTGCCATGGCAACCGGAGATAAATGGGCTTCCTACTCTAATTTTGGCAATCCGCCTGTTGATTACTGCGCACCTGGAAGCAGCATTTATTCAACTTATAAAGGTGGCGCTTATGCAACATTAAGCGGAACCTCAATGGCGGCCCCGCATGTGTGTGGACTTTTGCTTTTAGGTACTGTAAAAACAAGTGGTACTGTGATTGGTGACCCTGACGGGAATCCAGATCTTATTGCACACAATTAATTTTAACTGCACTTAAAAATTACCTGTTTAAATAGTTTCTGATTTGCCTTACATGACAATGTGAAACCGTTAAAACAAAGACCTGCCAGGCTTTCGCAAGGCAGGTTTTTGTTTTTCCCCTGTTTATAAAGACCTCTCAGGGTGACAACTCAAGTATGCTTTTTCTCTTAATCTCTCTTAAAAGCTGTATTTTTTTTTAATCATTATCAGGATTTTAAAGTTTTATCAATACTTCAGGAAACATATACCTCCTTAAGTGAAATCCTAATACTATTTTAAGTAATTTCGTGAAGCATTTTTCTGTTTCATTTTTAAACACATACACTTACTATCTGTTTTCATGTCGATCTGGCGCGTTATCCTATGTATCATTTTCCCGCCCCTTGCCGTAATTGATAAGGGATGTGGCTCTATTATTATTGTATTCCTGTTAACACTCTGTGCATGGGTGCCCGGAGTAATAGGGGCTCTGATAATCTGTAACAGAAATTAGCGGGAGCCAATCCTTTAGCTATTTTAATTATATCCCGGCTCATTTTCAGTTTTTTTTCGTTAAAAAAATAAAAGATTCAAACGAATGAAAGGTTGATTTGTTTGTACCTTTAGTATAAACAATACCAGGAATAAGGATCAAACATTAACTATTTTTTCCAGTAGTTATTTCCAGGATTACTGCCGTTCTGCTGTTAACCGGTTCAAAAAATTCTTCAAATAATGAATAGAATATGACCAAAAAGAACTCCTTTTTCACTGACTTCTGGCTCACGCTGAAAGGGCACCATCATACCAATAAAAGAAAAGGAGTATATGGGTATATGTGGTGGACTTCATTAAAAATTGCAGCCCTGTATATAGTTATGGTAGTGCCAATAATACTGGTTATTAAAAGCCAGGTCGATCTGGACAGTATCTTCCGGAATATGACCGGGAATTTCCCGGATTCATTCATACTGATCACTTTCCTCGTTTCAGAATCACTCCTGGGCATGATACCTCCTGATCTGTTTATGATATGGGCTACTAAATTCGATTCGCCGTTACTTATTTTGACAGTACTTGGCGTGCTTTCCTACATTGGAGGAATATTTTCGTACATGATCGGGAGCTGGCTCTCGAAACGACCTAGAATCAAAGCTTATTCAGAACGTGCACTGGGAAAATATATCCATTTAGCCGGCAAATGGGGAGGTGCCTTTATTATCGTGTCTGCATTGTTTCCTTTCTCTCCCTTTTCGATGGTTGTTATGGCTGTAAGCTTATTGAAATATCCATTTAAAAGCTATCTGTTCTTTGGCATTTCGCGAATTGTGAGATTTGTTTTCCAGGGATTTCTATACGCAGGACTTTTCAATATGGACTCTATCATTGCCAGTCTTTTCTGATATTTTATACTACAAGGCTCACTATAAAAATAGTTAATCTAGCCGCTGCTTATCATTTTTCTGATGCATATCTGGTTTTTCATTCTGCTATTTTAATGCATATTAAGCAGTATCATCACCTTTTATTCAATATACCGCAGCTGATTCAAAGCATTTGATTTTTTTTCATTGAAAAACCCACCCACAATAAGTGAAACAGTTAAAGTGTTACCCGAAAAATTGGTACCACCCGGATTACTATAATTTACAACATTATACTTGCCCTGCAATCCGATATATTCACCCTTGGTAAAAAAATGCCGGTATCCAAGTCCGAAATTTGTATTCAAAGAGCTGATCATATGACTTTTATCGTTATCCGGATTATCGTCCTCCGTATTCACTTTTACAGCATCGAAACCATCATAACCTAATCCTGCCAGCATACTTATTTTATTTTTTCCGAATGCAATAAGTTCCCTCTCAATATCCACTCCAAAATAAATCCCCAAAAAGGTGCTGGTGGTCTCGGAATACCCATCCTTCATAAATGTATATTCGTTTTTTGACTTTCCAACTTTTGCATCAATGGATAAGCTATATATCATCTTTTTTGAGCGCAGGCCAAATTGAAAACCAAAATTAAAATGATTGCCCAGCAAAGCAGCATTATCGAACGGGATCCACATTCCGGTGAAGAAACTGTAATGATAATCGGGCTTGTACCGGTATTTGTCGACCCGCTGATAGTAATATTCCCTTAGTAAAGTGTTGGCATAGACTGTATCCTTTTGTATCGCTTTAATCGGATCGGTTAAAACATTGGCATAAAACTCACTGAAAAGCAACTCAGCCGGATCGTAAAATACTTCTTGCAGCAGCTCATCGGCTATGCTTTGTGTAAAAAAATCATATTCTCCCCTAAAGGGTATATTGCCGAAATAATCCTGGTAATCGTTGTACAACCAAGACGGACTTAACGTATCCATTCTCATCATGTAATTTAACATATGATCGATTATTGTGGAATCATACATTTCCTCAGAAAAGGTATTATTATGAATAGCGAATAAGATTCGTGCCCTGAGTATGGGCTCGCTTTGTCCACAGACATCCTGCCAGTTATCAAGGATAAAACTGGCACTGTCATAATCCTGAATGGCATCAAAATACATGATCAGGTTAGCAGCATCAAATGCGACGTCTTCGCAACTGAATGTTTCCACCAAAAATAACGAATCAGGGTCTTCCTGAGTAAAGGCGGAAATTGTCGACAATATAATTAGTACACCAATAAAAAGTCGTTTCATCATGCTGATCAGGATTTGGATTCTACAAAATTAGAACGAATTATAGTTTAACAGTCATTATTTACTGATTCACTTTTTGTTTGATTTTAGGATAATGAATTCCCGACACATTGGTAATATACAAGTTGAAGCAGGGAATAATCAAAAGCTTTGCAATTAATCGTGAGACAACTACTATTTATCCATTGTTCTTTTTAAAATTGCTGTTTAATACAGATATCTCAGTTTTTGAACGCTTCCATAAATAAAACGCTCAAAGTCGTACTTAGTTACTAATTTACAACGAAAATTACGATTTTGTATTTATGTTGACTAATTCGCTTTTATGATCAAACACCTGTCGGAGAATAAAACAGCAGCGTATAAACTTATGCTGTTCCTTTGAATTGAAATGTTGTATTTTTATCCTAAAATTATGCACGTATGAAATGGCTGAATCAACGTAGGAGTGATAATGTAGATGACCGACGTAAAATAGGGAAACCCGCGGCATTTGCCGGCGGCGGGATCATTACAATTATTGCTGTAGTGATGTTCTTTCTGGGAAAAGACCCATCTGATATTTTACAGACCATGCAGGTTGGTGACCAGGGAAATGCCGTTAGCCGGGAAACCACTCCCCATGAAGATTCGCTGGCTGATATGGCCTCGGTAGTTTTGGCAAGTACTGAAGATGTCTGGAAACAGCTTTTCGGCGAAAATGGACTTGAATATGTAAATCCAAAACTTGTTTTGTTTAGCGGATCTGTTGAGTCGGCTTGTGGTTATGCAGGAGCAGCAACCGGACCTTTTTATTGTTCAGCCGATTCAAAAGTATATCTCGACCTTTCCTTTTTTGATGAATTAGGCAGCAAATTCGGGGCTGCCGGTGATTTTGCACAAGCGTATGTTATTGCTCATGAAGTAGGGCATCATATCCAGAAACTCAC
>JFJP01039394.1_pt1 | contig 13886 bp, 1 predicted proteins | sample 431651 | NCBI WGS metagenome assembly JFJP01 (sample SAMN02602958, study PRJNA72255) | Microbial mat metagenome, whole genome shotgun sequencing project. | biome: fresh water; feature: sink hole; material: water; isolation source: purple microbial (photo- and chemosynthetic) mats found in... | reverse complement strand
AATAAAAATCTTGGTTTTGCAGAGCTGATGGCAGAGACTGATTACGAGAAGATACTGAGGCTCTCCAGATATAATCCTTAGACTATCCCAAAGCATTTCTTTCCTGTAAAATCAAAACACAAATGGCGCAAAGGAGCAAATAAATTGCTTTTCCTTTGCGCCATTGCGCCATTGCGCTTAAACTGTAAAACACAAAAGGTGCAGAGGTGCGAAAAATATTGCGTTTCCTCTGCGCCATTGCGCCATTGCGCTTAAATGGTTTTATCTGGTAAAGTTTACATCAGATGCATTCATCATGACTTTGTGGTAGCCTGAAGATTGATTTTCATCGAGCAATACCCTGATCTTCTCACCTACAGCATTGAACACCTCAACTTTAATCTTTGAAGGATTTTCAAGCTGGTAGCTGATGGTTGATTCGTGGATGAAAGGACTTGGATATATAGCGAGCTGCATGGCATCGGCAATGGGATTTACAATACCTGTGCTCTGTAGCCTGTTATCTTCAAGGTTCGACAAGGAATGTACAAATGGTCCTGAGCTTGCTTTTTTACCTAATAAATCAGCAGGATCGCAAGGATCTTCTTTTAGACCAGCTATACGGTAGTATAAATCAACGCCCTTTGGTGCTTTATTGTCCGGGTAGAGCGTATTATCCGAAGGGATAGTATCAATAGGTACCAGATTATTAGCACTTGTTGACCTGTAAATGATATAACTCTTAAACAATGATGATCCGGTTGTTCCTCCTTCCTCCTGATATTCGGTCCAGGCAAGGTTAACAGTTGATGCACCGGTACCTACACTTGAGGTCAAAAGCATCGGTCTGTGCCATTTACTTGGCTCCGATTCATTTCCGCAATCATCAATTGTACTAATCCGGTACTTCTGAGATTTGGATTCAGGTTCTGATCCCATATCAACATAAACAGATAATTGATCAGCAGTCAGATTGGCAAGCAGAGTGTACACTCCGGCAGCATTCGACTCTCTGTAAACATTATATGAAACAATGCTTGCTTCTTTTGTTTTTTCCCAAACAACCATGTTTTTACCGGTTTCCTCATCAATTGTTATGATACAAACATTTTCATCCTCAAATGGGCGGGTTACGGTAACATCAAGGCTGGAAGCCAAACCATCGCATGAATTATGTCCTCTTACCATGATAGCTCCGGAAAGGGCAGTATCAGAGTAACTAACAAAAATCTGCTTGGTTGTGCTTGTTCCGGATACCCCTCCTGGTAATGTCCAGATATAGCTGGTTGCATTAGCAATATTTGCCACACCATAGAGAACAGAAGCTGTTCCCGGACATACTGTTGCAACACCTGAAATTGGGCCGGCGTTTCCAGGAACTTTGTTAACAGTTATACCCTTTATAGATGATAATCCGGTATAACACCTGTTTTGTCCGGCTACTTCTACAAATCCTGAAACCGCAGTGGTGCTGAAATCAAGATCGATGCTATTTGAACTGCTTGTTCCGGTTACATCTTCAGGAAGAAGCCAAAGATATGATGTTGCATTTTTAATTTCAGGTACAGTGAAGGTAATCTTGGTCTCACCCTGGCAAACAGCCGATGGTCCGGAAATTGTATCAGCTAATTCAGGCTCATCCAAAACAGAAATATTCAATATTGCTGAACTACCAACGCCACATGAATTTTGTCCTGCTACTGAAATTGTTCCCGAAGTAAAGGTTGAACTGAAATTCACAATAATACTATCAACTGAACTCGTTCCCGTAGCTCCGGTTGGCAATGTCCATACGTAGGATGCAGCATTCGCAATGGTTGTTGCTTTGTAAACTACAGAATCCTGATCTTTACAAATTGTATCCTCTCCGGTTATCTTACCAGCGTTAGCAGGTAAAGGGTTGACAGTTACTGCTAAAACACCTTCACCTCCGGAACCGCAGGCATTAACACCTTTACATAAAATATTTCCGGATACGGCTGTGGAGCCGTAATTTACAGAAATGATGTTGATGGCACTTGTCCCGGTTGCTCCGGATGGTAAAGTCCATGAGTACGAATCTGCCCTCGCAATTGAAGGAACAGCGTAATCAATTGCATTAACACCCTGACATACAGTTTTGATACCAGTTATTGTACCTGCATTGGCAGGAAGCTGATTTATCGTAATTGGTAAAGAACTTGCAATTCCGCTTCCGCATGAATTTTTACCTTTCACACTTATGCTGCCAGAAACAGCAGATGTTCCATAATTTACCATTATCGTGTTTGTAAGCGTTGTATCACCATCGCCATTTGGCAGAGTCCATAAATAGGATGTTGCATTGGTTATTGCAGGAACAGTGTAGGTAACCGAGTCCTGACCCTGACAAACAGATGTTGTCCCTGTTATTGCTCCAGCACTTAAAGGAGAAGGATTAGCAGATACGATTAATATGCTCGTATTTCCACTAAAACAAGTGTTTGATCCTTTTACTTCAATAACACCAGTTATATAGGTTGCTCCAAAGCTAATGTCAATACTGTTTGTGGTGCTTGTTCCGGTTGCTCCGTTTGGCAACGTCCAGTTATAGGAGCTTGCATTGGCAATCTCTGGTACAGTATAGGTATAAGTTCCAAGATTCTTACACACTTTTCCCTCCCCGGATATATCTCCTGCATCAGCAACAGTTTTAGCGGTTGTTACCTTAACAACATTTGAAACAGAATTATCTGTGACTTTTGCACGATAATATTTTGTTGAGGTCAGGTTGGCTGTTGTGTAAGCAGCAGTGTTTCCGCCTGTTCCACCTGTAACATTGGTCCAACCAACTAGTCCATCCGTCGATTCCTGCCACTGAATAGCACCTGTAGAACCTATTAAGGTCAGTGAGGCTGATTGACCGCTGCATATTTCTGTATTATTCGGAGCAGCGATCCCTGCAGTGCCTGAATTTCCAAGGATCTTAAATGGATTGCTTAATGCGCTTTGACCTGCATCAGCTGTGATTAGGCGAATAAGCACGTTTTCTGCTAATCCGGCAACAGATGCTACATTCCATAAATATGAATTATAACCATTTTGTGGGTAGATAGTTTGAATGTTAGTCCAGCTTGATCCTCCATTCAATGAGAACTGAAGACTTACATTTTGAAGAATGCTTTCACTGTTCCATTCGATCAGATGATTTGTTCCGCTTTGCCAAACCTGCCCTGAAGAAGGACTTGTAATTTGTATATTTGAAGGACTGAATATGTCGTTTACAAGAGATACGTCATCAATATAAACCCTTCCAAATTCAGCTGAGCTTGTGAAAGAAATCCTGTTGATGGAATTAAACTTCTCATTATCTATGGTCAGATTAAGGGTATACAAGGTCTGAGTAGGAGTAAGTGAAATCACCCAATCAGTTCTTCCTCCATTGTTGCCTGGGTTTGATGAAGATCCCAATCGCTCGTAATTATTAGCAAGATCTTCGATGCTTAACTGCATTGATCTGTTAACATCAGACCATGCAAGGAATGAGAGTGTGTAGGAGGAACCATTTGTGATGCCGGTCCAACCATCCTGTGTTAATTGCAATTCCCATGTTTCCCCGATTTTAGCAGTTACCATCTGTGCTGCACCTCCGATTACCTCAGCAGTGCCACCATTGGATGACCATGTTGACCAGTAACCACTAATTGGGCCATTATTGGGGAAAGCACCCTCTTTAATAATGTTTTTATCTTCCGGATTTTCGATTTGGTTGGTGATAGAAACGTTAAATGAGGAACTAACTCCGGATTTATCTGTTGCAATGGCATTTACCTGCACTGTACCGTTAAGATAAGCAGTAAGTAAACCTGACTGATTAATGGTTGCTCTTCCGGATATATCAGTTACAGTCCAGAAAACATCTTGTTTGCTTGCATTTGAAGGCAAAACAGATGCAAACATCTGCAGCGTACCTCCTTCGGTGCTTATACTGGTTGCATTTCCTTGAGAGCTGATCGTAATACTTGAAACAGGAATAGCGTTTTTCATTTTGAAGATTTCGCTTTCATCGAAAAATTGCCAGTTTGGATCAAAACCCCAATCCGGAATGAACGCAAGTTTGCAATTATTGGATATTGGAACACCGGCTGTATTCCAGATGAAATAATTGATACCTGGATTGAGTTTATCAACAGGAATTAAATAGGTGTTATAATTTAGTCCTCCATCAGTCGAAAGAACAATAAAACCGCTTAATCCAGCGAAAGGCCCGTTATTTTTTATTTCAATATTATAATTCAATCCAACTCCCCATTCAGCGTTTAATGTGGGTTTTTCAATTGAGACCTGTGGCAGCCCTGAGAGGGTAAGTACCTGAGTTATTCCTGAGGTTACGCCATCTGCAGAAACAATCCGTATTTTGGAGTTTGTATTCATGCCGGATATTGTCGGGATGGTCCAATAATATGAATTGATTCCAACACTTGAAGATATCCCTGTAACGGCATTGGTCCAGGATGTTCCTCCATTTGTTGAATACTGAAGATTTACAGTTAAAGCGGTGTTTGTTTCCCATTCAATGTATGCCTGACGTCCGCTTTGAAGGTATAATCCGCCCCATGGATGGTTAATCCAAATGGTAGGTGGTGCAGGCAATATTTCAAAAATGTCACTTTCGGTATACAACACATTAAGAATTTCATTGTATAATGTTAATCTTGCTTCAGTAGTTACATAAGTATTGTCTATTGTCCACTCATGCTGACTGATTCCACTCGGAACATTTATAGATTTTAAAAAATAGTAGTAGTTAGTTCCGGCATCTAAGCTAAGGTATATATCCAAATCATTGACTGGATTTCCATTGTTGCTTATTTCTATGGTAAATGTTTGACTTGCAGTAAATTCATCCGACAAACTCGGTTTAATAAAGGTAAATTGTGGGTCGGGAGAAATAATAAATGGATTGCTGATAGCGTTAAAGCTAAAGTCAGCAGTATGAATTCTTATGAGTGCATTCTTTTTTTCTGCAACTATCGGAACATCGAAAGGCTGATAGTAGGTTCCATATTCCCCAACAAGATTGATATAGTTTATCCAGCTGGAACCTCCATCTAAGGAATAGTCTATTGAAATATCTTGAAAAACATTTTTATTTTTCCAATAAATATTCTGTGATGTTCCGCTTTGCCAATAAGAATCACTGGTAGGCTGGGTAATATAAATACCATTTGGTGCGTCCTGAGTTTCAAAAATTGAACTTTCAAAATATTTGGAATCGTTGCCATCAAAAGGGGAAAAAGCCAGTTTACTTGCTGCGGATCCCTCTGCAAACAGATCAAACTCTATTGGAAGTTTATTAACTCCAGATTTTAATGTATCCACATAAAGCACATTATTAGTAAAGTTCACACCACCATCATAAGATAATAAAATAGAACCATCCATATAGGTTGCAGGGCCTTCGTTATTAATCACAATATTGTATGTCTGGCCGGCCATCCATGAACTGCTGGCTGAAGGCGACTCAAAAGTAAATTGAGGAACATTAGATAAGGAAAATACCTCAGAAGTATCAGCAACTGTCTTGCTGAAGTTTATGACTCTTACTATTGATTCCTTGAGTGTGGTGTTAATTTCAGGAATGGTCCAGCTGAATGAATTGTTTCCGTTTATTGTAGCGATTTCTTTTGCTATTGTCTCCCAATTATCTCCTCCATCAGTTGAATATTCAATATATACCAGTTCACTAACATTGAGACTCATCCAGCTTATTTCATATTTGTTATCTTGAGTCCAAAAAGATCCCTTTTTTGGACTCTTGATATCAATTGTAGAAGGAGAAAGATCACTATACGTATAGACATCATCGATAAACCACTGGTCATAATTATAGAGGTTTCCTTCAATGACAAAAGCCAGGTAGGTAGTAGGGGAATTCAGATTATTTAAAACAGTTGTGAAAACTGACTCGGGGCCAATATTGGAAATTCCGGAAAGAACAGACCACGATTCATTGGTCCAGGTAGTTTTGTTTGTAGAGGATTGAACACGCAGCGTAATGCCACCAGAGTTGTAAGTATCAAAGAAATGTTTAAAGCTCAGATTTAATGAGCTTAAGCCAACAGTATTAATTGCAGGGGTAATTACCCTGTTTATTCCATAGCTTACGCTTTGAAAGTTAGAGATCAATTCATTTGCTGAACTGCCGGCATTTGAAGAAAGGCTAATTCCCCATTTGTTAACAACTCCTGCTCCATCAATTTGTGTGTCCCAACCTGTAGGTAATTCTGTATTATTAAAAGTTTCAGCTAAATCTGTTACCTGTGCATTTAATGAAAAATAGAGAAAGCTAAAAATTAATAGCAACCGGAGGCGTAAATTATTTTTCATATGATATGATTTTAATAGATATTCAGGTTTGATACTTATAAATTTCAGGGAATTACTTATTCTGTTAATTTTTAATGACTTAAAATAAAGCCAATTTAAAATATTTCCTTCTCAGAATCCAAATAATAAGTGTTATAAAAATGTTAAAAAATACTTTTTTATGATCAGGAAATATACTAAAACTCAAGTGTCAAAAAAAAATATTTTGTCAAATATAAGTTTATCCTGAAAAGCAGATCCCGGATTCAGATAAATTTATTCCGTCGGAATATTTTTGTTAAATAACAGAATATGAACTATCTGAGTATCTTATCATTATTTTAATATGTCTTACATGAATTTGGATCTTATCTTATTTGTCAAAATAAATTCAAGGCCTGGCTATTTTCTCATACAAATTTTCAAAAATGTCTGAAAAATCTATTTAAGAATAAATGGATCAAATAAACAAAAGATCAATCTATACTTTAGTATAGAATATTGAGTGAATAAATCTCTAAAATGTTGCATGAAAAAATCATAATAAGAGGGTTAGTTTTAATGTAACTAACCCTCTTAAAAAACGATGAGTCAATTCTTTGGAATAGGATCTTCGATTATTTAATCGGTATATTGTTTTGAATATTTTACCTGCTAAGCATTGTTTTTCTGATTATCAGAGATTCATTAACGTGAATCTTGAGATAGTAAACTCCAGGGTAATAATTTACATCCGAAGCGTTTAATTCAAGATTGTAATATCCCGGGGATTGATTTTCATCCAGCAATACCTTTACCTTTTCACCAACAATATTGTATATTTCAATCTTTAACATTGAAGGTTTATCGAGGTAGTAGCTGATTGTTGATTGATTGGTAAATGGATTCGGGTATACGGCAAGTTGAATTGCTTCGGATAAGGGATTATTTATTCCGGTAAGCTGGAGCCTGTTATCCTCAAGGTTTGATAATGAGTGAACAAAAGGTCCGGAGCTTGCTTTCTTCCCATTCAATAAGTCAGCAGGATCGCAAGGCTCAGATTTTAGTCCCGCAATTCGATAATACAAATTAACTCCTTTTGGAGCCTTGTTGTCAGGGTACAGCGTATTATCAGATGGTATGGTATCAAGAGGAACCAATTTGGTTTTGCTGGTCGATCTGTAAATAATGTAACTCGTGAATAGCAAAGATCCGGTTTCTCCTGATTCCTGCTGATATTCAGTCCAGGCAAGGTTTACAGTTGACTCCCCGGTACCAACACTCGATGTTAACAACATAGGTCGGTGCCACCTGCTTGGAGCCGATTCATTTCCGCAGTTATCAATTGTAGTAATATAATATTTCTGTGATTTTGATTCTGGTTCTGAAGTCATATCTGTATATACGGTAAGGGAATCGAATGGAATATTTGCCAGCAATGTATAAACCCCACCCGTATTAGACTCCCTGTAAACATTATACGATTCAGTGTTTACATCATAGGTTTTCTCCCATACTATAAGATTCTTTCCAGTTTTCTCATCAATGGTAACAACACAAACTTCTTCTTCTGCAAAGGGTTGACTTACAGTGACATTAAGTGAGGATGCAAGTCCATCGCATGAATTGCGGCCTTTTACAGTGATTTCTCCAGTTACAGCTGATGATCCGTAATTAACAGAGATAACTTTCGTTGTACTCGTTCCTGTGGCACCACTAGGCAATGTCCAGACATATGATGTTGCATTCTGTATGGTTGGTATAGCATAATTTTGGGAATTTGTGCCCGGACAAACAACCGTTGGACCTGAAATGGAACCTGCGTTCGAAGGAACAGTATTTACTGTTACAAGAACTATTGAAGAGCCACCGGTGTAACATTCATTTTTACCGGAAACTTCAATTATATCAGATGATGATGAAGCACTGAAGCTGGCCTCTATACTGTTCGAACTGCTGTTTCCTGTAACTCCTGAAGGGAGTGTCCAAACATAGGATGTTGCATTTGCAATCGAGGGAACAGTAAATGTTGCAAGCTCACCTTTGCAAACTGCATCTGGTCCTGAAATTGCTCCTGCATCGGCAGGTTTTGGTCTTACATTAATATTGAATGAAGATGAAGCTCCCTGACCACAATTGTTTTGGCCCAAAACAGATATATTACCTGAAACAAAGGATGAGCTGAAGTTAACAATGATACTGTCTGCTGTGCTCGTTCCAGTTGCTCCTGTTGGCAATGTCCATAGGTAAGAAGCAGCATAATCGATGGCCGGAACTTTATATACTACCTCATCCTGATCAATACATATTGTATCAGGCCCTTCAATTGTGCCGGCAATTCCGGGTATTGGATTAACAACGATAAATAATGCACCTTCCGGACCATCTCCACATTGATTATGACCTTTCCAGATAATATTGCCTGAATCGGCTGTAAAACCGAAATTTACGGAAATAATATTTGTTGAACTTGTTCCGGTTGCCCCTTCAGGAAGTGTCCAGACGTAGGATGCAGCATTGGATATTGTAGGTACAGCGTATTGAACCAGATTTTGTCCCTGGCAAACTGTAGTGGATCCTGATATCGAAGATGCAGGAGAAGGCAATGGACTTACAGTAATTGTAAGGCTTGATTTAGCACCATCCCCGCATGAATTATTCCCTTTTACACTAATGTTCCCTGATACTGCCGTTGAACCGAAATTCACAGAAATTTTGTTTGTGAGGCTTGTGCCGGTGACGCCAGTTGGTAGTGTCCATATATAAGAGCTTGCATTGGCAATCTCAGGAACTGAGTATTCTACAGAGTCTTCTCCCTGACAAACTGCAGTTGGACCTGAAATTGCTCCGGCATCAGCGACCATCTGGGTAACATTCACAACAAATATTGATGCCCCACCACTATAGCAACTGTTTTGGCCATACACCTCAATTCCTCCACTTATAAAGGAGGGATCAATATCCACTTCAATTGCATTTGTGGTGCTGATTCCTGTCATTCCTGCCGGCAAAGACCAAATGTAAGAAGTTGCAAAGTTTATCGGCTGTACTTCATAAGTCACAGCTTTTTGCCCCGGACAAACTAAGGAATTACCGGTTATTACACCTGAATTTGCAGGTGTCTGCTCAACTGTAATCTTAACAATATTTGAATAGGAAACAACAGATCCTGCAGAAGTAATTTCTGCCCGGAAGAAAGTAGTTGAACTTAGATTTGCAGTAGTATAATTATCAGAGGTACCTCCTGTCCCTCCCGATACATTTGTCCAGGCTGATAGTCCATCAACAGATTGCTGCCATTGAATTGTACCTGAATAACCTGTTAAAGAAATGGATGTAGAACTTCCGCTGCAAATAGTTGCATCCGGACTTGCAACACTGGTTACAGAAACTGTTAGGGTATACGTATTACTGGTTATTCCATTTTCTGCAATAACGATCACTTTATACCCGGTCTGCAAATCGGTTGCAAGGCTTACTCCATCGCTCTGATAAACCTGGAATGAAGCACCTGCTGCAGGAATTAGAAGACCTTTGAATACTTCAAGTGTTTCAGTGGTACGTATATTCGATATTGTCTTTGTAGTATTGTCAATAGCATATTCGGTTGATGAAACTGTAGCATCTGAACTTCCACTTTCAAGAGTAATGCTAACTGTCCAGCTTTTAGCAGTAATCCCATCTTCAGCTGTTACAATATAAGTCACAGGACTTACAAAGTTGTTAGTGCTTATGCCGCTTATCTGAGCAATACCTCCAACCTTAGCTGAAGCTCCTGCGGAAAGGCTGAAAGTAGCAGTCAGACTGCTTACATTAGTTCCAAATGGCAGGTTAACACTTATTGTCTTAGCAATAGTGTTAATTGTTCCGTTAACACCTGAAATACTGTAAGATATGAAATTAGCCTCACTGCTTATTCCTGAATTTACGGTAAGAATGTAAGTGAGGGTCGTTAAACCGTCCTCTGCTTTAGAGATTAATAAATACCCTGATTGCAAGTCAGTTGCAACTGTTGTTCCGTTAGATTTGTAAACCTCAAAACTGGCACCGGTGGCAGGAACTATTTTTCCTTTGAATGAAGTCAGGTTCTCCAAGATTGAAATCCCGGTGATTGTTAAAGCATCCTGGTCAACAGAAAATGCTGTGGATGTTACAGTTGCATCCTTACTTAGGGTATGGAAGCTGAGTTCTTCCCCATATGAGGTACCGATGCTGTTTGTAGCATAGGCCCTTACATAATAGGTTGTAACATGATTTAGTCCGGTAATGTTACTTATGAAAACTCCCTTGCCGGTACCATTTGTTGTATGGCTGTTAGCTATCGTAGGATTTTTATTTGTACTCCAGCATATTCCGCGGGATGTAACCGGTGTTCCACTGTCACTGATAACTTCACCACCGCAAACTGCTGAACCTGATGAAACAGAGGTTACGGGTGATGTTATGACTGAAGGAGGCAAAGGATTAAGTGAAAGGATAAGATCGCCGGTTGCCCAGTCTACAATGAATATGATATCATAAGTTTTCCCGTTTATTGTTTTGATGTTTACTTCCTGTTTTACAAAATTAGTAGGATCCCCGATAATAGTAACTTCATCATAACCATAGCTTTCAGCCCATTGATGATCCTTACGGATTTTAAACATTCCATTTGTTAGCAGCTCCTGAGCTGAGAGCTGGTAAGTTGATTTGTTTCCATCCGTTCCGATATAGGTAAGATCTTCATCATAATTCCAGCTTGCTAAGGTTACTCCATCAGCCAGATAGAACCCATCTCCTATAAGACTATAAACCATATTGGCAGCTTCAGCTGTATTCATTACCTGGTTGGTGATATTTATTTCCATTGAAGAGGAAATATAGGAACCATCTGTCGTTCTGGCAGTAACTAAAACAGTTCCGCTTAATTCTGCGGTAAGAAGACCACTGCTGTTAATTGATGCTTTACCTGTAATGCTACTGACAGACCAGCTTACTTCTGGATTTGTCGCATTTAAAGGAAGCGTTGAAGCGGACATTTGAAGGGTTCCTCCATCTGTATTTATTACTGTGGAGCCTCCAGCTGATGAAATGAGGAGATCAGTTACTAAAATACCTGGGTCTGCTCCTGCGAGGGTTACTGTTCCGCAATCATCCATATTGATCCATGATTCATCTATATCGCCGATATTGGACCATACAGCTCGCTGACGTGTAATTGTCTCTATATCCCTGTCAATAATCGTTACATCAAAACCGAAGGTTGCGGTTTTAGGAACAATAAATCCATCTTTGTCGATGAGTCTCGCGAATGGAATAAAGTATTCTGCAATATATCCAGGATTATTTACCATGTAAGCATATGAAGTGCCATCATCCCAGGTTATTGGTTCACCGCTAATCATTGTTTCAATAAAATCAGGAGAGATAGAATAATGGCCATTACCAGATTCAGGTCCAATACCATCATCAAGAATCTGGTTCACATCAAACCAAATTTCTGGTTTGTCATACATCCAGCTACTTTCAGGGTTAGCGCCAGCGTATGCAGGGAAAAATACATCGTCATTTACCTGAACAAGCACATAAATCCCATCTTCGGTCCATAATCCTGACCAGCTTGTGCCGGAGCCCCCAAGGGTAGGAGCCTCTAGACCATAAGGCTTATCGATATTATAAGTATTTGCCGATGACCAGATTGCATCTATTGTGCCGTCAATGATCGGACCTGCAGCTGCCTTATTAATTACTGCCGTTGGCGCATCGTATGGTGGTGTATAAACAGGGCCGCTAATATTATCAATATATACTGTAGTACCTGAAGTCCTTACTTCAGGAAAATCTGGAAACACAACTATACATGGATAGGTGTAACCAATTCCTGCAGGGAATCTGAAAGTAAGCAATTCCCATTCATTAATCAGTGTGTTGCTCTCAAATACTTCAATAACCGGTCCTCCATTTGTGCTGTTTTCAACTTTAAGCATAGTTGGACTAATAACAGTCTTGTACACCATCATAGTAATTGAGTTCAGACTATCTGTAAAGGTAATCGGAGTATAAACGTCAGAAAACCCACCTACCCATCTTTCAGCAGTTTCATTTACAACAAATTTCAGAACTTTATCAGATGTATTAATACCAGTTTTATCAGGATTACTAACTCTTGTTAAATCGTCAGGGGTATATGGACCATTTGCAAAGGATGACCAGAACGTATCTGCATTGGTTTCAAAGACTATAGGATAATCTACGCTTACCTGATTGCTCAGGGTTATTGCCATCGTGTCAGAGGTATTTGTTCCATCACAGCTAACACCTGTAATTATTACAATGCCATCCTGAATTGCTGTTACCAATCCTGACGGACTAATATGTGCTTTTCCGGTAACCGATTGGGTATACCAGATGATCCACTTATTGCTTGCATCAGCAGGCAATACGGTAACATTCATCTGAAGTGTGCCGTTATCTGTATCAATTTTGTTTGACCCGCTGGTGGTATTTATTACAAGAGAAGAAACAGGTACTCCGGGTACAGCCCAGTAATAATTCAGATTTGCATTCCCATTTACCGTATGGGTTTTTTCTCCTCCGGGATCCTCGTTTAGCCAATTTGCACCGATATAGAATTTATAGGTAATTAAGCCATCGGGTAAATTCAGGGTTATGGAGTAAATACCGTCGTTTTCAGGGTCATGCATTTCATTATTTGGATTTAATCCGGGTTGATCCCATGTACCATAAATTCCACCCAGAATTCCGGAAATGTATACCTTTTCACCAGCAGCTATTCCCGATTCAATCATATTCACATTAATAACTATCTGCGACAATGCGATGGTTGAGAAGCTGACTTCGTTGCCATATGCAGTTCCTGCTTCATTTGTGGCATATGCACGAACATAGTAGGTTGTTCCAGGCGTCAAACTGCTTAAGTTACTTGTAAAAGAACCCAAACCAGTTGCATCATTCGTAAAATTGTTTGAAAGAGTAGGATTTGACGAAGTATTCCAGCAAATACCTTTTGCAGTTACAGTTCCATTCCCCAAATTGGTAACATTACCCCCACCCTTAGCAGTATTATAGGTAATATCGGAAATGGCAGCTGTTGAAACTGTTGGAAGAGTGGTACCTACGTTTGTTGTAAATGAAACTTCATTACCGTATGCTGTTCCCCCTCCATTAGTGGCATAAGCTCTTACATAATATTTTGTTCCTGAACTCAGTCCGCTTAATAAAGAAGTAAATGTTCCTGTTCCGGAACTTTCGTTTGTTTTACTATTGGCTATTGTAGGTCCGGTTGAGGTACTCCAGCAGATGCCTCGCGCAGTGACAGGGGATCCTTTATCAGAGCTAATTATACCGCCGCTGCTGGCTGTTGTGGTTGTTATTGAGGAAACATTCAGTGTAGAAAGGACAGGTGGTTCCTGTAAAAGGTTTCTCAGGCAACGGACATAAAGCCCATGGGCCTTAAAAGTTGAGCCTCCGCTAACAAAACTTAATGTGCTGTATAAGCCTTTATACCAGGCGTAATCTGTGTTTGCTTCATTTGAATTCCACCAGGTAGACTGTGATTCAATTGAAGAAAAGGTACCTGAGTTCATACGGATACCTCCAGG
>JFJP01020488.1_pt1 | contig 13886 bp, 13 predicted proteins | sample 431651 | NCBI WGS metagenome assembly JFJP01 (sample SAMN02602958, study PRJNA72255) | Microbial mat metagenome, whole genome shotgun sequencing project. | biome: fresh water; feature: sink hole; material: water; isolation source: purple microbial (photo- and chemosynthetic) mats found in... | reverse complement strand
ATCTCGACGCCGCCGCCGTGGCGCGTGGCCGGGCGACCCTGGCCATACCGGGCGGCCGCTCGCCAGGGCCGGTGCTCGCTGCCTTGGCGCGGATATGCACGCCGTTTGTGCGTGAACGGCTTCATCTGCTGTGGCTTGACGAGCGTGCCGTGGCACCGGGGCATGCCGAGCGCAATGATGCCGCGACCCTGGCCGCCTGGGATGCCGGAGGGCCACGACCGGCAGCGGTCCACCCGATGCCGGCCGAGGCTGCCGACCTGGAGGCCGCCGCCGAGCACTACGCTGCGACGTTGGATCAGGCGACGGCTGGCGGCCCGCTGGATGCCTGTCTGATCGGGCAGGGCGAAGACGGGCACCTGGCTAGCCTGTTTCCCAGCCATCCCGGCCTGGAGGAACTGTCCTCCTGCTTCGTCGTGCGGGACTCGCCCAAGCCGCCTGCCGTCCGTTTGACCCTTTCGCTGCCGGTCATCGTCCAGGCCCGGGTGCGCCTCGTCCTGTGCCTGGGGGCTGGAAAGGCGTGGACCCACCAGACCTGGCGGCGCGGCCCAGAGCGCTCTTGTCCGGTGTCGCTTCTGCCCCGCCAGGGGACGGAGTGGTTCCTTGACGATGCTGCGATCGCAGCGTTGCCTGCTTGAGCTCGGCGTTGGCGTCGGTGGCCACCCTGGCTAGCCTTTCCCTCGCATGAGTGGCGCTGTCTCCTCGAACGGACCAGATGATGGCGGGCTGCTGCAGCTGGCCCAGGCCGGCGACCACGCGGCGTGGTCGGCTCTCTGCCGGCGGCACGCAGCTCAGCTGTCGGCCTATCTGGGAACGCGTCTGCGTCGTCCCGCCGTGGTCGATCAACTGGTCGGAGAGACGTTGGTTGCGGCCTGGATGCACCTGGCCGAATGTCCTGATGGCCTGACTTTCCCATCCTTCCTCCGTCGTGCCGGTGCGACGGCCGCCATGAAATGGGCCAAGGAGAATCCGCAGGAGCCGATCGACGGGCCATTTCCTCCTGACCGCCTGGGGGATTGCGCTGTCGAGGCCGGAGAAGGAGTGTCTCGCCTGCATACGGCCTTGGCGACCTTGGGGGAGCCGCATCGCATGGTCCTGGAGTTGCATTGGCGGGGCGGGCTGACGGGAGAATCGCTTGCTTCTGCTCTGCGCCTGCCGCTCGTCGCGGCGGAATCCCTGCTTGCCGAGGCCGAGGCGGAAGTGCTCAGCCGGCTCGGCGGATGATCCGGGCCCGTGGCGCTGTGGCGCAAAGGCCATGTTCCACGTGGATATTCCACTACCTGGTGCAACGAGAGGGTGCGAGGACAGGTATCTGTCCAAACAGTAAAACCGTGCGGCGAAATAGACTCAGGAACCCGTGGTCCGGGTTTCACCGAGCCGAGGTCATCCAGTCCTTCCCGGCAACTGTACCTTTGACACCGCAAAGCCGGCACCCTAGATTCCTCACCATCGGAATGTCCGCCTGCCGATGGGCAGGCTCCTTCCGATACGGGAACGACCGATGATCCTCATCAACCTTCTACCGCCCGAACTGCGCCGGGCCCGTCGCTCGGGTGTCAACCCGATCGTGCTGGCCACCGCTGCCGGCGTGGTGATCGTGCTCGGCCTGGCCAGCATCTGGGCCTGGGTCGAGTTCGGCCGCATCCGTGCGGCCGAGGCGCGACTCACCCAGCTCGAGGCCGATCTGGTCGCCGCCACCGCAGCAGCCGACAAGGTGCGGGCAGTCGACAAGCAGATCGCAGACTTCGAGAAGTTGCACGCCACCATCACCAAGCTGATCACGCGCAAGGTGTTCTGGGCGCGGACGATCGATGACTTCGCGAATCTCATCGCTCAGACCGGAGAAAATCGCTGGACGATCGAGGGTTACGAGGTGCGCTGCACCTCGCTGGCCATCACCCCCAAGGCTGCTCCGGCTGCGGGTCGCGGGGCGCGCAACGCTGGTGAATCGGTAGCCTTCTCTTTCCGCGCCTCCTTCCGCATCGTCGGGGAACGACGCGACCAGGCAGGCGACTACGTGCGATCCTTTTTCCAGACGGTCGATCTCAGCCGCTTCTGGCGCGACAATGGCTTTACTGGGAGGTCCGAAGAGCCGTTCAAGGGCGACTCCCCCCAGTTCAAGGAAAACATCGGCCGGGTGGTCACCGATCTTCCGCTTGAGTGGACCCGCGTGAAGATGCTTTCGGTGGCGCAGGGGGACAAGAAGTGAAGCTTCCTCCTTTCCTCCAGAAGCTGGAACGCAAACATTGGCTGATCGTCATTGGCGTCACCACGGCGCTGATCGGTGGCGTATTCGTCTATCTCGCCATGGGCAGCCTGCGGCGGCTGGGTGCTGATCCCGAGGTTCCTGCCATTCTGCGCAGCGCTGGGGACTCCACCTCCTTGTTTGCCCAGATCGCCGACAAGGAACAGGCCATTTTAGCGCAGCAGTTGATTGCGGCCAAGTTCAAGGAGCGTGAAGCTCTGCTTACCAGCATGAAGGCCGACATCGATTCGGCGCGCAAGCGCCTGCCTTCCGAGGTCAAGAAGGGCGAGGTCCGTCAGTTGATCGAAGATCTCGCCCGCCAGGTTGGCACGGTCAGTGGTGCCCTGACGGTCAAGACGGTGTCGATCCGCGAGTCGGCGGCCACCGCAACTCGCGGTTCCAGTCAAGATTACCGCACCGTCGAGTACCAGATCGCGATCAGCGCCGATCTGGATGGACTGATCCAGTTCATCAACCTCGTCGAGCGCAACGAGCAGTTCATGACGATCGAGGGTATCCAACTCACGGCTGGCGCAGTAGCGATCGACCGCGCTTCCGGCAAGATTGAACCCAAGCCGCATAATGTGCAGTTGCGCATCGTAACCTACATCGATGCCACGGCCGCGGCGAGCGCCGGACGGAGGAACTAAACATGCGTTCTTCTCCGGTTTTGCCACTGCTCGCGCTGGTTGTCGGCCTGATCCATGCCGGCGACGCCCCGGTCGTTGAGACCCCAGCCAAGACCGGTCCGGCCAAACCGGCCGTGGTCAAGAAGCTCACGGCCATGGAACTTGTCGCTGAGGACGAGCGCTGGGTTTTCCGGCCCACGGTCGGCCGCTCTGATATCTTCGTCGATCTCGAGCAGGTGCTGAACGCCCAGTTCCAGCTCAAGCTGGCCCAGCAGCAGTCGGCAGTCCGACGCGATGGACCAACGGGCAAGCCTGGCGAACAGCCTCGTGATGGCGATATCGATCAATTACTGACCTGGTCCAAGGCCGAGGATGCACGCGTCCGTGTCCTGATCGGTGCACGCAAGTACGAAGAAGCGATGCGCGCGGCCGATGCCACCCTGAAGCAGTTGGACCCGCATCTGTCGCGGCCGGATGTGGCGCCGCTGATCGTCAGCATCCGCACCTATCGTGCGCAGGCCGAAGAGGCGAAGATCCGTGATGATGCCCAGATCGCCTTCGAGGCCCTGAAGATCCGCGTCCTGGGCATCCTGTGGTCGCAGGACGGCAGTCGCATGGCGATCATCGACGGCGAAAGCCGCGCCGTGATCGTCAACGATCGCGTCAAGGACTGTGCCGTCATCAACATCGACCAGGATCGGGTCGATTTCCGCTTCGTCTTCGGTCGTCGTCGCTTTGAATTCCCCGTGTACGTCGCCGACCGCAACCAATCCAAGCCCTAAGCAGCCATCCGAGACCATCCCATGCGACTGTGCAGCATCGTGATCCCCAGCCTGGTTGCCCTTGCGATCGGCATCCCTTCCGTGCAGGCCGTCGAAACGCCGCCAGCCGGCGCGGTCGCTGAAACGGTGACCATCGAGACCAGCGACAAACCGCTGGAAACGGTGCTCCAGTGGGTCAGTCGCCGCGCTGGCGTCAACATCGTCTGCTACGAGCAGGACCAGCCGCGCGTGACCGTCCGGCTGGCCAACGTCACCTGGCAGGAGGCGATCGAGAGCATCGCCGCCAAGTACGATCTGGTGATCGAGAAGAAGAGCCAGCGCGTCTGGGTGTTGACCAAGCCGCCCAAGGTTTCGATGAGCTTCCAGGATGCCAGCCTGCCGGTGGTGCTGGAAGCCATCGCCCGTGCCGCCGACGTCAACATCATCATGGCCGGAGACGTCGCCAGCGGCGGCAAGCGTCTGAGCATGACGCTCAAGGGCGTGCCCTGGCGTTACGCCCTGGATGTGGTGGTGAAGACCGTCGATCTCGCCTGGGTCGAGCAGGAATACAACATCATCCGCATCGTCAGCCCCGGGTCCCTGCAGAAGGACCAGCAGACGCGCGTTCTCCGGGTCAATTATGGTGCCGCCGCTGATCTTGCCGCCGCCATCAAGCCGGCCATCGCTGATGGCACCATCATCATCGATGCTGGTTCGAACAGCCTCATCTTGACCGGCACCCCCCCGGCCCTCGACGCTGCCCAGCGCTTGGCCGATCAACTTGATCAGCGTACGCGCGAGGTGTTGATCGAGATGAAGTTCGTGGATTATTCCACGACCGATGTGCAGGGTCTCGGATTCGACCCGATCGATCTGAATTTCAACCTCGATGGACTCGGCAACGTCAGCCAGAGCTTCACGCCTTTCGGTGCCGGCCAGTTCACCAGCCAGACCATCTTTGATCGGGGCCGCACTCAGCCGGCGAATTCCCAGCTGCTGAGCGCAGGATTCACCTTCGAGGCGATCGCCAGCCTGAAGTCCACCGACATCATCCAGTCGCCACAGATCCTGACCCTGGACAACACCGAGGCCGAGATCGTCATCGGCCGCGAGATCCGCTTCGCCGAGGAGACGGTGACCACGGACAACGGGGTGACCACCCGCTCGCTCAAGGAAGCCTCAACCAGCCCGGTCAAGGATGGCATCAACATCAAGGTGAAGCCGCATATCACCGCCGATGGCTTCGTTCAGTTGACCCTTGATGCCAGCAATGACGAGGCGACCGAGAAGACCCAGTCCTCCGGCTCCGGTATCACAGCTTCGACGATCACCCTGTATGACAAGGCGACGACCAAGCTGAAGCACTCGATCATCGTCGGTGATGGCCGTACCGCTGTGGTCGGTGGCCTGCTCAAGGACAAGGATGTGAAGCAGAACGGCCATGTTCCCGGCCTTGGCACCTTGCCCGTCCTCGGCTGGTTCTTCCGCAAAGAGCGCCAGACCGTCGAGAAGCGCAATCTGACCATCTTCATCACGCCCCGTATCATCCCGCTCGGCCGCAAGAGTGAATACGACAAGACGCTTGATGATCTCAAGGCCAGTCTGAGCGGCGTGCGCGAGTCCGCCCAGCAGGTCAAGCAGGCTGAAGCCCAGGCCGCGACCCTCGCCGAGTGATCGCTTCCCATCGCCAGGTGTGACGACAGGTTACGCCCCGCCCTGCGCGGGGCGTACCTGTTCATGGACACCGACCTCGACCCCATCCTGACGCGCGAGACCGCCCGTCGGCGCACCTTCGCGATCATCAGCCACCCGGACGCCGGCAAGACCACGCTGACCGAGAAGCTGCTGCTCTACTCGGGTCTGCTGCGCACCGCTGGCATGGTGAAGAACCGTAAGGGCGGCAAGCTGGCGACCTCCGACTGGATGACGATGGAGCAGGAGCGCGGCATCTCGATCACCTCGTCGGCAATGCAGTTCGAGTACCATGGCCACGTCATCAACGTCCTCGACACCCCCGGTCACCAGGACTTCTCGGCCGACACCTACCGCACCCTGACCGCCGCCGACTGCGCGATCATGGTGCTGGACGCAGCCAAGGGCGTCGAGACGCAGACGCGCAAGCTGTTCGCGGTGTGCAAGCTGCGTGGCATCCCGGTGCTGACCTTCATCAACAAGCTCGACCTGCCCTCGCGCAGCCCGCTGGAACTGATGGCCGAAGTCGAGGAGGTGCTGGGCATCGCAGCCAGCGCGATCAATTGGCCGGTGGGCAGCGGCCGCGAGTTCGTCGGCGTCGCCGACCGCGCCGCCAAGGACCTGGTGCTGTTCGAGAAGACCTCGGTCGGCGGCGCGCAGCGCGCCTCGATGCAGCGGCTGCCGCTCGCCTCGCCCGAGGCGCAGGCCGCCATCCCCGAGGACCTGCGCCGGCAGTTGGCCGAAGATCTCGAAATGCTGGAGATCGCCGGCAATCCGTTCTCGCGCGAGGCATTCCTCGGCAGCCGCATCACGCCGGTGTTCTTCGGTTCGGCGCTGACCAACTTCGGCATCGAGCCGTTTTTCGATGCCTTCGTCGAACTCGCTCCGGCGCCCAGTTCGCGTGAGGTGGTGACCACGACCGGCAGCGAATCGATGGATCCGATCGCGGCCCCGTTCTCGGCCTACGTGTTCAAGATCCAGGCCAACATGAATCCCAAGCATCGCGACCAGATGGCGTTCATCCGCATCTGCAGCGGCCGCTTCGAGCGCGATCTGGTGGTCAAGCATGTGCGCGCCGGCCAGGTGCTGCGCGAGGTGCGTCTGTCGCGGCCACAGACCCTGGTGGCGCGCGACCGCAACACCCTCGACGAGGCCTTCCCCGGCGATGTGGTCGGCCTGATCAACGCCGGATTCGCCATCGGCGACACCCTGGCGGTGAAGGGCGGCTTCGAGCACCAGGCCCTGCCGCAGTTCCCGCCCGAGCATTTCGCGCGCATCGAACCGAGCGACCTGACCAAGCGCAAGGGCTTCGACAAGGGCATGGAGACGCTGGCCGGCGAGGGTGCGGTGCAGGTGCTGCGCTCCTACGACAACCCGATCGCCAACCCCTTCATCGCCGCGGTCGGCCGGCTGCAGTTCGAAGTGCTGCAGTTCCGCCTCAAGGACGAGTGGAACGTCGAGACCACGCTGACCCCGCTGCCCTATGCGTGCAGCGGCTGGCTGCATGGCGACATCGAGACCTTCAAGCCGACGCCCGGAGCGCAGGTCGCCAAGGACGCGCGCGGCCGCATCGTCGTGCTGTTTCCCAGCGAGTGGGACCGGCAGTACTGTTTGCGGCAGAATCCCGAGCATCAGTTGCTCGACTTCGCATGACGAAGGCTGGAGGCTGGAGGCTGGAGGCTGGAGGCTCGCGCTGCTTGGTCGAGTGGACCGGCTTGCTTGTGCCGGCCGAGGCGCGTGAGTTGGCCGAGCGTGCGGTCGAGGCGGCCCTGGCCCGCGACGGTCTGACCGGCCGCAGCCTGTGCGTGCTGCTGGTCGATGATGCCGACAGCGCTCGGTTGCATGGCGAGCACTTCGCCGACCCGACGCCCACCGACGTGATGAGCTTTCCCGACGGCACCGAGGATCCGGAAAGCGGTCTGACCCGCCTCGGCGATCTGGCGGTCGGGCAGGGGGTCGCGCGCCGGGTGGCGGCAGAACGCGGACGGCCCGAACACGAGGAACTGGCTCTGTACGTCTTGCACGGCACCCTGCATCTGCTCGGCTTCGACGATGTCGAACCGGCCGATGCGGCCGAGATGTGGGCGATCCAGCGTGAGGTCATGTCCCCTCTGGGCGTCGATATCGGTGCCGCCCCCTTGTAAGTCCAGTTGCCATCGTAGCATCCGCCGCCGAAGCATGCGCTTCCCGGTCGTCCGCCGGATGCGTGAACGGTAGCAGGTCGATCTCCGGCCTCCCGCTCGCGCCCGCGGAACCGGTCCCCTGGACGAAGTCCCTTCGCTCCGCACCTAGACAGGTAGCCATCATGGCCACCCACATCCTCATGAACGTGCTCGATGAGCACGAACTGCGCGTCGGCGTCATCCGCGACGGCCGCCTCGAATCCCTGCTGCACGAGCGCCTCGGCGACGGCCAGCACCTCGGCAACATCTACAAGGCGCGGGTCGCCAACGTCGAGCCCTCGCTCGACGCCGCCTTCCTCGACCTGGGCAGCCAGAAGAACGGCTTCATCCACGTCGAGGAGCTGATCCACGACAAGGGCCGCGGCGCGCGCATCGAGCAGATCCTCAAGAACGGCGACGAGATCATCGTCCAGGTCACCAAGGAGGCGATCAAGGAGAAGGGGCCATGCATGAGCATGTTCCTCGCCCTGCCCGGCCGTGACCTGGTGATGATGCACTCCGACCAGGCCAAGGGCGTGTCCAAGCGCATCGAGGACCCGCTCGTGCGCAAGCGCCTGAAGAAGCAGCTCGACGGCTTTGAGCCGCCGGAAGGTTTCGGCTTCATCGTGCGCACCCACGCGGCGCACGCTTCTGAAGCCGACATCAAGCTCGACTACGAGTTCCTCAAGCGCATGTGGTCCGAGGTCGATGCGCTGGGCAAGCGCGTCCGCGCCCCGGCCTGCCTGTACCAGGAGGCCGACGTGGTGGTGCGCACCCTGCGCGACGTCGCCGGGCCGGACACCGAGCAGATCGTCATCGATGACGAGCGCATGTACGATGAGGCCCGCGCCTTCGCGCAGGTCTTCATGCCCGAGCTGTGCGACAAGATCAAGCACCACCGCGAAGAACTGCCGCTGTTCACCTACTTCGGCCTGGAAGAGCGCCTCGCCGCGATCTACGACCGCAAGGTCGAACTGCCCAGCGGCGGCGCCATCGTCATCGAGCAGACCGAGGCGCTGGTCTCGATCGACGTCAACTCGGCCAAGAACCGCGATGCCGGTGACGTCGAAACCACCGCGCTGATGACCAACCTCGAGGCCGCGGCGGCGATCGCCGAGCAGCTGGTGCTGCGCGACCTCGGCGGTCTCATCATCATCGACTTCATCGACATGGAGAAGCGCGAGAACCAGCGCCTCGTCCAGGTCGCCCTGCGTCGCTCGCTGGCCACCGACCGCGCCAAGATCCAGGTCAGTCCGCTGTCGCGCTTCGGCCTGGTCGAGATGACGCGCCAGCGCCAGCGCCCCAGTCACAAGCTGGTCGCCAGCGCCGAATGCCCCTACTGCGTCGGCACCGGTGCGATCAAGACCGCCGAGACCTTCGAGATCGACTGCATGCGCGAGATCCGCCAGATGCTGCACAGCCGCAGCCTGACGCGTCTCGAAGTGGTGGTGCCGGCCGACCTGTCGGTGGGCATGCTCAACAGCCGCCGCAAAGAGCTGGCCGCACTCGAAGAGCGCACCGACTGCCGCATCGTATTCAACCCCGACAGCCTGATGAAGGCGCGTGAGTTCCGCCTCAACCCGACCTTCCGCAAGGGCGAGCGCCGGCGCGACGAGAAGCACCAGCCGGTGCGTCCGTCGCTGCTTGCCCCGCTGATGGTCGAGCAGGCCAAGGCGATCAAGCTGGCCAAAGAGCTGGCCGCGATGAAGGCCGAAGACCTCGAACGCGAGTTGAACGCCGACCCTGCCTCGGGCGAGGCGCGCGACAGCGCCGCCGCCAAAGCGGCGATCGAGCCGCCGCCCAAGCCGGTCGAGGTCGTCGTCGTCGCGCCGGCCCCGCGCAAGGCCGCCGATGTCTGGGAGGAGGCCGCCGTGCTGCGCCGCCTGCTCTTCTCGGCCAACGGCCCGGTGCTGGTCGCCCCCTCGGCGGCTCCGTCCGGCCCAGTCCTCGGCCACCCGCCTCTTGCCACCGAGCGCGCACCGGCTACAAACCCGCCCCGCGATAATCACGGGGGACGCCGGCGCCGTCGCCGTCGTTGACCCTTTTGGAGCACACCTGTGTACGCCGTCATCAGCGATCGTAACCGCCAGTACCGCGCCGCCCCCGGCGAGCGCCTCGTCCTCGACCTGGCTGACGCCAAGCCCGGCGCCGAGCTCGAGCTCCCCGTCCTGCTGATCGCCGATGGCGCCAGCGTCAAGGTCGGCTCGCCTTTCGTGGCCGGTGCCACCGCCAAGGTGAAGGTCCTCTCGCACGGCAAGGGCGAGAAGATCACCATCGGCAAGTTCAAGCACCGCAAGCACATGACCAACCGTCGCAAGGGCTTCCGCGCCCAGTTGACCACGGTCGAAGTGGTCTCGATCAGCGGTTGATCCACCGACCCGGCCGACCCGGGTTGCCCACTGTGAGGCCGTCGCAGCCGTCCAAGCTGCGGCGGCCTCGTCGTTTACCGGGAGTCCACATGCGCCTTTTGTCCGTCCTGCTGCTGATCGCCTGTGCCGGCCTGCTGCACGCTGTGCAGCTCCAGGACCTCGATCTTGTATCCCCGATCACCGGCCAGCGCTTCGTCACCGTCGCCACCGCTAGCCAGGGTGGCATGGCCCCTGGCCCGGCTGACATGGGCACCGACGTCGATGGCTGCCGACATAGTTCCGGTCCGTGCGAATACGACTTCTACATCGCGGTCGATCCGCACAGCTATTTCGCAGCCCTCTCCTCCGAGTGGGAGGCGCGGGACGGCAAGTTCATCGGCGAGGTGTCGCCAGCGACCATCGAATGGCTGCGTAAGGAATACACCTCCGAGCGCGAGATCGACTGGAACCGGGCCTATCAGTACGCCCTGCAGATCGCCCGCTCGACCGGCCAGCAGCCGCCCGACCGCAAGACCTTCGCCATTCCGCAGAACTCGGTTCCGCTCGAAAAGCGCTATCGGCTCGCGCTTGCCTCCTACGAGCACCGTGGCGCCCGCCGCGCTGTGCTCGCCAAGATCGCGCTGACCGGAGCCTGGTCGATCCGCTGCCGGGTCCAGATGCCGGTGTCGCACCAGTCGCTGGCCGGTGGCTTCGAAGAGGTAAACGACCGCATCGCGCGGCAGATCAAGGACGGCGAAGCCTTCGATCTGGCCAAGTGGACCAAGGCTTACCGCACCATCGTGGATGACGATGGTCTGACCCGCGAGGGCTACACCGTCGCCTCGATGGCGCTGTTCGGCTTCCTCATGCGCGAAGGCGACCTGCAGGGCTGCCAGGAACTGATCACCAAGGCCGGTGAGCGCCTCGGCCGCGACGACAAGCCGGATGTCCTGCGTGGCCTGGTTCGTGACCGCAAGCGCATGCTGGAAGAGCACAACAAGCTGCTGGGCGTCGCCGCCGAAAACTTCGTCGGCGCGCTGCGTAACGAGGAGTTCGTGCGTACGCGCATCCCCGAGGTGCTGCTGGTGGTCGGTGAGGCCTACCGCCGTCTCGGCTTCACCGACCGCGCGATCGACTGGTTCACCGCCCTCGGCCGTCTGCCCGAGACCCAGCCGGCCTCGCGCGAGGCCCTGCGCTTCGAGGGCAAGATGCGCGCCCTGCCGGCCGACAAGCCCTACCATGTCCAGCTTGGTTGGATCGCCGACGAGCAGCGTCAGCGCCTGCAGCGCACCGGTAGCGCCAATGCTGGCGAGATGACCGGCCCCGACCGCGCGGTGCTCATCGCCATCGTCAACGAGGGTCTCGGCACTGCGGCGTTCAACGCCCCGGGCTGGAAGCCGGCCAGCGGCGCCACCCAGACCGATTGCGCCATCGTTCTCGACCAGGTCGGCAAGGGCGTGCTCGAACACGCTTTCCGTCTCGGTGGCTGGCCCAAGAACCTCGGCGAATTGTGGGAGCGCGAGATCGTACGCGACCGCAACCGGGTCAACCGCTTCCACTGCCCGGTCACCGGCCAGAAGCTGCTGTACAGCGAACCGCCCGGCGACGTCTCGTCGATCGCCGCCAGCACCGTGCTGGTCGCGACCTCGGCACCGATCGATACCGCCCAGGGCCCGCGCTATGGTGCCTTCTGCGCCAATGCCCGCGTCATGTGGCTGGCCCAGGCCCCGGTCATCGGCCAACCGCTGCCCGCCCAGCCCTGAGCGACGCATGGCCGGCTGCACCCTGCGCGAGATCATCGGCCACCCCGGTCCGGTCCGCCTGCTCGCCCGGCTGATTGATCGCGACCGCCTACCCCATGCGATGATCCTGGAAGGTCCGCTCGGCTGCGGCCGGCGTACCCTGGCCAAGGCGGTCGCTGCGGCCAGGCTCTGTCCCGAGCGCCGCTCCGGCGATGCCTGTGGCGTCTGCGCCCACTGCCAGCAGAGCGTGAGCGGCACTCACCCGGACATCTTCGAACTGCCTGGTCGGCGAATCGCCCCCAACGGGCCGACCGTCGAAGATGCTCGTGCGGTTGCGGATTCCGCCTCCTCCAGTCCGCTGTTGGGCATCGGCAAGGCCATCATCATTCCCGACGCCGAACTGCTGCGCGATGCAGCGGCCAACGCCCTGCTTAAAGTCATCGAAGAACCGCCGCCGCGCACCGTGATCATCCTCACGGTGGCCAGTGTCGGCGGGCTGCTCGGCACGATCCGTTCGCGCGCCCAGCTCTACCGCCTGCAGGCCCTGAACCGCAGCGATCGCGAGCGGGTGTTGCGCAGCACCGGCCTGGATGCGGCGAAGGCAGCGGCCCTGGCCGCCCGTGGTCCCGAGCTTGGTGGACTCGACGCCCCGCCGGCGCCGTTCCAGCACCTCGAACGCCTGTGCGATGGGCTCGACCTGGCTGCGATCTCCGCGGTCATCGACGCCCTGCCGAGCCGGCTGGGCGACGCCGGAGAGGGGGCCGAGGATGGGCCGTCGGCCGCCCTCACCCCGGCTGCAGTGCAGCGCCAGGTGCTGCGTGCCTGGCTGGCCGACCTCGCGCAGCGCCAGCGCGAGGGATTGCGTTCCAGCGATGCGCGCCGGGCAGAGGCGCACGTGCAGCGGCTGGAACGTATCGCCCGCGCCGGCCAGGACCTCGATCGCAACCTGCAGCCTCGCCTGGTGCTTGAGGGACTGTCCCAGCTGCGTTGATCGACGGGTTGGACTCGCCCAACCATCCCCCTAATCTGCCGCGCGTGGTGCGCGATCCACTGCTCGACATGTATCTGGAGGATCTGGGCCAATTCCCGATCCTCGACGCGGCGGACGAGATCCGCCTGGGGCAGCGCATCCAGCGTGGCTGCAAGACCTCGCGACAGACCATGATCCAGGCCAACCTGCGCCTGGTCGTCTCGGTGGCCCGCCAATACGAGCACTGCGGTCTGCCGCTGCTCGATGTGATCGAGGAGGGCAACATCGGCCTGATGCGCGCCGTCGAGCGTTTCGATCCGACGATGGAATGCCGCTTTTCGACCTATGCGGTGCACTGGATCCGCCAGGGTATCCGCCGCGCCCTGGCCGAGAAGAGCCGCAACGTCCGGCTGCCGACCTACATGGCCGAACTGGTGTCGCGTTGGCGGCGTTATGGCCGGGACAATCCGACACCCAGCGATGTGCTCGAGTACGCCCGCGCCCTTGGCCTGCCCAAGGCCAACCTCGCCCTGGTCGAGCGGGTGCTGCGTTCGGCACAATCCAGCGGACCGGCCGTCGATCCCAGCGACATCGGCACGGCGGACGGCCTCGCGGCTGAAGGCCGTCCCGAACAGGACGGCCCCGAGAGCCAGCTCTTCGACAGCGAAGAGGCCACGCTTGTGCGCGAGCGGCTGGCCCGGGTGCCCGAGCGCGAGGCGGAGGTGCTGCGCTACCGCTTCGGCATCGACAACTATCCGATCCTGACCCTTGAGGAGATCGGCGAGGTATTCTCCCTGACCCGCGAGCGCATCCGCCAGATCGAGAGCCAGGCCCTTGATCGGATGCGTGGCCTGATTGCAGCTGACAGCGTCCTGTAGCTTGCCGTCAGGCGGCTTTCAGCACGATGTTGTCATGCCCACCTACGAGTACGAGACGATCCCGCAGAAGTCCGGCCAGCGGACGGTGCGCTTCGAGTTGTACCAGCCGATCACCGCCTCGGCGCTGACCAAACACCCCGAGACCGGCGTGCCGGTGCGCCGGGTGATCAGCGGCGGCCTTGGCATCTTCACCGAATCCAAGGCCTCCGAGGGCCCCAGCCCCTGCGCCACCGGCGGCTGCGGCATGGGCCAGTCCTGCGACCTCCCCCCCCGGCGGCGGTTGCGGCAACGGCATGTGCGGCATGGGGTGAATAGCTTTGAGCTTTGAGCTTCGAGCTTTGAGCTTCGAGACTCGAAATTTGACGTTCATATAGAGGGGGCCCCGCCGCGCACGCGGCAGGGGCGGCCGCCGAGCAGTGGTGGCGGCATACAATCGGCGTAGCCGATGCCGCCACGTTTTCC
>JFJP01027671.1_pt1 | contig 13887 bp, 19 predicted proteins | sample 431651 | NCBI WGS metagenome assembly JFJP01 (sample SAMN02602958, study PRJNA72255) | Microbial mat metagenome, whole genome shotgun sequencing project. | biome: fresh water; feature: sink hole; material: water; isolation source: purple microbial (photo- and chemosynthetic) mats found in... | reverse complement strand
TCGAGGTTTTTTTAATATAAAAAACAGAAAATAGCACAATCATAACAAAAATGCAAAAAAAAATAAATCAGAGTTTTTTACATCTTCAGTTAATCCTAAAAGAGATCACCCATGTATTTTTAAAACTATTCAAAGAAAAGTTGAAGTTGTTTGCTATCAATAAAAATAAACGGAAAGATTTTTCGACCAAAAAAACCATATCATTATTTATCCAAGAACTTAAAATTAAATGGAATGCTAGGGAACAAAAAATCTTAAATGAATGTAATTTTGAAGAATTTGATCTCACCATTTTATCAAAATTATTGATGAACATTGGAAAAAAAGATTCAACACTGGAACAAATTATTAAAGGAGTGAGAGAAATTAGAAATTCAATCGCTCATAATCCAAAACTTGAAGTCACTGACAATGAGTATGATTCTTTTTTAAAATCGCTTTGTTCATATTATGAAAAACTGGGTTATTCGAGATCCGATCTGGAAAAATTAAAATTGTTTCAAATTTTTTCAGAAGAGAAAATTTCAGAACAATTTGCAAATCTGAAAGAAATAGGAAATAAACATTTCCAAAACAAAAATTTTGAAAAAGCAATTGAAGCATATACTGAAGCTGACAAAATTGAAGGTCTATCAGAAAAATGTAAGGCAATTTTGCATAGCAATAAAGCAAATGCATTTTTTGAATTATATATGAAGAATAAAAATGAAGAATTTCTTGATGAATCTCTCAAAAATGCTCGGATGTGCATTTATCTTTCTCCTGACTTTTTAAAAGGGTATTATAGAATAGCAAAAATTTATGAAGAAAAAGAAAAATATAATAAGGCTATCCTATACTATAATAAATTCTTAGCTTTAAATCCTGCAAATGAAGAAATTAATCAAAATATTTCAGTTTTAAAGAAAAAAGAATTTGAAGCCAAAAGGGGAGCAATGTTGTTTTCTGACAGTTTTCCAAAAACAAATGAAGAGCATCAAGAGGATGTTTACAAATATTTTGAAAACAGAAATACTCCAATTTCCAAAGACTTATTAGAGAATACCATGAAAATGTCAATAGAAGATGATCCTTCTCTTAAAGATGTTTGGAAAGCTCATGAATTTAGAGATGGTTCGATCACTTGCCCTCAAAATTTTGAAATGGCTTTGGTTTATTATTCCAAAGCAGCTCAACAAGGAAATGTTGAAGCCTTTTATAACCTTGGCCATTTATATGAAACTGGGAAGGGTGTGAAACGTGATATAGGAAAGGCACTTAATTTTTTTGAGAAAGCAGCTCACTCACCCCCAATTCGAAAAAAATTCGGAAATGATTGTCCTGTAGTTGGTGTATCTCAAGCCCAACATGCTTTGGGATTATTTTATTCTGAAGGAATTTGGGTTGATAAAAATCTTGCGATGGGTATTGAATATTATCAGAAAGCAATGGAAAATGGTTCGTCTGAATCTACGAATAATCTCGGCAACATGTATTTCAATGAGAATGATTTTATTAAAAAGGATTTAGAAAAAGCAGAAAAATTATTTCTGAAAGCTTTCGAATTGGGAAACCAGCAAGCAGCAGTTAATCTCGTTGATTTGTATCTTGCTAAAAATTATCCAGAACAAGCATTGTTGTGGCATGAACGAGGGATAAAACGAGATTGTCCCTATTCAATCTCAAGAAACAAAGAAATCAGAAGAACCATTCAATCAATGATTGATGAATTTGAAGAAACAGGTATTCCGAGTTGGGAAAAAAATTATGGTCTAGAAAATAATAATTTAAACCAAAATGAAAGAATGCAAAGATTCAGTGGCATCAATCTTGAACCAGCGAATAAATTTTTAGAGGGGGCTTTGAATTTTGACGGAGAATTGCCAGAAAAGTTTACTGGAGTTAATCTTAGTGAAAGAAAACAAATTGAAGAACTTGCCAAAAAGGGATCATTAACAGCAAAAAATATAATAAGCGCCTGCGATTTTTTTATCGCTTTTTTAGAAAGCTTGAATGAAATGAGAAATGGAAAAAATTCATTCGAAAAAATGATTTTATCCTTTTCTGCAGCACTTAAAAATGAACCAAAAATATGCAAACTTAATAGAGAAAATCTTGAATACTTGAAGCCAATAATTGAAAAAGCTTTAGCGGAAAATATAAATGAGAAATCTTATCTCGATGAATCAACTAGATTTTGTTATTCACATCTAATTTTTGTTGAAACTGAAAAAACTAAAGAGTTTCTTAAATTTTGCATTTCAAAATATCCTGAATCAAAATATTTTTATTATTTGCAGAGTCGAATTTTGAATAATCTCAAACTTTTTAATGAAAATCTCGATATGTTAGAAAAAGAATTAATAATACATCAGGATTCTTTCGATCTAATTTACTTAAAAGCTCTTTGTTTAAGAAATATGGAAAAATTTAAAGAATCGATAAAAGCATACAAATTTTTCATATCAAAGAGTGACCAATGTCATAATAAAGTTCCTGAGTCTTATTATTCCATAAGCTTTTGCAAATTTAGATTAAACAAAAAGAAAGAAAAAATTAGAAATTATTATGAAAAAGGTTTAGAGTCTGAAAAAAATCAACTTTCTATTTTTTTGCCTTATGAGTCGAATACAAAAATAATAATAGAAAATTTTTTTGATTTATTTGTTAAAGCACCTAATTTTCAAGTAAAAAAAAATAAATTTTTAGATGTCATTCGTGTTAATATGGTTCTTGATCATCGGAAATCTCTGAAATCACATAAACAATTTATGAACAAATATTTAAATTTCAATTTTCAGACATTTCAACCAAGAAAATCTGATATTTATGAAAAACCAAAGGATTTCAAAGAAATATTTCTCAGAGACATTGATTCAACAAAGGATCATATATTAAAAGGATATTTCTTAAAAGTTACTTTAATTGATTTTCCTAATGTGCCTTTGGTTGAATCTCAAGCGACTTTTTTTCTCATTGAAGATGAAAATGGAGATGTGCAACGAATGGCGGTTTATAAGTTAGGAACCGATTTTAGCATAATTAATGATAAATATCCTTTTGGATGCAGAGTGAAAATAAATGATCCTTATTTTCGGCTTGCTTCCGACGGAAAACCGATGATTAGGGTTGACAATCCAAAATCTTTAACACTATTTGAGTATAAAATAAAAAGTTGCCGTTTGTGTGGAGTTGAAAATTGCAAATTATTATGTTCTATTTGCAAACAAGTTTATTATTGTTCTAAAGAATGTCAATCATTAGATTGGAAGAATCTTCACCACAAATATATATGCAAATAGAATAGCTTAGAATTAAGAAAAAATTAAATGAGGAAAAATAATTTATAAAAAATAATTGGAAAATTTTTTTTATAATTCATTTTTTTTTTTTAATGGTTTTTTGAAACAAATTTTCATCAGATTCTTTTTTTTCCTTTATATTGAATGAAAACAAAAAAACTTTTTCTCTTTTCAATCAGTTACGACCATTTATAATTTCTGATAAAAACAAAAAATTTTATTGCTTCTTTATTTAAATAAAAATCTTTTCTGAAGAGCTTCTAGAATCAATTTAATTTTAAATAGTTTTGATTTAAATAAAATTTTTTTGTTAGACTGAATCATTAAGAATTTTTTTTTCACTTAAAAAGTTTATTGTTTTAGATTTTTTGCGTTGCCTCTTCTTTTTGTTGTACCTCTTCATTGAATTTCATTGTAATTTCGTTTGTGGTGTTTAATGTGACTAAAAATAAAAATGACTCTAAATTTTAAAAAACCTTTTTAGAATACCATTTTTTTTTGCCAAAAAGGCATTTGGTTTTTTCTCCTTCAGAAAAGCATGTGGAAAATGCATAGGTGGGGGTTGAAATGGCATCTTTGGATGCATATATGCGCAATCCTGTCTGGTGCAATAAATCCCAAACTTGCATTCAATCTTATTTGAAATTATTAATTTATCTTTAATTAAATGATGTCTTTACAAGAGGATGAATGTAAAGACATTGATTTCCAAAGCTGCATTTCGGGAATTTTTTACACTATTAAGATTAATGTTCAGATCAGATTTATGTTATTTAGGTTCAAATACTTGTTCTGTGGGATGATGAAATATGCATTTATCATTTTTGCAAGAAGGCCAATCTCTACATCTTTTTTTCTAAAATTTGATTCTTTTTGAAATATTTGTTAAAAGAAATAATTTTTACAATTGAAACAGGATTCACTTGAGAAACTTCTGTTGTTTGAATCTTTTCATTTTTCTCTGGTTCAATTTGTTGGCATAAACTTATCACCCTTTATTGAAGAAAATTTTGTTTAATTTTCGAATAAAATCTACATGTTTTTTGTGGGAACTGCTTCAGTTTTTATTTTCTTCTCAATAATTTTTTCTTTTATTTCATGGTTATTATTATTATTATTAAGAGGGGCTGCTGGTCTTGTTAAATTTTTCTTCAACATCTGAATATTCTTCGGCTTTTTAATTCGATCCAATATACTCTTTTTATCTTTGGTTTGCTCTGAATGGGTTTGCATTTCATCATTTTTTATGTTAACATTATTATTAATATTTTTTTTTAAAGGAAGTTTAGGCTGCTGCACCAAATAAGTATTCTTTTTAGTCAACTTTTGTGGCTTTTGACTTCCAATTTGTTCAGTTTTTTCATGTGATTCTATCTTCTTTGTAATTTGAACTTTTGTTTGATTGGATTCGAGGAAATTCCATAACCAATCCAAAAATTTGTGAACATTTTGTGATTCTGGACCAAACACCTCTATCAATTCGTTTTGAACTGCCTCTTTGGTCTGATTTTTTTTTGTAAGGAGTTTTTGCACAAAACTGTGGAAAGAAAATAAGAAAAAATAATTTTTTAAATGATTAATGAAATCGCCACGAATATAAATCCTCTTCATAAGATTGTGAAAAAATTTCTTTCATTTTAACTTGAATTGCGAGCATAAGGGTTTCAAATTTGAGGTTTGAAACAGAAAGCAGAAAATTATCGCCCATTCGACTATTTCAGGATATGTGTTTTATAAAGCTTTAAAATTAATTAAAAAAACAGGAATTTCTTTTATTTAAAATGAACATATTAAAAAAATTAAATAGTTTTGCTAAAAAATTTGAAAAAATACTTAAAAAAACATAAAGTTTTGAATTCCAATTTTAATTTTTTAAAATTCAAACGAAATTTTGACCAAATATTTCATATAAACTTGTCCTACATCATAAACCACATACTCATTATAAATTAAATCACTTTCCAGATTGTTTTTCTCTAAATCCTCATTGTTAATAACATTTCCCAAGCACGTCAAAACATTGTCTGAACATTGAATTCTTTTTTTAGGGTCCGGCTGCATCCTTCCGACCCCAAACACACTATGATAGTATTTCGGTGGTTTTTTGAACCCTTTTGCTTTGAATACTTGGTACATATTGCCCAATGCAACTTCACATAACAGCAATATTCCTTCCTTATTTTCAGGACTCGCATGACAATACCCAGCAGCTTTTGATGCTACATCTGTGAAATATACACCTTTTCCGAACATATAACCAGTAGTTGGGGCATCTGATGGAGCGATTCTCAAGCCTTCTGACAATATTCCTACATAATTCGTGATACGAGAGCCATGCCATAACAACATCCTATTATGAAGTGAGTTGAAAGGGTGATAACGTTCTTTTTCATTGAATTTGTCAAGATTGAAAAGGTTCTTAAAATAAAAATATTGAAATGAAAAAATAAAATGAAAAATAAATTAACTTGAATTTGAAGCTTGTATTTGTGAGTAGGACCATGACAGTTTCGAACCATCTCATGGATCATTCCGTAATTATGATCATCCTCGGAAAATAAGTTCAAAGAAATTTTGAGCATTTTATAAAAGGAGTCTAATGGATTGAGAGTAGAATTGCCTTTGATAGCAAGAGAAATAAAACGATTGGCAATATCTATGTCTTTCAAAAGGTCCAGAAGCTGGATTTTTTCGCGAACTTTGGAAATTTGATCAATCATTGGAATTTTCTGCATGCCGTAATTATGAGGGATATTGGTGTAAAATTGATTATTAAGTTCAATTAAAGCTGCATTTTTTCCCCCATTCAACAAAATCTTCTGAATTTCAGACAAAATCCTATATCCCTTCTGAATTTGCTCCAAAGAAAGTTTTCCTAAAGGAGATTTGTCAACATCGAATCTTAATTTCTTTAATGTTTTATTCATTTTATCAATATCCCATATACTTTCCATCAATTCCTTTACGTTCTTTTCTAAATTAGAAGGAGAACCCTGAATTTTAGCCTGCAACAATTCATTTCTTTTATTAAGCCTTTCAATCTCTTGATTTATTGATGAAGGATCAGCATTTTCTTTGCTTTCAACATGAATCATCGTATATTTCCCAGGTTTTGGTACAAATTTCTCTTTGTTATCCCAATCATTATTCGTTTTATCCGCAAACTTCCTCTTAAACGCTATAATAGCATCATATTTTGAAGGGTAAGTTACATTGTTTGATTGAGGGTTTTGAGCGCCAACTCTTCCCCACTTTGTAAAGAGAATGAACTCTAAATTGTTCCGATGAAGAACCTGTATTTGATAGAATTTGTTATGTCCTTTGATACCATAAGAGATATCAGTAAAATTCAGCATAACATTGTAATTTTCATATATTTGTTGTTTATTCAAGTTTTTTTGAGGTTGTTTTTCTATTTCAATAACCATATTTTTCTTTGATTTCTCATCATTATTGACTTGGGAAGGAAAATCTTTTTTTTCTTGGTTCAGAAACTCAGATAACATTTTTGCTTTATCTAAAAGCTTTCTTTTGTGTTGAGCTTTAAAGGTTAAAAGATCATCTGGATCCTCTTCATTTAATGCTGAATCTTCATTAATGATGTTTTTTTGAAAATGGTCATTTGAGGAAATTGTGGTGGGTTGGAAAACAGGCTCAATTGGAAGTTTTTGGGGAGAAAGAAAGGAAAGATCGGTTTTATTGGAGGAACCTGGCGGTAAAATTTCGAGTTCTGGTAAAGAATTTACAAAGTCCATTTTTAAAAAAATGCGGGCTTTTTAAAATATTCTTTTTAATTAATTTTTGCTTTTTTATTAAAAAATTGGAAAACTCCAAAAAAACAAAAATAATTATTTAATTAAACATTATTATTTTATTATCCATATTTATTTGAAAACGATAAATGAGACCAATCCATGTTAGGAACCTAATCCTTCGAAGTTTAGGGTCCCACTATATCAAGGCTTTCAGGTTCAAAAAAGCCTTCTTATTTTTATTTTTATTTTCACCAAGAGACACACAAAAACCACAAGAAGAAATACCTCTACTTATGGATGAATTGGTTTCGGCTTTCAGTTAAAATTTTCAATAACACTCATTAATTTACAATAATTTTGATAAGAACCTATGAGACATCCAGAATTAAGATACTTTTATAAGAGAAGTATGGAACGAAGAGCACCAGGATTAACCACTCGGATAGAAGCAAGAGAAAAAATCAGAATGAAAGATAGACAAAAAATCAGTTTCCTTTGCAGATATGTGTTGGGTTTAAACAAAACCGGCATCCCTTTGAATTAAGATAAAAGAAAAATTAAGAATAAATGTTGTTTTTTGGGAATTTTCTGAATAGAGAAAAAAAAAGTATTGATCTTTAAATTTTTGTTAAAATGTTTTTCCAATTCTCTTGTTTTTCCTGATTTTCGATCATTGGAGGCTTTTTAAGATCTTCTACTTTTCTTTCTTTTTTCTCGAAAACCATAACCTGCCATTTATTTGAAAAATCATCGATTAAGTTTTTTGATTGGTATATAACTTTGAAGTTTTTCTAAAAAGACCATAAAAATATATAAAAAACCAATTAAATTTCTTTACAGTCAAAGCTTTCAAATTAACAAATTTTGGCCCAATGCACGATTTTTGCAGCTTTTGAAAATAAATAAATCAAATATAAAGTAAAAACGCATTTACAATTCCTTTCATGATGACGATCACAAGACAATCAACAGGAATCTTTTCAGATTCTTCTTGCTGGTAGAATCCATTCATAGTTTGTCCCAATTCAATTAATATTTTTTCACATCCCAAATCTTTTTGCAATATATCAATCACTACAGGCACAGTAAGGGCTGACTGTTGTATTATTTTGATTTTATGTTCTCTATAAATAAAAAATATATTAATTTATTAATGAATCATTGTAAAACTTCATGAAATCGTTCATTTTTGGGTTTACGAAAATTTCATTATCTAATTTCGCGAAATTGCTATCAGTGGTCACAATTGTCTTATTGATAAAAGGTATTTTAAAAAAAGCATTCCCCTTAATATCTTTTAATTCGACATTTCTCGATAACATGAGAAACTGCTTATCAGCAGTCGGAACGATTTCGCCATCTAACTCCAAGATCTTCATATTGGCTCTTTTAAACATTGGCTCTAGTTCCTAAAATCAAGTTTTTTTTGGTTTTCTGAGAAATTCAATTCTTTAGAAATCTTTAAAAATCAAATACTTTATTTTCTTTGAAATTATATGGTTTATGGTATTGGCCCAGCTCTTCGCGAAGATTCTTCCCCTTTTTGCGAATTACTATTAATCTAAAAATAAAAGAAAAAACAAACAGAATTGATGATTCCGTCACACAAAGATCTCATAAACATTAACAAAAAAGCATCTTCTGGTATTTTGGGCACTTCGGCATGATTTTTGATAAAAAACCAATCAAATTTTTCATAATCTTTTAGGTAGACATTCACACAATGAAACACTTTTTTTCTTCGTGTAAACAAAGACATATTCCCCAATAAATACTCTGCAGTTTCTAAGGCTTCCCTGTTTAAAAACTTCTGAAACATTTGAGCAAAACCGAAAATTTAATTAATTTTTTAATAAAAAAAAATTGCTCAAATTGATTGTTTCATTTGTATAAATAAATGGCAAAAATATTTAAAAACAAGCAGGCCAATAATAGCATGACTAACATATACAAATCGATTTTCGATGACGGGAAGTCCCTTTTATTCGAGAAATGTGTCGTCCCTTTGGATCCTTCTTTGATCATCTGTCAAGAGATCTTTTTTAAGAAATCAAAGAAAAAGAAAAAAGACCAACAAAATAAACTAATTACTTTAATTTTAACAGATGAATTTCTATTGTTTCCCAAGGTGAATTCTTTATTTATAAACAAAACTCGAACCTTTGTTTATGAATTCTTCTTAGGATAAAAAAAAAAACTCAATAATTTATAAAAAAATGGTGTTTCATAAAACCAAATTGGAGTTTATTGAAAAAGAAGAAAATTCAACACAAGTGGAAAATAAAGAAATAAAGCAATTCAATTATGTTTTTAAGTTCTCAAAAAACAATAAATTCGCTGAATTTTTCACAACTGAAACAAAAATTTTTGAAACTTGGAAAAATTTTCTCAGGTACAAATGCATTTTAAGTACTTTCCATGAGGATTTTGATGTAAAAAAGATGATTGGTAAAGGAAGTTTTGCAAAAGTTCATAAATATTTTTTTGTTAATTTATTGAAACGCTTCCTATAGGTTTATTTAGGAAATAGAAAGGATGATGGGGAGGAATTCGCTATCAAAGCTTTTAACAAAGAGAATTTGCATTCCCAAAACAAAGGCAATGTAAATAAAAACAATTTTTATTCTTAATAATTAATAAAAACCCAAAGGAAAGTTTATCGAACGAAATCGCAATAATGAAAAAAATAAATCATAAAAATGCCATAAAACTGTTTGAAGTTTATGAAACAATCCATTCCCTTTATCTCATTATTGAATTAATAAAAGGAGGGGAGCTAATGAAGAAAATCAAGGAGAAATCCCAATACAGCTTTCTTGATATTCAGAAATTCATGAGAAATTTCCTTGAAGCTTTATGTCATATTCACTCAAAGAAAATCATGCATAGAGATTTAAAGCCAGAGAACTTGCTTTTAAAGTCTGATGATAATATATATGATGTTTTATTGGCCGATTTTGGCTTGAGTTCTTTTACTGATCTCCCTCCCAATGAAATTTTGTTCAAAAGATGTGGAACTCCTGGCTTCGTCGCTCCAGAAATTCTTTCTTACAAAGATAATCAAGAAGAAATTTATGATGAGAAATGTGATGTTTTCAGTGCTGGAGTGATTTTCTATCTTTTGTAACAAATTAATTACTTTTTTTCTCTTAATAGATTTATTTTATTTAAAAACAATTAAAGACTCACTGGAAAAAAACCCTTTCAGGGAGGAGATTATAAAGATATTTTGAGAGCAAATAGAGCATGTGAAATCGATTACAACAAAGAAATCTTCCAAATTTTGCCACAAGATAGTAAAAATACAGAAAATATATTGATTTTGAAATAATGTTTTAAAAAAAGCTGTGTTTTTATTGAAAAAAATGCTGAATCCGAACCCGACGCTGCGAATTTCATCGAAAGAAGCTCTAGAAAATACCTTCTTTAATCATTTAAAAGAGCAGGAAAAGGACATGAATTTGATTGAGACCAACTATTTAGAAAAAGTCAAAGCAAACCTTTTGGAATACAATTCATTGTTAAAAAACATAAATTTTATACACATAAAAAAAATTTTTAAATCTTTAGCCATCTAAGTAGTACCATCTCTCATGAAAAAATGAACTATTTTGGCCAAGATGAATCACTTTCAAATAAAGATAGCATTGATAATATCAAGCTTATGTACAGAACACCTATTATGAACGGATGTACAGATACTTTTGAAAAAATTTGTGGAGCCTTTAATTCAAATATCTCATTGAGTGTGAGTAGTCTGGGCAAAAATAGATCTTTTTGCCAAAAAAACTATAAAAATAACAATGAATTATCAGAATCTCCGAGCCATTTTTCAGGAAAAAAGAAATTGATAAAACCTGGATATGCTGGAAAAGAAAGTGCTAATAATGCTGATTATTTTAAAGAAATGATGGAGAATTCAAAGAAAATTGAATTTTTGGATTGGAGTGAAAATGATGATGAAATTCCCTCAGAAGATCCCATAATATCGCATAAATGGCCAGAAATAAAGGATTTCGAGCCGAAAAACCTCGAAATCAAAGAATAAATTTATTAAATATTAATTTTGTGAATTATGGAAATCAAAAATATAATTAATTGCCCATTTAATATAATTTTTTCCAAATTATAGATTTTTTATAATTTTTACAAACAATGAATATAAAAGAAGATCACGAAGAAAAAGAGTTGGAAGATATGAATAGATTCGAAATTTCCCTCAAAAAACATATGAGTACTCCACCACCCGGCTTGGTTCTTTATTTTTAAATACAATACACACAGTTTTAATGAACTTTTTTTTATTATAGGTGAAATTTATGAGCAATCAAACAGGAATCAGTTCAAATGATATTAAATTGGCTTATGAATATAATGAATATTTGAAAAACATCAAGAGATTTAACCCAAGAGTTGGAGAAAATATCCAGAAATTCGGTAAATTTTTCAAATAAAGCTCAGAAAAAAATATATTGATCAGATCTCGACATAAAAACAAGTCCAAAAAATAATAATTCCAATGAAAAAATCACGACACCAAAGGATTCAGCTAAGATTTCGAGCGAAAAAGATCGTTTTTCTTCTGAAAAAAAGGAGCTTAAAAAGAAATTAAACATACAATCTCCGAGTTTTACATCCACTTTAAAAACTGACAAATTTCCTCTTGATGCAATTGAAAACCTGTTTGTTTTTTATGAATTTAACTCAAAAATTAAAATAATTAATTAGAAATTTGTCTCCTCATGGGCCTTTTGGACTTATTACGGAGGATCACCAGATGTATCCCAAAGAAAATTATGAGATAAATACGCAGTTTGTGAGGAAATATGAAGAAATGTGATTTTTTTCTTTTGTTTTAGAAAAAAATAAATAAGATTTTTAGGTCTGAAGCCGATGAGATTGATAAGTTCGCGATTTCCAAAAGCAAACAACATGATTATGAGACAGGAACAATGGAGATTAAGAACGGAATATACGAGGAATGCAAACGATATATCTACGATATGGTCAAAGACATTTATTATAACTACATTATTCAGAAAATCTTAGAGATTGGTTTATTTAAATGAAAAAAATGAAAGAAAAATTGAAATAGGGGAAATTGAACACAAAATCGGTTTGTTTGAAAAAATAAAGGAATTATTGTATGAATTGCAACAAGATAAATTTGGATGCAGGGTTTTTCAGAAGTGTTTAGAGGTCTATATAAAAACTTTTATCAGTTATCTTATTTCTTCAATAAGGCGTTTAAAGATCCACAAACACCTCAATTTATTTTTATGTTCGGGAAAATTCGAGAATATATCAATGAACTATTAACGAATGAAAATGGGAATTTTGTGATTCAAAAATGCCTTGAAATATACGATCATCAATACTTGAAATATCTGCTTGATGAAATAAAAAAGGAAGTAATTTTTTCTTGTCAAATAAAAATTAAAAAAAATATTTGTAACAAAGTTGAAAGCTCTTTGTTGTCATAAATATGGATGTCTAGTTATTCAAAAGCTTTTAGATATTTATATTGAAAGGGAAAATGTTTTCAAAAGCGAAGTAATCAATACATTTTTTAAATGAAAAAAAGTTAATTGGTCGAATTTTGGCTTTAGATAAATGAAATTATTTTAAATATTATTGCAGATTCATATGATATGAGCAAAAAAGAGTATTCTAATTATGTTATTCAGCACATTCTAGAAGTCGGAGTCAAAGAACATAAGGAAAATTTATTGAATAATTTCATAAAGCCGAGATTTGTGGAGCTCAGTTGTGATCAATTTGCAAGGCATATTCATTTGCTAAATCTTAAATGATATTAAATTTTTTTTTTTAATTTTAATATTTGCTTGAAGCAATGTTACAGAAAAAGCCATAATTTTTTCAAATAACACTTATCGAAAAAAAATATGGAACACCTTAAAAAAACTGTAAAATTATAAAAATATTGATTTAATCGATGGGATTTGATAATTTTTAAGTCAAGAAAAGGAAAGCGTTTTGAAAATGATCAATGATAAATATGGAAATTACGTTATGCAAAGAATATTTGAATATTCTGATCATGAAATCAGAAAAGAAATTTATAAGATGGTGTATGATTATGGGAATCATTTGACACAAGAAGGTTTAACTTAAAAAAAAAAATTTCTTAAGTCGTTTTGTGATTTTTCAGGGCAGTTTGTTCTCAAGTTTATGCAAAAGTTTTATTAATTTTCATCATTATTAGAGAATTTATTAAATGTCAACCTTTTAAAAATAGTAAATTTTTTAAAATCCCAGTAATATAAACTAATAAAAATCACTTCCAAAAAAAAAGCACTTGTCTTGTTACAGAAGTTTTCCAGAAAATATTCTTTCTTTCTGCAATATTGTTGTCCGTGACTCAACAAAAATACCTTAAAATCTTCAAATATTATGGATCCTTCCTCTTCCTCTTGTTTTTTATGATAAAAAAAGAAAAACGAGAAAAAGCAAAAAAAAACCTGAATGATTGATTCTTCTTCTTCTGCTTAAAAAGATAAGATTTCGAAGGTAAAAGGCAAACAGATAATAAAAAACAAAGGAAGATTTCTCATAATGAAGAAAATGATAATAATGATATTACTTAAGAAAATCTAAGCGAAGATTATGGAGTACAAAATTGTAGAGAATAAGTAGTAATTCAAATCAAATTTAAAAAAAAATATTTAAGGATTTAAATTGAAAAATTAATGAAAAAAATTGACAAGTTGAAATTTTTTTTTTTTTTTAAAAACAATAATTTTATGTTTTATGATTTTAATTTCATAAAATCATTAAAGTGCCATTTATTGCCAAAAACATTTTTTTCTCACGATTTATTATTAAAAAAA
>JFJP01039292.1_pt1 | contig 13888 bp, 12 predicted proteins | sample 431651 | NCBI WGS metagenome assembly JFJP01 (sample SAMN02602958, study PRJNA72255) | Microbial mat metagenome, whole genome shotgun sequencing project. | biome: fresh water; feature: sink hole; material: water; isolation source: purple microbial (photo- and chemosynthetic) mats found in... | reverse complement strand
TAATCAAAACAGTGCGTTTGAATATGGAAATATTAGAGATGATTTAGAAAAAAAAGGAACCATTATTGGTGCCAACGATCTGTTAATCGCCGCGCATGCAAAAGCACTCCATGCTATCTTGGTCACCAATAATGAAAAAGAGTTTAAAAAAGTGGTTGGATTAGGCGTTGAAAATTGGAAAAATTGGATTTGATGGTATGCACATAAAGAGCAAAACCCACTGAGATTTGAATTTTCTAAACGAGAGTCAAAGTTCTAGATCTATTTCCAAAAGTTTAATGTATGATTTAAGTTCATTAATCATTCGTAAACGAAAGGAAGCGGGTTTGAGTACTTCAATATGCGGGAGCCACGCTTTAACAAGATTATCTAAATCTTCTTCTGTTGAAATAACAAACTTTATGTGTAATGACCCATCTTGATTCTTTTGTATAATTTTTTGTGAAGATAGATGTTTTTTAAGAATAAAAAAATGAGCAATACTTGCAGCTACTTTAACAATCACTTCAAAACTAGCACCATCTTCAAACCAAGCGGTATGTACATTATCTAAGACTGCATCAATATTTTGAGGAAAAGTATATTTTTCCTCAAGCATACGCATATCTAGAAGATGTGATAACACGAATGTCTTGATTTTACCATCTTCTGAATCTTTGGCAAACAAGTACCAGATGCCATCAAAATTTACAATTTTATAAGGATAAACTTTGCAATAGAGCTGATGATAGGTAAAGCTTATAGAATTCCTTATGTCTATAGCCTGTTGAAGTTTTTTTATGTTTGATGCATCTAAATCAAGCGACTCAGAATTTTCTGATTTGATAAAAAAATGGCTCTCTATCCCAGGCTTTAGCATTTTCTTGATTAATCTATTCGATAATAATTTAAGAGATCCTTCACTACTGCGAAATTGAGAAAGAGCAAGATGAAGAACTATGTATTCTTCCAAGCTAGATATGTCTGTATAGCCTAGTTGAAATCCATCAGCAAATTTAAATTGATTTGCAGCTGTTTTTTCAATAGGAAACATATGCAATCGTTCATATATATCACGCTGTATGGTGCGTTGTGAGACATTAAATTCTGACGCTAATTCTTTTAGGCTTGGAAGTTTATCTTCATTCAGCATATTTAGAGTTAAGATTATACGCTGTACTGTTTTATCATGATCTTTCATTTATATCCTTAAAGTGACTGGGTGCAAACTCTCTATCTTGAATTGTAACATATAAGAAGCTTTGTTTTTAGACATATCCTGTCGTGCCATGGTGGTAATATTCGTATAAAATAAATATGGAGGATGTTATGGCTGGGTTTATTTCTGAAAAACATTTACAAAGAGTACCTATTGTAGTAGATGACTTTCGTCATTCAATGTGTATTGGTAAAACAGGTTGCGGGAAAACCTCTTCTTTTATATTGCCTAATATTGTAGATCGTATCAAAAAAGGGCACGGTATTTTTATTATAGATTTTAAGGGGACGCTGAATTCACAGGTAAAATCTATCGCAATGAAAGAAAATAAAATTCAAGATGTGATCGAAATAGGAACAGCTTGGGGTACTTCTATTAATTTAATTCAAGGGGTTAGTAAATCTTTATTTCTTGAGGGTATAGGTATTTTATTAGAAAATAACAATGATAAATTTTGGTCCACCAGCGCATTAAATATTATTGGACATTTGTACGATGCCATTGTGCTTGCTAATTATATTTTGGAGCTAGGAGCAAAGGTTGATTTTAAAGTGAATTTTCCTTACGCTTTTAAAATTGAAACTTTAATTACAATTACACAAAATCTAAAAGAAATGGAAGATTTTCATGAAAAAATTAAAGAAGTTTGTCATAACTTTGGTTCCTTCATAAGTGAAAAAAAAATCTTAAAAAAATCTTTCGAAACGATTGAAATTATGAATCAATATATCAATAAACTAGAGCTTATCAGGGAATACATAGATAATTTTAAAAGAAATATCGATGAGGACAAACCAGCAGCAGGGTCTAGTGGTGTTTTATTTATGGCGCGTAATGTTTTACTTACATTTGAAGCCAATGGACTTAATGGAGATAGCGATATTGTAGAATTACTCGACAATGGAAAAATTGTCATCATACAATGCGGTAGTTTTCATCCACGTCTTAATATGATTTTAATGCATTTTTTATACACGCGTTTATCCAAACGAAATAAAATCAATAAAAACATCTCACTTTTTATTGATGAATTTCAACGTACGATTACAAAAGAATCTGTCCCCTTTGTAGATGTTTTTCGTGAAAAAAAAGTAGAGTTAATTGCAGCTATGCAAAATTTACATCAGCTTGAAATACTCATTGGGGAAAATGAAACTTCTGCTTTTATAGAAAATATTCTCCATCAGTTTCATTTTAAAGAAGAAGTCTTTCTTTATGAACATGAAAACAAATTTTACAGAGCTACACCCTTGTTTTTTACGGAAACGGACAATCACGTAGCACAAATTGAATGGCAAAAGACATTAGATAAAAGCCAGCAACTAGAAGATGGTTGGATTTATGATTATCAAATAGATGAATATAAATTATCAATTAAAAATATTAACACAAAAGAGGAAAGCATTAAATATAGATTATTTGAGCCACTCATGAGTAAAGAAAATATTATCTTTCAAAATATTTTGAGAGCTCCAATTAAAGCGGAAAAATCACGAAAAGCATCGTAGCTAAGGGATTTATGGCTGTATCAAAAAATCAATGTTCGCTATTTGAATTATGAAGATGTCTGCTCAGTTTTTCATCTGGGCTTTATAATTGTCTTGACATATCATTATAAAGTGAGTATGATTTTTAAAAGTTGTTATTTGACGATGTTTGTCTAAAAATTTTTATTTTTAAGCGTTTAATCAAGTTTTAAAAGATAGAGAAGAGATGAAATAGGAGATGACTTGTGAGTGGAAAAAAGAAAAGTGATGTCACTTCAGTTTTAAAAAACGCTGATGAAGTCCGTAAAGAAATTTTTGAAAAACAATTTAGAGAATTTAGTAGACGAAAAGATGAATTTTACGATTATGTAAAACACATTAAACAAAAGTCTTTAACTCCTAGCGTAAATATTTCAAGCGAAGTTGAAAAAGAAAAATCTCTAATACAAAAACTAGAGAATACAAGTGAACAAATACGACAGTTAAATATTAAAATGTCTCAAACGGCTGATGATAATGCTATTTCTAGAGGTGAATGGTTAAAAAGAGCGCTAGATGATCAGTACAATCAAGCAAGGGTTTTGATTGAAGACTATAATGCGATTATGGAAGATATTAATGAACTCAATAAATCACTTTCATCGAAAAATGATAGTATAAAAAAACAATTTTTTGAAGAAAAACATAAAGAATTAGCTTTGTCAAAAATAGCGGCTATTCAAGATCAAATATCTTCCATTACATACACCAATCCTGTTGCTAAAACTAAAATGAACTTAGAAGAGGCTAGTAAATATCATATTGGAAACACTGAAGTATATCTTGAGGTTACCTCCGCACTACAAACTTTAATCGTGCAGGTTAAAAAGGGTAATACAACAATAGAGCCAGAACTAGACAAAATTACTTCTCAACTCGGTGAGCTTGAAAAAAAACTTGATGAAAAAACCATTGATGCATTAGAAGCAATACAAACAGCGATCGCCATTCAGAATGCACTTGAAGACCTTGGATATAATTACAGCACAACATTGAATGGAAATAGTATACATGATGGTGTTAGCATTATGACTAAAGAGCCAGCAGAACTTGTATTTAGTCTTAAAAATGTTATTGTCCATCAAAGTGATGGCTCAGAAGATGAAGTATTAAAAGTGGAATTTAATATCGACAATGCTCCAGGATCTTGTGGCCTAACAGCTGGCAATTTGGCTAAAAAATTAAGATCTTCAGGTATAGATTTTCATATCACAGATTGGGGAACAGCAACAGATCCAACTGCAGTGAGAACTCAATCTCAATTATCAACTAAAAAAAGTGAACCTTCTAATGGATAAGATATTTTTCGAAATTAAAACGGATACGTTAAAACATATTATCACAACTTTTGAAAATAGATTTAAGACAAAAACACGAGAGGATCATAAATCCAATGGTGTAGTTTTAGAAAGTATTGACTCTTTAATTTTAAAAGCGTATCGAGTGAAACCTTTAGAAGATGTTTCTATACTTATATTTACAGATGAAAACACTTATTTATTTTATGGGAATGACAAATTTGGAAAAACCAATACATTTTCTTTTAGCATTAGTGAAATCATAGAGTCTATTAAAGAAAAAAATCAAACTCTTTATGAGAGAATTATAGAATCAAAGACCATGGGAGAATGTGTATATCATTGTACTAAAGATGAACTCAAGCAGATAGAAGAAATAAATGAAGATTTTATAAAATCCTTAGACCAAAAAATAAAAACTATTTCAAATAAACTTATTTTAGCTGATTTGACAGAACATAAGTTATTGACAAAAATATATAAGCTAAAAACTATTTTGCTTAAAGCTTTAAATAATAAATCAATCTTGGAGCACAATTTTTCTTTTCGAAACAATGATGTATTGATTTTAACCGAGTCTTTTATTGATGCTCATTTGCGATCATTGCTAAATGACAAAGAAACTTTCCCTTTTTCTCTAGAGCTTAAAGTATCGATAAATGCTTATGAAGAAGATATAGTGATAATTGAAAAAGATAGAATCATTGAAAGTTCAACGATAGATATATCGTTGATTTTAAAAGAAAAATACAATTCAGATCAGTTAAAATTATTGTTAAATCCAGATACAAACAATAATATTATTCTTATATTAAAAAATTTTGATGGCCGGGTTATATGTACTAAAAAGTATTCTTGGAGAGAAAAGATATCAAAAAAGCAATTATTTGATTTAGAATTACAACTTGATTGGAGTCTTCGATTAAACCTCATTGCAAAAAATAATACACATGTTACAAATACTGTAGAACTTAAATTAGAGGAGTTAATAGATGCAGTTTGATGAGCAATCTAAGTTTTTGGAAGAGTTAAAAGAGATTGGTAGCAGAGAAAAAGCTTTTGAAAAGCTCAAAAATGAGGAATTTGTAAAAGGGCTAATTCAATTTATCAATAGTGAAGAAATTGTTTTTGCTTCTATCTCAGATGTTCATTACTTTGGACTGATAAATTTACTTCCTTTGACAACAAAAGTGATAAAAGCTTTAATAAAACTTGATAGTGCTTCAAACAAAGGCAGAGATGAAATTACTTTATGTATTAAGAACTGTTTGATTAGCTCTATTGATTCTATTTTTGATTTAGGCGTAGAGGAGATGATATCGGATGATTTTATTGACAAATTAGAAAAGTATAAACAAACAACAATCGATGATTTAAAGTATTTCAAACAAGAATTAGAGGACGAAACGACAACAATAGAAAGACGCAAACAACTAAGAGCTGATATTCAAAATAATGTAAATATCTCTAGTAAATTATCTCAAATCGACGAATTATTAAAAGAAGTAGATCTTTTGATAAAGGAGATTAGTTATGCCAGACAATAATGATAGTAGCAAAATTCTTATTACACACCGAATATATAGAACTTTAAAAGAGGAACAATCCAAAGGAAAAAAAGACTTTATATTATATGGCAATAATGTATATTTTGATCTTTTTTATGATCTCACTTTTTATCATAAAGATAGCGTTGAGTCTTTAGCGATACAGATATTTCAAGATAAAATCGTAGATAATATCTTGATTATAGAAGAGGATAAAATATACAGTTTTTCAATTGAAAATGATATTAAAATAAAAAAAGAGGCTATCCCTAATAATAAAATTATAGAGTTTATAGGTGGTAAAATAAAAAATAATAGCACCCCCTTTAATCCCCTTAATGAAAATCGTGACAATGAAAATTCAAATGCCGATAATACAATAGAACAGATGCAAGAAAGTAGACTTAGTATAGCATTTACGCTTATTACAAAAGCGCTTCAAGAAACCAACAAGTCAACGGCAGTTATCATCAAAGGTATAGAGTGGATAGCAGAGCTTTTTGAAGGGAAGGATCATCAAATTGACTATCTCAAAGAGATTGAAAAATGGTGGCAAATTACCAACTCAGATGCAAAACACTACAGTTATATCATAACAAAATCATATGATCAATTAAAAAAATATTTTAATATTGAAGATGATGACGATAAGTTAATCTATGTTGGCGGACCAACAATTAAGGAAATGGAAGACGCTTTAAGTCATAAACTTAAAAATGATCCTAAGGTTTCAGGAAGGCTAAATCATAAAGCTATCAATAAGGCTTTAAAACTCATTCAAAATAATGATTTGTCTTTAAGAGATTTTCTGGCTTTGTATGATGATATAGCAAAAGATTCTCAAATTAACATGGCAGAGGAAGATAAACTCATTAGAGAAATAGAAAAAAGACTTGATTCTGCCATTGATGAAGAAGTAATTTGGAAAAATGTTGTACTAAATGATGATACAAAAAAGAAAATAGAATCCGAATTAGATAGTTTTCAAAAAAGCATAGGGCAATCAAAAAAAGGAACAAAAGGGATACTGTTTTATGGCCCCCCTGGAACCGGTAAGACAATGATAGCTAAAGCTTTGGCCAACAAGGGAGGTTTTTTCTTCTCTGCTCCTAAACTGGCTGAACTAAAAGGCGAATATGTAGGGCAAAGTGCTCCAAAAGTAAAAAAACTATTTGATGAAGCAAGAGCCAATTCTCCTACTCTTATTTTTCTTGATGAGCTTGATGCTCTTTTCCCTAAGCGTGGTGGGCAAAATACTGATTCGTATTCAGCAGATATCACCAATCAATTTTTAGCAGAAGTTGATGGTGTAGATACTGGGAGACAAGACATCTTTGTCATTGGAGCAACAAATAGAATTGACATTATAGATGATGCCATTATGAGTCGATTATCAAAAGTAGAAATTGATCTGCCTTGTGATGAAAATAGAAAGAAGCTTTTTGAGATACATCTAAAAGAAATTTTCAATACTTTTGAAAAAGATCAAAAAGCAAACATGATTCAAAAATCAAAAGGATTATCCGGAAGAGATATTAAAAATATTTCAGCAGCAATAGAGTCAGATTTGAAAGACGGAAAAAACAATCAAACAGCTATAACAAATGCTTTTTTAATAACGAGAAAAAATTTAGCAGATAAATTTCAAAATAACTCTTTATTTGACATCACATTATTTGATGAAAATAATTCAGGTGGGCTAGAGTCAATTATTGGCTTTGATCATGAAAAAAAAGTTTTAAAAAATATAGTAGATACAATGAATCATTCAAAAAGATTTGTAGAGTTTGGCTTAAGCAATTATAATGGCGTACTAATGTACGGGCCTCCCGGAAATGGAAAAAGTATTTTTGCGATAGCTTTAGCAAGGGAGTATAAATTAGATTTTGTAAAAGTAATTGGCAGTTCTTTGGCTGTAGGAAGCGTAGACAGTGCAATAAGGATTTTTGAAGATATCGTGAGAAATGTCCTTCAACTATCTCCTTTAAATCCTCTGTTACTCTTTTTTGATGAGTTTGATGGTATAGCACACGCTCAAATGGATTCAAAGCTTCGAAGTGTGATTTTAGATAGAATTAATGTGTTGAGATCAAATGGAAATGTCATAATAATGGCTGCTACAAACTATTATGAGAGAATAGATGAAGCTGTCAAAAGAGCTGGAAGGTTTGATGAACATCTCATTTTTGACAATCCAACACAAGAAGATATAATTAAGCTTATTACGTTTTTCACTGGTCATGAAAAATTTGATAATTCTCAAATTAATCCAAAGAGTATACTCAGTAAAATACTACAAAGTGAAAAAACGGTAAGTATTTCAAAAGTAAAAACTTTATGTGATGATGCAAAGAGAAATGCACTAATGAAAAACCCTGATTTGAATGAGAAAATAATTTTAAAAGATGAATATTTTGGTATCTAATAATATAAACCTTTATCATTATGAAAATAATGTATCCGTCCTAGGGCCCGGCAATAGATATGTATTGTGGTTCCAAGGGTGCCCTTTTGGGTGCAATGGCTGCTTAGTCCCAGAAACTCATGATGAAAATAGAAAAAATATGTTTGACATAGATGATATATGTTGTGACATTTTAAGCCAAGATAGCATTGATGGAATTACTTTCACTGGAGGGGAACCATTTATACAAATAAAGCAGATGGCCAAAATTATAGAAAATATTAAAAGGACAAAAGATTTAAGTATTATGATTTACTCAGGGTACACTTTAGAAGCATTAAAATCAATAGCTTCCGCGGATGTTGATTATATTTTGAGTCAATGTGATATTTTAGTGGATGGAAAATTTCAACAAGCACTGCACTACAATGAGCCTTGGAGGGGTTCACAAAATCAACAAATTCATTTTTTAACTTTACGCTATGGTATCAAAGATTATATGAATGCTTCAAAATACTCTTTACAATACCATATTAATACAAACGGTGGTGTTTTTCAAAGTGGCATACCTTGTAAGGAGTATAGTATATGAGTCAGTCAAAATTATGTCCTCAGTGTAACAAAGAAATTTCCGATGATTTGTTTAATATAGAGTTTACTAAATGTGATGAATGTTTAGCAAAAGAGTATAAAGAATACGTACGTTCTCAAAAAAATAACAATTTAGATTTAAGTATTGAAGATGAAGAAAAAAAGCCTAGCATCAGCATCGGTGAAGCAGAAGCAGATATAAAAAAGATAGAAAAAAAATTAAAGAGTTTGGAAACTATAGAAGACCAAAAAAATAGTGAACACATGAAATACGATGCTACGCAAAAAGGAATGATTCGAAAACTGATCATTTTAAATGTAATTTTAACTATTGCAATAGTGTGGTACATATACTATGCTTAGAGTTTTAAAATATCCTTGTCCAATAACTTTTGATGAGGGAAATAAAGATAATGTTTGCAAAGAATGTAAGACTAGCAACTTTCATAATTCAGTCTTCAATCAACCACTAAAACTATGCAACAAATGTTTATCTTCAAAATATTATTCTATAAAGGTTCGAGATTTAACTTCACAATTAGAAAATCTTAAAAATGAATTCGAAAATAAAAATGGCATTAAAAAAGAATACCTAAAATATAAATCATTAAGAATAGGAATGCTGTTTGTTTTTTTATTAACCACGTGCATGCTATTTTTTTTCGGATACAAAGGATATGAAAAATTTAGTAAGTCTAGCGATAAAACTTTTAAAAATCTCAATATACAAAAATATTTTCATGAGGCAGAAATAGAATTTGATAAAGCCTCAAATTATATCAAACAAAATCACGAAAAGATAACTCATACAATTGATAACACCCAAAGTGAAGCTAAAAAGCATATAGATAAAAAATATTCATTAATAGTTAAAGTTGAGCCCATTGACTCAAAGGTCCGTATCATGGAGATTAAGCCAAAGTATTACGACGGTATTGTGCTAGACCCAGGAACGTACACTGTAGAAATATCAAATGATGATTATGTTACAGAAAAATTTTCAGTCGTGATGAAAGATAAAAATTTAATCATAAACAAACAATTAAAACCTAAGAAAAAATAATCTTATATTTTTTGCACAGATAAAGCCTATTGAACTAGCAGCTTGAGGTTTCATTTATATATCTTTTCAGTAACATTAAAGTAACTATTGTTTATTATCACCAATAAAAATAACTTAAAGGAGTTGAAGTGGGAAACAACAAAAAAAACTTACTGTATTTTGAAGCAACCAGCATGGAGGGCCTTTATAATACCATGGAAGAATGGCAAAGCAACAATGAGAAAAGATTTTTATCGACTAATATTCAAAAAGATAATGATAAATTTTGTTGTATCGCTCTTACTAATCCCACCGAAGTGGTTATTGTAGGAAAAAAAGACGATTATCGCGGGATAAGTAACATCTATCAAGAAGTTTATAGAACTGAAGATGGAGCTTTAAGAGTTAAGGTCGTTTAACAAATGAAATTCAGTAACGACAAATGGTACATGGCAGACTTGTCGACGCTGATAAATTGAGTGATTTTTATAAAAACGAGACGAATGGCTGTGCCCCGTAAAGGGCTTACATGTAACAAAAAAGGAGAATTTAAAATGGCTATCACACTTAAAGAAATTGCAAAGTATCTTGAAGCAGAAGGATTTAACTATAAGCACGATGAAGAACAAGAGGCCATTGTAAGTGGGGTTAGTGATAATGACCAGTCTGCTGCTTTGTTTATCCGTTTACAAGAAAATGGAGAGATGTTTTCAATGGATATGAAACCTATGAATGATGATGAACGTGGTCCATTTAATATCCCAACTGAACATCCACATCTTGTTATTTTACTCCAACAATTGCTCTATGCAAACTATAATAGTAAATTTGGTGCATGGGAGTTTGACCCAAAAGATGGCGATATAAAATTTACCATTGAATTTCCTGTAGAAGATGGCACCATCACACAAAAGCAGTTTGTACGCATTTTAAGTGGTGCTTTTTCTGCCCTTGATGCCCAAAAACGTTTTAAAGAGATTCTTAAAACAGGCGTGGTTCCTTCAGCGGAAGATTCAGAATCAGCACATATGATCCAAATGTTAGAAGCCATGCTCGCCCAAGCCAAAAGTGGCGCTAAAGGTAGCGACAGCGATGGGATTTAATCTCATCGGCCTTCTTCTCTAAAGCACGCTTACTTGATTTAAGTAAAATACTATGATATTAAAAATACAAAAGTAGGTTATGGATGAAAAATATTCTTCTTGGAGCAAAGTACTTTGCTTTAAAAAACAACAGTAATGCGATAGGTCTTGAGCATTTTAAGTTAGCATTACAAAGCTTGGATTTGACCAGTCGTGAGCTTGAAACTTTTTTGAAAAAAGAGTTTGTTCATATTGAGATTGGAACACTGAGTTCCTTGGATGAGACAAAAATAATGCAAGCCCAACAAGCGTCTAAAATTCCTTACGATACAGCTCTGAAAGAGCTTATTGCAAAGCTTGAAAAAGAGGGATTTGCAGTAAGTCAGACCCATGCAAAGTTACATGTTACGCCTCAGACTTCAAAAGATTATTTTTCTATGATTCGACATATAAAAGCTGAATTAAAGGAAGAAGCATTAGGTCAAGAGATGGCTGTTGAGGCTATCTGCGATGGATTAATGAAAGCTATCTATTCGGCAAAGTCAAACAAACCTTATGCCACCTTTATGTTTGCAGGGCCCATGAGTCCCGCAAAAACACATATCGCTAAGCAACTCGCACTCCTGCACCCCGAATATGCACTCAATCATATTCGCATGAGCAGTTACAACACAGGCAGTGGTTCCATGCAACTCTTTGGAACGCCATCACCCTACAGCGGTGAAAAAGAGGGTATTTTGACTTCTTTTATTGAAAAAAATCCAAAATCCTTAATCATCATCGAAGATATTGAGATGGCAGAAGAAGAGAGTTTTGTGGCTTTTGGAAAGATAATTAACGAGGGAAAATGTGTCGATAGCTTTTCATCTAAAGAGATTGATTGTTCAGGCATAATCCTTGTGTTCATCACCTCGTCAGGAAAAGAGATCTACGCCAAGCATGAATTTATGCAGATGGCTCAAAACGATCAATATCTGGCTGAACGAATGATTTTAGATGCGATGGCTAGAGAAAATCAGACTAGGGGTTCAGGAAATAGCAGACGTGGTGGAAGTGAGAGTAAAGTTCTTTTTGAGCCTTCTTTTATGTCCGCATTGCGTAAAAGCCGTGTCGTTTTGTTTGGCAAACTTGGGTTTAAAGTATGTGTTGAGCTGATTAAAAAAGCATTGGCTGAGGACGTTATGGATTTTGAGCAAAAGCTAGGTATTAAAATCATTTTTGAAAATCTAGATGCCCTTGCAAAACTTCTTATCCTCTCTTCTGGCCCTGATTTTGATATCGAAGCCACAAAAGATAAAGCCGCTTCAACTGTTTTAGATATCCTTACCGATGCTGCTATCGCTCAAGACATCCAGCATAAAGAAATTTCCATCGACGTGAATGCAGCAGCATTAAATACGATTGATGAGATCGTTGCTTCTGAAAATGATATGCGACTCATTCAAACGCTTTTTAGAAAGAGCCAAACGCTCAACTATAAGTTTAGTTACGATGGTAAAATCCTCTTCCATTCCTTAAGCCTGGACAAAGTCCAACGTGCAAAAGACTTTGGCGAAGAAGGCGGCTTTAGCATTGAATTACCCGATATTAGCTTTAACAATATTGCAGGGCATCATAAAGTCAAAGAGCGCCTTAAAGAGGCCATTGCTATTTTGAAAAGTAAAACGCTCACGCATGAACTAGGAAAACATATGCCAAAAGGCATGCTGCTTTATGGCCCTCCCGGAACTGGTAAAACGATGCTTGCAAAAGCTTTTGCTAAAGAGGCAGATCTTCCCTTTATCGCAACAACAGGGAACGATATGCGTGATGAAGAGATGATGAAGAAAGTCTTTGATAAGGCAAGAGATTATGCCCCTTCAATTGTTTTTATCGATGAGATTGATGTTTTTAAACACAGAACTTACGGTTCTGGAGATTCTATCAATTTACTGCTTACGCTTATCGATGGTTTTTCGACCAAAGAAGAAGAACGTATTTTTATTGTTGCGGCGACAAATCTTAAGGACAATATCGATGAAGCAATTCTGCGTTCTGGGAGGATTGATTTGCATATATTGGTTGATTATCTTGATAAAGATGCACGTGCATGGTTTATTGATAAGATGTTAAAAAAAGAACAGTTTGATCCTAAAATTAATCGTGAACGCATTTTAATGCTAACAGCGAACTTTAGCGGAGCAGATCTACAGAAGATAGAAAGTGAGAGTATTTTATACGCTAATCGAAAAGGAGTCAAGCTTATTGATGAAGCGATTGTTGTTGAGCAGATTAATTCTCTTAAGCATGGAGAAAAAATTGAAAATGACTACATAGAAACCATGCTTGAGCGAACAGCGTACCATGAAGCAGGACACGCGATCATCTCTAAGGTTTTAATACCTTCTCAAAAGATAGAACAAGTTACAGTTACACCACGAGGTGATGCTCTAGGATTTGTCTCTTATGACACACAAAGCTATCAAAACCACTCTAAACAATGGTTCCAAAACCGCATCTGTGTGGCTTTAGCAGGCAGGGCTGTTGAGATGAGGCAGTATAAGGAAGAAGGTATCGAAGGAGGCGCATCCAGTGATCTCTCTCATGCCAATCATTTAGCGTATGTTGCGGTTGCTGAACTAGGCATGGACGTACGACTGTTTAACATTTCACTCAAAGGGTATGGTGAACATAAATTGTACAGTCAAAAAATAGAAGAGATTATCTATGATTGGATCAAGGAAGCAACAGTAAAAACTGAAAAGCTTGTGGAGCAAGAGTGGAAGAGTATCGAACGTTTGGCTAAAAAACTCCTCAAAGATGAAGTAGTGGAAGAAGAAGAGTTAAACGAACTACTCAAAAATCCTCGCTAGAACTATGCCATTCAAGTCTTAAACGCTGAGATAAACTCAGCTTTTAAGACATCTTTTGCTAGGGAGAGTACTTAGCTCTTTTGAGGAGTTGTTTAAGTATCAAATATATCTTTGTACAATGCTGACAATGGACCATTTTGACATATTGTCAATGACCCTAACTTTTCTTTATACTTTTCAAGAACACTTTCTGCAACATAACTTTGTTGTATAAATTTGAGCACTGCACTAAAAAATTGTATGTAACTACCTTCTTTTATAGCTTCTTTGTTAACAGCTCCTTGATTACCAAATAGCTCGTTGTACATTCTGTCGCTTGATAATATTTTATGTTGATTGAAATAGATT
>JFJP01039291.1_pt1 | contig 13888 bp, 6 predicted proteins | sample 431651 | NCBI WGS metagenome assembly JFJP01 (sample SAMN02602958, study PRJNA72255) | Microbial mat metagenome, whole genome shotgun sequencing project. | biome: fresh water; feature: sink hole; material: water; isolation source: purple microbial (photo- and chemosynthetic) mats found in... | reverse complement strand
CTATTACCCATACAAATTTCCCAGCTCTTTTTGAAAACTTGGGTGTTGCTAGTATTGATGTACCAATTACAGCAGTAAGCATGGTGGCTGCAAGCAATCCACAAGTAATTACTAGTACTTGTACCTTTAATATTGCTGTTAATCCAAAACCAGTTATCACTTTCTAACCCATTTATCTCTTTTCAATGGCAGGCTACGGCCTGCCATTGTTTAAGTTTTTGTTTTTTAAAATTAGGATTTAAGGTATCGGATTTTACGAGTTAGAAGAACTGGATGAGGAACTGGTTATCAGTTATAGTTTTAATTGTTTGTGCAATAGGTTTTAGCCAAAACTTATTTGCCCAGCCTACGGAGTATGCCTTTAAGAACGACTTAAAAGCATTTTCTGTAAATGGAGCAGCAGGCAATACCTATGTCTGGAAAATCACTCTTCCCGATAATTCGGTTCAGGTATTAAGCTCAACAGGTAGTTCGAGCGGCAACATCACATTTGCTACCACCGGAACATACCTTTTGTGGGTTCAGGCAACTGATGGATATGGTTGTTTGTCGGAACCAATTACAAAAACAATAATTGCCCGTACCGAAGTAACTATTGTGGCCAGTACGCCAACCGCCAGCGAAAATGCCGGTAACAATGGCCAGGTCACTATCGATTTAGGCTCGGTAAATACAACCGGGGCGAATGTGACGATCACTTTAACTGTTTCGGGTACAGCCACTCCGGGTGCCGATTATACTGTCCTTCCGCTAAGTGTGGTTATTCCAGATGGTTTGCAAACAGCCACCATTGGCGTTACGGGTATTGTTAACGATATTTTGGTTGAAGGTAATGAAACGGTGATTGTTACAATTTCCGGAAGCGACCAGGTAATTTTCCCAATTGCTGCCAATCCGGCCAATGCCACTGCAACAGTTACTATTTCCGACAACGATACAGCAATAATGCCAACTGTTGGCCTTTTAACCACCAACGATAACACGCCACTTTTAAGCGGTACGGCAACAATTAATCCGGGAGAAACGCTAACCGTAGAAATCAATGGAGTTACTTACACGGCGGGCGACGGAAAACTGACACATTCAGGAACAAACTGGAGTTTACAGATTCCGGGCGCTTTACCCGACAACACCTACGAAGTGACCGTAAAAGTGACCGGAAGTTCGGGTCTTTTAGCAACAGATAATACTACCAATGAGCTGATTGTTGATACTGCACCACCAGTTATTCCAACGGTTACCAGTCAGACTACCGATGACACCACACCTCTGATTACCGGAACAGCTACTCTTGCTTTGGGCGAAAGACTGGAAGTGACACTGGATGGTAAAACCTATACGCAGGGCGATGGAAATCTAAGCGTTTCGGGAAGCTCATGGAGCTTACTCGTTCCGGTGGCTAATACCGTTGCTGATGGCGTTTACCAGGTAGTTGCCAAAGTGACTGATGCGGCTGGTAATTTCTCTACTGACGGCACTTCCAACGAATTGACAATAAAGACCAATAAAACACCAATTGCAGTTAACGATGTTTTTGCTACCAGTGGTGCCGATATTTCGGGTAGTCTGGCGATTAACGACAGCGACCCCGAAAATGGTACGCTAATTTATAAGACTACTCCGATAAGTGCACCCACAAAGGGGATTTTGACAATTCAGCCCAATGGCTCGTTTACTTATGTGGTATTGCCAACTGCAACAGGAACCGATGAGTTTATTTACGAAGTTTGTGATAATGGTACTCCTGCAGCCTGCGCCCAGGGTAGGGTAGTCATCGAGTTCAACAACCTGGCGCCTTTGGCTGTAAACGACAATTATATTGCTGAACAGAGCACCGTTATTAACGGACGGATGAATTTGAATGATACCGATCCGAATGAAAATGAACTTGTTTACAGCACCACTCCCGAATTGGCTCCGCTGCATGGTTCGGTGGTTATTCAGGAAGATGGGTCGTTTATTTATACTCCTGTTACCGATTATGTGGGCACCGACTCGTTTACTTACAAAGTTTGCGATAAAGGAATCCCGGTACAATGTTCAACCGCAATTGTTTCGCTTGAGCTAACAAAACTGGTTCCAATTAATCGCGCTCCAATAGCTGTAAGCGATATAAACAACACGCTGACGAATACAGTAATATCGGGCAATGTACTAACCAATGATTTTGATCCTGATGGTAACGAGTTGGCGCTGAATACTACTCCTGTTGTATTGCCTGCACATGGAAGTGTAGTAATTTTAGCAAACGGTAATTATACCTACACGCCAAATTCGGGATATGTTGGCGAAGATTATTTTACTTATTCGGTTTGTGAAAAGAATACCAGCCCGGTACTTTGCAGCGAAGCCAATGTAACGATTGAGGTGCGTGAACTGATTAATGCGGCTAACGGGACTCCGGTTGCCAACGAAGACGAAGTCGTTGTTCAGGCCGAAAAATCAATTCTTATTGCAGTATTAGCGAACGATTTTGATCCGGATGGAAATCCAATCCACATTTCCAGAATCCCAACTTCGGTCAGTCATGGTACTTTAGTGCAGAACCCATCGGGTACATTTACTTATACTCCTGAAACAGGATTTACAGGAACCGACCAGTTTGTATATGAAATCTGCGACGATCAGCTTCCGGCCCTTTGTTCGCGCGCTACCGTAAGTATTAAGGTTGTTGTTCCATCGCTGTACAATACAGCACCGTTCGCTGCTGACGATGCTTACTTTACTCCTGGTACAAAAGTTTCAGGAAATTTAGCACTGAACGATTCCGATCTGGAAGGAAATAAGCTGGTTTATTCCACCACTCCGGTATCGGCACCTGCAAAAGGAACAGTTACCATTTCGGCGAACGGCCTTTTTGAATACACTCCTGACGCCAGTTTTGAAGAAGGTACCGATCGGTTTATTTATCAGGTTTGCGATGATGGAAATCCTTCAGCCTGTAGCAAGGCAACGGTTTATATTACACTCATCAGGAATAAAAAACCTGAATTGGTTGACGATTTGGCGACAACAACAATGGACAAGCCTGTTTCTGGCAACCTTTTAGCCAACGATATTGATCCGAATGGCGATCAGCTTATTCTTAAGTTGACTCCCGTTTCAGGTCCATCGAACGGAACTGTTTTACTTAAAGCAGACGGATCGTACACATACACTCCAAAAACCGGTTTTGTTGGTCAGGATCAGATTACCTATGAAGTTTGTGATAATGGCAATCCTCCGGCGTGTGCCCAGGGAGTTTTAACCATAAAAGTTGAAAAGGCTGTTCCGGTTATTACCGATCGTATTGCGACCAATGACGTGAATATCACGTTTAAAAACACTGCTGTTTCGGGGAATGTACTAACCAACGATGCCGGATTTTATGGATATAATTCCACTGTTGCAATGTATTCGGAACCTGTAAACGGACTTGTAAATCTGGCTGCTGACGGGCTTTATACCTACACCCCTAAAAATGATTACGTAGGCGTTGACAATTTCTATTATACGGTTTGTACGGTTGAAAATCCTGCCGATTGTGATACAGTAAATGTTACCATTCAGGTTATTCCTGATGTTCTTTCGATGAGCGCTCCGGTGGCTATTGACGACGAAATAAAGTCGCTCGTAAATACAGCTGTTAAAGGAAATGTGCTGGCAAACGATCTTTCTGTCTCAGGCGAAGAGTTAATCCTGAATATGATCCCGAAAGTGGCTCCAAAATATGGAACTTTGGTTTTAAATGCTTCCGGAAGTTTTGACTATCAGCCAAAAGCTGGATTTACCGGTCAGGATTATTATCTATACGAAATATGTAGTTCCATTTCAGGTTTATGTGCTCAGGCAAGGGTTACCATTACCGTTTCGGGCGACCCAATAGTGCGACTATTTGCTGCTGATGATGCTTATTTTTCGGAGGGAAAAGCTCTTCAGGGAAATCTGCTTAACAACGACCTTTATCCTTCACTGAGCAACCTTACTATCAGTAATACACCTCTTATTCAGGCATCTCACGGTACTGTTTCTATTAGCAATGGCGGTATTTTTAACTATACACCCACCACCGGATTTGTCGGAACCGATCAGTTTGTTTACGAAATCTGTGATAAACAGCTAGCCTTGTGCGATAAAGCAACAGTTTATGTGGTTGTAAAAGCTGCACCAGTAAATACGGCTGATCTGGCTATTCAAAAAACCGGTCCGTCAACCGTTTATCCAGGCGATAATATTAAATATCAGCTTTCTGTCATTAATCATGGAACTGCAACAGCCACTAAAATTCAGATTAGCGATTTTCTTCCGGGTGCTGTTCAAAATCCGAAATTTGTGGTTAGCGGAAGTACACTTTCTAAAGATTGGTCGGGTTATTACGAGCTCAATGAACTAAAGATTAATGAAACTTTCAGCCTGGAAATATCGGGTACTGTTTCAACGAGTTCACCTGATACGCTGAAGAATGTGGCAACGGTATATGGTTCGGAATGGGATCCGAAGCTGGATGATAATATTTCAGTAGTTAGAACAGTTGTTTCCAGAGGTCCGGTTGCCCGTATTGCAGGTGCGCCTTATCTCATTGTAGGAAATTGCGATACCAATGGACGAATGCTGGATGCGGGCAGTTCAAAAGGCGACGGACTTAGTTTTGCATGGACACCTTCGATTTATCTCGACAATGCCAACAGTTCGAAACCCGTCTTCATTCCGGGAAAAACCACCCGCTATAAATTAACTGTTTCTGATATCAAAGGGCAACAGGATACGACTTCAGTCTTGGTTGTTGTGGCTCCTGCACCGGTTGCCATCACCGAAAAAAATGTATTTGTTGAAGCTCCGAATAAAACCATTATGCTTAGTGGAAGCAAGAGTACCGGGGCCGGTCTGAGTTATTTGTGGTTATCCAAAGAAGGAATTATTCTGAATGGCGAAACAACCCCAACAGCTCAGGTTAGCGGTCTTGGAATGTATTATTTACAGGTGACCGACTCACTGGGTTGTTCGGCCAGAGATTCGGTGAATGTTGGATTGTATATTCAGGCAATAAACGATACCACTGAGACAAAGGTGAACGAAAGTGTTGTAATAAATGTGCTTAAAAACGATCAGCCTGCCAATTCGATTAATCCGTCGAGTATCTCGATTGTAACACCGCCACTGCACGGTATTGCTACAGTTGATGCCGATTCGCTGATTCTGTATTTACCTGAAGAATCATACATTGGTCAGGATGAATTTGTGTACCAGGTTTGCGATTATTTCAAAAAGTGCGATCAGGCTAAAGTTCTGGTTCTGATTAACGATGTTCCGTTCTTCATTCCTGAGGCATTCTCTCCGAATGGTGATGGTAAAAATGACAGGTTCGAGATCAAGGGATTATATAAGTACAAGACTGTTGAAATTGAGATTATTAACAGGTGGGGTAATACGGTTTATCAATCCAATAATTACGGAGAAGGATCTGGGAGAGCTGGATTCTGGGATGGAACAGCCTCTACTGGTTTACGAATAGGATCGGGACCTGTTCCAACAGGAACTTACTATTATATTCTGAGATTGAATGGCAAGGAAACTATAAATGGGTCAATTTATCTGGATAGATAATAAAAAGCGGGATAGTAAAAATTGAGAAATAAGAATTACATAGAACTTCTGAAACATCTGTTAACCAGTATTATTCTGGCAATTTCTCTGATGTTTTCTGCGCAGGAATCATTCGCGCAGCAAGATGCTATGTACACGCAGTATATGGAGAATCTGATAACCGTAAACCCAGCCTATGCCGGATCGAAAGATTTGCTTAGCATGATGGTTGTTTCGCGCAACCAGTGGGTTACCTTGCCAAACGCACCGGTGTCGCGCACTTTTTCCATGCATTCTCCTATTAAACAAACGAATATGGGGCTGGGGCTATCTGTTATATACGACCATGTGGGACCTATAAAACAAAGTGGAGTTTATGGCGATTATTCGTACCGGTTATTTTTTAGTAATCGCCGTACTTTAGCGCTCGGACTAAAAGCAGGTATTAATTTTTACGAAGCCGGATTATCTGATTTAGCAACCATTGATGAGGATGACCCTGTTTTTGCAAACGACATTAATCGGAATTTTCTGCCTAATCTGGGAGTTGGGGCATTTTATTATACCGATAATTATTACTTCGGGCTATCGGTACCCAAGCTAATCGAGAACGAAATTAATAAAAATGGAGTTTCTGTTCAGAATATCAGCAAGGAACGAATGCACGTTTTTTTTATGACGGGTTATGTGTTTGATGTAAATAGAATTGTTAAATTTAAACCTTCCATTTTAACCAAATATGTAAGAAATGCGCCAATCTCACTCGACTTGAACGGTACATTTTTGTTTTACGACAGACTTTGGTTGGGTGCAATGTACAGATTTGGCGATTCGTTTGGAGGATTGTTTAATCTTCAGGTAACCAGTCAAATTAAAATCGGATATTCATACGATCTTCCGATTAACCGTCTGGGTGCTTACAATAATGGAACACACGAAGTTATGATTAGTTATGATTTCAGCCGTCGGGACGGAAGGTTGAGGTCACCAAGGTATTTCTAATAAAGAAAGAATTATTAATGGCAAGAACTTTATACATATTTCTGGTAGCAATAATCGTGAGCTTCTTGTATCCGAACCAAGGTCATTGCCAGAAACTTACTACAAAGCTTGCTGATAAAAGTTTCGATGAATTTGCATACATCGAGGCCATTGGTTTATATGAATATGCTTACCAGAAAGATACCAACGACAACTATATCGTTAAACGCCTTTCTGATGCCAACCGAAATATTGGGAATACAGAAGAAGTGGAACGTTGGTTAAAAAAGCTGATTGACCGAAAAGCCGAAGTTCCGGAAGATATTTTTAATTATTCTCAGGCACTGAAAAGTAACGGGAAATATTTACTTGCAGAGCAATGGCTAAAGGAATATTCTGAATTACGGCCAGAGGACGGGCGCGTTAATATTCAGGTTTCACTTCTGGAGTACATCAACTTCCTGATGCGGGATTCGTCGAATTACGAAATTATGAATACTGCAATCAATACTCCTGGTTCCGACATGGGACCCGCATTTTATCAGGACAAACTTATCTTTTCATCTACCTCAATTAATACTAAGGCTGGGCCCACTTATAATTGGAACGAATTACCTTTTCTGGATTTTTATTCGGCAAAAGTTGGCGTTTACGGAGATTTAAATACCGTTACACCTTTCGCGCCCAAATTAAAAACTCCCTATCACGATGGCCCGGCTTCGATTGATGAAAAAAACAATAAAATCTATTTCACCCGCAATAATATTTCGAAAGGCAAAACATTAAAAAGTAAAGAAGGTATCGTCAATCTTAAAATATTTTTGGGTGAACTTGTTGAAGATGAATGGAAAATGACTGGCAGCTTCCGGTATAATAGTGATGAATATTCAGTGGGTCATCCTTCCATCGACCACAATGGAACTATTTTATATTTTGCATCAGATATGCCTGGTGGCTATGGCAAATCAGATATTTATTTCAGCGTATTTTCGGGAGGACAGTGGAGCAAACCATTTAACCTGGGGCCCAAGATAAATACTGAAGGCAATGAATTTTTTCCTTTTATTAGTAAAGATGGTGTCCTTTATTTTGCCAGTAACGGACATGGTGGATTAGGTGGTCTCGATGTATATTTTTCTGTTCCCGAAAGAGGTGTTTTTAATAGTATCGAAAACATGGGCTTCCCAATTAACTCCCCGCGTGATGATTTTGGTTTGGCACTCGATTCAACGGGGATGAAAGGTTATTTTGTGTCAAATCGGCCCAGAGGGAAGGGTGATGATGATATTTATTTCCTTAAAATAAAGCATGTTCCGGTTATTATTCGGGGTGTTGTAAAAGATCGCGATACGAGAGAAATCCTTTCAGATGCTACCGTATCTGTTATCAACGAAAATGGAAGAACCATTCTTTCGAGCATTACCGGTACCGATGGTCAATTTGAATTCGAAGTAAATAAAGGTCAGCAATATGTGGTTAATGTAATCAGAGATTCATATTTCGAAAATGAAAATATTGTTGCAACAGCCGCTCTTCGCCCCAACGACGAAGTTTTTACCGAAATATTTCTGGAACAAAAAGTAGAAGAGGAAACCGACAATTACCCTGCTCCCAAGAGTATGGAAGTAGAAGATGGAGTTGCTCTTCAGGTGATCGAATTGGAATACATTAATTATGACCTTGATAAATCGGATATCAGACCCGATGCTGCTGCTACCCTTGATAAACTTATTGCTCTGATGAAAGAATTTCCGGAACTCGAAATTAGGGTTGAATCGCATACCGACTCACGCGGAAGTGATGAGTATAACATGGTCTTATCAAAAAGACGCGCCAAAGCGGCATTCGATTATTTGGTTTCAAAAGGAATTGACCCCAACCGAATGCTTTACCAGGGTTATGGCGAAACCAGATTATTAAATAACTGTTCGAACGGGGTGGATTGCGCCGATGAGCAGCACGAAGTAAATCGTCGCTCCATTGTTAAGGTAGTTCGAAAAGGAGAATACAAAGAGAAGCGAGGCAAAAACAGTATTTTTTATTTCTAGCGCATAGCTTTACTGACTTTTATACTTTCTGAGAACTTCAGAAATTTACTTCATTTGCTGATGTTCCTTCCTGAATTCCATCGGGCTTTTCCCGGTTTTATCCTTGAAAATTCGCGAGAAATAAAAGTAAGATTCGAAACCCAAATCAATGGCAATTTCTTTAAAGCTCTGGTCGGTCGAAACCAGTAAATCTTTGGCTTTTTGTATCCGTAGCGATAAATGGTACTGTGTTGGTGAAATACCTGTATATTTTCGGAACATTTGCCTGAAATATGAATAGCCTACATTAAGTTCTCCTGCCAGCGTCTCAATATTTACATTGGTATTTAGGTTTTCTCTGAAATACAGGCAAGCTTTCCTGATTTTGCGTTCGATGGTTTTTCCTGCAAATTCCTGATTTCTGACAACCGATAGTATTTTACTCAGCATTAAAATAGTATTGGCGGCGGCTACCTGCTGGTGACCGGTTTTTTCATCTTTCACCAGTTGAATAATCTCGAAAAACAGCTTCAACAGGCTTTCCTGAAACCCCACGTATAAAACCGGTTTAGCAGCCTGAAAGAAACCTTCGTTAAATAAGTGCGAACAAAAATCACCGTTAAACCCAATGTAATGTTCATTCCATCCGGTGTTCGGATCGGGTTTATAACGGTGCCACATTCCAGGGCGAAGAATAAGCATTGAACCCGGCACAACCTGAAATTGATCGCTTGCGGTTTCGAATACTCCGGAGCCTTCTGTAATGTAATTGATTTGATATTCCTGAAGTACCCGACCTTTCTCCCATGTAAAAAAATAACCGCTCGGATGCATCCGTGGAGGATAGACCGGAGATGGACGTAATTGCGCATAACCGGCAACAGTAAGGCACAAACCCCATTCTTTATCCAAAGGCCCGGCATTAATATACTTTACAAACGATTCGTTCGGCATCGGCTTTTATTTATGCATAGTTTGCGCTAGGCTTTCAACTTAAGTCATTATGGTCATTGGTAGTCATTTGTTGTTGCCTGCGGATTGAATTACAACAAATGACGTAAAACGAATGACCATAAATGACCCTTTGCGACTAATTACTGCGACTGTAAACTTTCAGCAGTGTCATTTTGTGCAAATCAAGAATCATTTCGCACATTGATTAGCTATAAATCCTAAGTATCTTTACCTTTACAAAACTAGCTATAAAAGTCATAAAAGATAAATCTTAACTAAACAAAACTATGAATGCATTATTAGGTGTTATTTTTCATTCGATCGGCGGATTCGCTTCTGGGAGCTTTTACATGCCCTATAACAAAGTAAAAGGATGGGCCTGGGAAAGTTACTGGATTATTGGGGGTCTTTTTTCATGGCTCATTGTTCCTCCTCTAGCAGCATACTTGACCATCCCGGATTTTGCCAATATTATTGCGAATAGTTCAAGTCAAATTCTTTCAATTACTTTCCTGATGGGTTTACTCTGGGGAATCGGCGGACTGACCTACGGTTTGGGCGTTCGTTATCTTGGCATGTCGCTTGGAAATTCGGTAGTTCTCGGTTTTTGTGCCGCTTTTGGTGCAATAGTTCCATCGATCTATTATAATATCAATCCTACTGCAGGAAAAATTTCGTTTACCGATATGATGGCAACTCCCGGAGGCCGTTTGGTTCTGTTGGGCGTTTTGGTGTGCCTCGTCGGAATTGCTATTTCGGGTAAGGCCGGAATGATGAAAGAAAGAGAACTTTCTAAAGAGCAGCAAAAAGCCAGTGTAGCCGAATTCAGTTTGGTAAAAGGATTAATAATTGCTGTAATTTCAGGAATACTTAGCTCATTCTTTAACTTTGGTATCGAAGCCGGAAAACCGATGGCTGAAGTTGCCAATGGACTATGGAAAGTTGCCAATCCGGGTGAAGGTGAATTTCTCTTCCAGAATAATGTAATATTTGTTGTTATTCTTTGGGGCGGTTTAACAACCAACCTGATCTGGACAACCATTCTTAGTTTGAAAAATAAATCGTATGGTGATTTTACTAATAAATCAACCCCAATCGCTAAAAATGTAATGTTTTCAGCTTTGGCCGGAACAATGTGGTTTTTACAATTCTTTTTTTACGGAATGGGCGAAAGCAAACTGGGAAATGGTGCAAGCTCATGGATTCTGCACATGTCAACAATTATCCTGACCGCTAATATGTGGGGAATTTACCGCAAAGAATGGACTGGTGTAGCTGAAAAAACAAAATGGACGATCATTACTGGTATTTCGGTGATCATCCTTTCTGTATTCCTTGTTGGTATTGGTAATTCAATGTAAAAATATTCATTCCTGAATAGCTAATAATCAATACTATTTACCACAATCTTGAATTTGAAAATTTGAACCTCAAACTGATATGCGACTAGCTTTTAAAATGCACCTCAACGAAGGTCAGAAACAAGAATATAAAAAACGCCACAACGAATTGTGGCCCGAATTGCACCAACTCCTGAAAAATGCCGGAGTAAGTGAATACTCCATCTTTCTGGACGAAGAAACCAGTACGCTGTTTGCTTTTCAGAAAGTGAGCGGCGATGGCGGTTCGCAGGATCTGGGACAAACCGAAATCGTTCAGAAATGGTGGGCATTTATGTCCGACATCATGAAATGTAATCCGGATAATTCGCCGGTTACCGTTCCGTTGGAAGAAGTATTTTATATGGAATAAATCCCGGTGCACTGCGCCTAAATTCGTGTTTATTGGATATGCTCTATAAATATGATGCAGCTCTGCTGCTAACGGTGCAGCGCACCGAAATATTTGTAGAGGAAGAAAATAAAGGAAAAAATCGTCCGGGGAATAAATCAGAACAAAACTTTGGCCCATTTCCGGACGAAACAGGTTTATCCTTACTACGAATTTTCAATAACTAAATTACAAACCTAAAACTAACTAATATGAAACAGATGGCATTTTTGACGAAACTTCTCGTTTTTTTGTTGCTAATCAGTGGCTCCGGCGTATTTGCTGCTGTGAAAACAGAAGTGAAAGAATTGGTTTGTGAATATCAGGTCAACCCGATGGGTATTGATGTTCAGAAACCGCGCTTAAGCTGGCAGATCAGCTCTGTAGAAGAAAATATTTTGCAAACGGCATACGAAATTAAAGTAACCGACCAATCGCCCAAAGGCAAGCAAATTTGGACTTCAGGAAAAGTAAGCTCCGATAAATCGGTAAATGTGACTTATGAAGGTCCGGCTTTAAAATCGATGCAACGCGTTTACTGGTCAGTTCGCGCATGGGATAATAATGGAAAAGTAACAGCATGGAGCACGCCTGCCTACTGGGAAATGGGAATTCTGGAACCCGAATCGTGGAAAGCTTCATGGATTACCCTGGGCTCAGAAAAAGAATTGGCTGGTTCCAAGCCTTCGCAATATTTCCGTAAGGATTTTTCTGCAGCAAAGAAAATTAAATCTGCCCGTGTTTATGTTACTTCTTTGGGTTTATACCAATTGTTCCTGAATGGCAAAAAAGTAAGTACCGATTTGTTCACTCCGGGTTGGACCAGTTATAAGAACCGCATTCAGTATCAGACTTACGATGTAACTTCTGTGGTTCAGCCGAAAAATTCGATGGGTGCGATATTGGGCGACGGTTGGTTTCGCGGCAACATCGGATGGCAGGATCAACGTAACTATTATGGCAGTAAACTGGCACTACTGGCGCAACTTCAGCTAAATTACACCGATGGTACCACCGAAACAATTAGTACCGATAATTCGTGGAAAACTGCCACTGGCCCGATCTTGTTCTCTGATATTTACAATGGCGAAACTTACGATGCCCGTATGGAAATGCCAGGTTGGTCAGCCTCCGGATTTGACGATAGCAAATGGGAAAAAGCCACGGTTGCTGATCACTCAAAAAAAATATTGGTTGCACCACAGGGAGCAGTCGTAAAGGCCATCGAAGAAATTAAACCTGTAAAACTGATCACCACTCCAAAAGGTGAAACAGTTCTGGATATGGGACAAAACATGGTTGGCTGGGTTCGTCTGAAAGTTCAGGGGAAAAAGGGCGACAAGGTAAGCTTGAAATTTGCTGAAGTCCTGACCAAAGAAGGAAACTTTTACATCGACAACCTTCGCAGTGCAAAATGTACTGATGTGTATATCCTGAAAGGTGAAGGAGAAGAAGTCTTCGAACCACATTTTACATTTCACGGGTTCCGGTTTGTACAAATCGAAGGTCTCCCGGCTCAGCCATCACTCGATCAGATTACAGGCGTAGTTATTCATTCCGACATGAAACCGACTGGTTCATTCACCTGTTCCGATCCTTTGATCAATCAATTACAACACAATATTCAATGGGGACAAAAAGGTAATTTTCTGGATGTTCCCACCGATTGTCCACAGCGCGACGAGCGTTTGGGTTGGACTGGCGATGCTCAGGTTTTCAGCATGACTGCTGCTTTTAATTTCGATGTGGCTCCGTTCTACACCAAGTGGATGCGCGATGTGGCTGCCGACCAGCTGCCAAGTGGGCTGGTTCCGCACGTAATTCCTGATGTACTTAAAGGCGGTGGAGGATCAACAGCCTGGGCAGATGCTTCGATCATTGTTCCATGGACAAATTATTTGGTTTATGGCGACCAGCGAATTCTGGAAGTTCAGTATCCGAGTATGAAAGCCTGGGTCGGATTCATGACAAGTAAAGCTGGTGATGATTTTCTTTGGACTGATGGTACTCATTTTGGCGACTGGCTGGCTTTTGCCACAACACGGTCAGACTATCCCGGTGCAACTACCGAAAAAGATCTGATTGCAACCGCTTATTATTCTTATTCTTCTGGGTTGCTAAGTAAAATTGCGGCCATCATAGGAAACAAAGAAGATGCAAAAAAATACGCCGAGCTTTCCGGAAACATTAAAAAAGCATTTGTAAATGCCTTTGTTACTCCTTCCGGACGTTTGGTTTCGCACACACAAACAGCTTATTCATTGGCTCTGGCATTCGATCTTCTGCCTGAAAATTTAGTTCCTAAAGCTGCAGCATTTCTGGCTGCTGATGTAAAGAAAATGGGACACCTCACCACTGGATTTGTTGGCACTCCCCTTCTCTGCAAAACGCTGTCGGCACATGGGTACGACGACCTTGCCTTTATGCTTTTGAACCGCAAACAATATCCATCATGGTTGTATCCGGTTACTCAGGGTGCAACAACCATATGGGAACGCTGGGACGGACAGAAACCTGATGGCTCATTTCAGGATGTAGGAATGAACAGCTTTAACCATTATGCTTATGGCGCTATTGGCGAATGGATGTATCGC
>JFJP01039402.1_pt1 | contig 13890 bp, 12 predicted proteins | sample 431651 | NCBI WGS metagenome assembly JFJP01 (sample SAMN02602958, study PRJNA72255) | Microbial mat metagenome, whole genome shotgun sequencing project. | biome: fresh water; feature: sink hole; material: water; isolation source: purple microbial (photo- and chemosynthetic) mats found in... | reverse complement strand
TTTAAGTTCATATTCAAAAATTTAGCGAAATCCAAAACAAACCAACTCCAATAGCCAAACCACCCACAATCGAATCGCTCATGGTGGGAAATGCCAAGCTCGGTAAAATTCCGATGAGGTACGACACGCCCGCTAATAAAATTTACTTATATAAAATAAAGTATTGGTAATCAGTGTTTGGCTTATAATCAAAATTCAAAACATAGCAACAATACGTCGTCAACCTGTTCGTTGTTTTCTTTCCAATTGAGCCACGTTTGGTTTACGGCATCGAATTGTTCGTTTATGGGTAGTACAGAGCTATCAATCAGTAAGTTGCGAAATCGTTTGCTCGTAAATTTTTTATTGCGCTCCCCTCCAAACTGGTCGGTAAAACCGTCAGAAAACATATAAATTCTATCTCCTTTTTCCAATGCAAAGTACTGGTTTTTAAACTCTTTTTTGTCTTTATCGTAGTAGCCACCCACCGAATGTATGCTTCCACGAATTTCGGTAAGTTGCTTATTGCGAATAAGATAGATAGAACGTTTGCAACCCGAAAATGTGAGCAAATTCTTTTTCGTATCAATATTGCAAATTGCAATGTCCATTCCGTCCTGCGAGCGTTCGGTATTGTCGGTGTTGGCAAGGGTATTGGTTATTTCGTGATTGAGACGGTACAAAATTTCGGCAGGGTTTGCTTGCTTGTCGTACACAATCATTTGCTTTAATAGTGTGATTCCCAGTACTGTAAGTAGTGCACCGGGTACACCGTGTCCGGTGCAGTCGGCTGCGGCAATCACGCTATTTGCATGATACTCCGATTCGGGGCGTTCTATCTTATCGAAAAAATAAAAATCGCCACTTACAATGTCTTTGGGACGGAAAAAAATAAACGAATTGGGAAAGTAGGTTTTTAGCTTATCAATATGCGAAAGCAGCGAATTTTGAATTATTTGCGCATACCCAATACTATCGGTGAGAAATTTATTTTTTTGCGATATTTCGTTTTTTTGATCTTTCAATTGAAGGTTGAGTTCAGAAAGCTCTTTTGTTTGTTTTTTGAGTTCCAATCGTTTGTTTTTCAACTCAATATGCGTGAAAACACGCGCTAAAAGTTCCTCTGGATTGAAAGGCTTTGTTACATAATCTTGTCCGCCAGAGTTGAAACCTTCAATTATATTTTGAGTTTCGGTGTGTGCGGTGAGAAAAATTACGGGAATTTCTTTGGTGGTTTCCGAAGCACGAATTTTTTTGCACACCTCATAGCCGTCCATTTCGGGCATAGAAATATCGAGCAAAATCAAGTCGGGCAAGTTGGTTTCAGCCAGAAGAATGGCTTGTTTTCCGCTCGTGGCAAAACTTATATCAATTTTATGTTCATCGAGAATATTCCCCAAAATCTGTAAATTTTTAGGAATATCGTCCACAATAAGCACTTTGTATTTGAATTCAGTTGAATACATAGGGTTAAATTTTCTGTATTACAAAGATAATAAATATTTCGAATTTAAGAGATGATTTTCATTTGTTTCATTAAGAAAGTAGCATTCAAATTTTTACTGATACCGTCCTTGAGTTTGTAGTCGAAATGTAGTTTATTGTCGTGAATGTCCACTTCGAAACACTTATTCTGAATGCTATTGGGGTATGTATCAATTAGTTTACCCAATTCAATATCGTGTGTGGCAAGCATACCGATAAGCGGTTTGGAAATCAACTGTTCGATAAAAGCCGCCGAGCCAAAATGCTTATCTTTTGAATTTGTGCCTCTGAGCATTTCGTCAACAATTACAAACAGCTTTTCGTTGTTATTTAGCTTATCTATAATGCCTTTGAGCCGTTTGAGTTCGGCATAAAAATACGATTCGCTTTTTTGAATTGAATCGTTGGTACGGATACTCGTGTTTAGTTCTATCAAGCTGAAAACAAATCGTTTGGCACAAACCGGAGCACCGGTTTTGGCAATAATTAAATTCACGCCTACGGTGCGCAAAAAAGTGCTTTTGCCAGCCATGTTTGCGCCAGTAACAATGGTCATGCTGCCTTTGCCCGAAATTCTGAAATTGTTGTTCACCCGCATTTTTGAATCAATCAAAATATGTCCGGCTTCTTCAAAATCGAGTAAAAAATCTTCTTCCGAAACCTCTGGATAAACAAAATCGGGATTATTGAATGCAAAGTTACTCAGGCTATTAAGGGCATCGAATTGTGCAATTACTTCAAACCAGTGGGGAGCTTCGGCTTTAAACTTTTGCTTCCAGTCAGAAATTTTTAACGCAAAATGCAAATCCCACAGCAACAAGCCATTGGATAATATGGCAAAAATCATATTTAGCCTATTATCTAATGCTTTTATCTGATTTACAAATGTTTTCAGGTTTACACCTGCCGTTTTATTATCTGTTTTGAGTTTTGTTTTCTGATTGGAAAGAAAACCAGACTTAAAGTTTTCATTTTCAATCACTTGAAGCAATGCCGCATATTTTTGCAAAATTTTGTTTTTTTCGCCGGCTTCGTTGTGTATTTTATTTATTTTTTTGATATGAAATGCAATGAAAAACAAATTGAACACAAACAGAAAAACAAACGGTTTTTCGGATAGTAATTGACTGGTAAACAAGCCAAACGAAACAAGAGTGAAGAGCGGAATGGCATAAATGAAAATACGATAAACAATATTCATTTTCAATTCTGGCTCGGCGGTGAGCCATGCTATAATTTCCTCACTTTTAGGCACTTGGCGTTTTTGTTGATGAAGCGCGAACCATGTTTGATTTTTTGTTTCTAAATTGATATTGCCTACAGCCTGAAAATTTTGCCGCCAATGGGTTTTTGCCGCCAATTCGTTCACTGCTTGCTGATAATCAGCTATTTGCTGTTTGGTATTATTTTGAATAGAAAAAAAATCGGCTAATTTATTTTTGCCAATGGTAGAACAACTGCGATTAAAATACTGAAAAACAGAGCCTTCTCCAAAAATATCGAGGTCGTAACTGTAAGGGTGGGAGTAGTCTATAAACTCATTTCCAGCATCGAACGCAGAAATATTGCCTTGCAAAGCCTCCATTTCGTTTTTATTGATTTTTAGCAACTCCTCAGTGTGTGTAATCTTTTTATTAAGTACTGAATACGAGCGAATTAGGTACGAAAAAATGGTCAATAAAACTACTTCGCAAACTATAAACGCAAACGTATTTATTCTGTATAAAATTATCCCTGCAACTATTATCGTCAAAAAAGTTATTCCCCTGATAATGGACAACTTACTACTTGTATTTTTCTGCTTTCGCAATTCCGATTCGTATTCCTCGATGTTTGTTTGGTAAAACAAATGAATGGTGTGTGGCATTAGCTGTTGTTTTTTTTGAAATTGATATAGCAAAAATAGTAATTTTTCTGAATTGTAGCGTATTTCTTACTTTTGCCGATGAAATATGTTTAAATCGTAAAAACAAAACGATATGAAAGAAAAAGTGGTTTTGGCATTTAGCGGTGGCTTAGATACATCGTATTGCGCTATTTATCTGGCAAAAGAGTTGAACCTCGAAGTGCTGACAGCCGTTGTAAACACGGGCGGTTTTTCGCACACTGAGGAAGCAGAAATTGCCGAAAAAGCGAAAAAATTGGGCATAGAAAATCATGTGTGCCTCAATGTTACCGATAGGTACTACAAAAACGGAATTAAGTATATGATAATGGGTAATGTGTTGAAAAACAACACATATCCTTTGTCGGTAAGTTCGGAGAGAATTTTTCAGGCAATTGCCATAGTGGAATACGCCAAACAAGTGGGCGCAAAATACATTGCGCACGGTAGCACCGGAGCCGGAAACGACCAAGTGCGCTTCGATTCGGCATTTCATATTTTAGCTCCTGAAATTCAAATAATTACACCCATCAGAGATAAAAAACTGTCGCGCGAGGCAGAAATTAATTATCTGAAAAACAACGGAATAGAAGCAGATTGGAAAAAAGCCGAATACTCCATCAACAAAGGACTTTGGGGAACAAGCGTGGGCGGCAAAGAAACGCTTACATCGCATTTAACCATTCCAGAAACAGCTTACCCAAGTCAGTTGAAAACATCTGATAATCAAACAATTGAAATAGTGTTTGAAAAAGGTGAAGTAGTGGAAGTGAACGGACAAAGCTACGAACATCCGGTAGATGCCATTAGGAAAATTGAACGGCTTGGCAACGCCTATGCCATTGGCAGAGATATGCACGTGGGCGACACCATTATTGGCATTAAAGGGCGAGTGGCGTTTGAGGCAGCCGCCCCGCTGATAATTATAAAAGCGCACCACACCCTCGAAAAACACACACTTACCAAATGGCAGCAGTATTGGAAAGAGCAACTTGCCAACTGGTACGGAATGCTCATGCACGAAGCGCAATATTTAGAGCCGGTGATGCGAAATATTGAGAAGTTTATTGATGATAGTCAGACAAATGTGAGTGGTAAAGTGTTTGTGAAACTTATGCCCTACCGCTTTGAAGTTGTGGGCATAGAGTCGCCTCACGACCTGATGAACCCTGAATATGCGGCGTATGGAGAAATGAATAAATCGTTTACGGGAGAAGATGTAAAGGGATTTACGAAAATACTATCCAATCAGATGCAAATATATTTTGGTGTAAATAAACCAACCATTTTTTAAGGCTTTAAAACTCAAACGTTCAACCTCATAAAGAAGTTGAACGTTTTTTATTTTATTTCCTTTTTTTGTACTGAAAATTGAGTAAGTGTATTTGCTTACATATACGATTTTTTGCGGTCAATTCGGCGAGCCATTTCGTTGGCGTAGATTTTCCCAACGGTATCTTTGTTTGCCCTCACCCACTCCGTAAGTTTAATTTTGCCAGTAGGTTGCGAATTGGTAGTTAGCAAATTGGCTTTCAAGCCTTCAATTTCGGGCTTTGTTAGTACCACATCTCCCACCATTTTGCCAATTACCCAAGCCGCCATATATCCCATAAAATCGGGCACGCTCATAATTGGGCGTTTTTTTCCGATAATTTCGCCCATAACTCTCACCAATTCTTTGTAGGTAAATGTTTCGGGACCAATGGCATCAATGGTTCTATTTTGGGTTTGTTTACCCTCAGCCACAGCAAGCAGAGCAAAATCTTCTACATGAATGGGCTGAAGTTTGTAATCGCCATTGCCAAACACCCCCATAATAGGCAGGTTTCGGAGCATCCATGCAATATTGTTTATCAGAATATCCTCCGGTCCGAAAATAACCGCAGGGCGCAAAATAGTATGCGGAATGCCCGAATCAACCAATGATTTTTCCAACACTGCTTTTCCTTGAAAATATTCGAGTGTGCTATCGAGCGACGGATTGGTGATACTTGTGTGCACAATTCGCTTCACTCCGGCTTTTTTTGCCGCTTCAAACAAAATTTGCGTATTGTCAACCGCTACCGAATGCTGAAATGTTTTGGCATTGAAACGCACCCAGTAGGTATTGTACAAAACCTCAGTGCCTTCCAGCGATTGAGCAAGTTGGTTGGGTTTGTCGAAATGGAAAGGGAAAATGCCCAATTTGTCCCCGAATGGATTTGGGCGATTGGGCGAATTGGTTAGTGTACATACATTTACACCCTCGTTGAGCAACAATTGTGTAATGTATTTGCCACTATAGCCCAAGGCTCCAGTTATAACGTGTTTGTTGGTAGATTTCATGTGGAATGATTTGATAAACAGTTTCCTAATTATTTTGTAGCATCGTTTGTTTTGTATTCAATTATTATGTTTTCAAATCCCAAAAGGGTAAAAAATTGCTTGAGAACCTCTTCTCCGGCTTCTTCCGCATTTTTCATAATGCCTTTTTTTATCGCCTCTTCGCGCAATTTGTCTTTGCACACAGCCTTTACTTTGGTTTGCTCTTCGTTGGTAAACGAACGCTCATTGCCTTTTTTCATAAACAATTCGTAGCCTTCAACCTGGTTTTTTTCGGTTTTTATAAACCAAGGATTGATGTCTGCAACCAAAATTTGGGGCGGATACACACGAATAGTCATTGTAGAACTGTCGGCACCCGTGCCCACAACAAAATCTTCAGCCGTAATTTTATTGAGGTCGAAACCCGCTTTTACCCAGCCTCTGCCAATGTAAACAATATTTTTGTCGGCAGTGGTTTCGCGTTTCATTTTACTTTCAAAATTATCTTTTGCGCGGTTGTAGTCGCTTTCTTCCGAATTGTACTCCTTTTCTAAACGACTAAAATCTTTTTTCTTATCGCCGTAGCGTTCGTTCATTTCTTTTTTATCACGCTCGCGCATTTTCTGTTTGTCAACGTTTTCAGTTATTAAATCGTTGTATCTCTTTATGTTATCTTGTACACTTGCAAGCGATTCTTGCAACTGCTCGCGCTCCGATTCGTTTTCGTTTCGCTTCAGTTTTTTTATTTTTTTCGATATTTCTTTTTCCTGCTCGTCCAATTCGTCGAGAGCTTTTTTGTAGGTTTTTTTGTTTTCTTCAAATTGTGTTTGACCAGTTTCGAAGGCAAGCGTTATGCTATCGTACTGAATTTGAATACTATCGAATTGAACTTTAGCCAACTGATACTTTGTAGAAACAATTTTGAACTGCTCCGATTTTTTGGTAAATTCTTCAGTCCATTCTTTTATTTTATCTTGTTTCTCCAGCAATTCTTCGAGCAAGGGAAATGCGGTAAGCATCGAATCTTTGTAGCTTCCCATTGTGTCTCCGTTTTTTTCGAGATGTGCGTTGTATTCTTTCAGCACTTTTATGTAGGCATCGTTGAGGTCGGCATACACTTCACCGTAAAATTCGGAGCAAATAAGTTCTCCAATTTCCTTAATATCTTTAATTTCGAGAGGAGTATCTGCAATTTTTATTTCGCGTTTGCCAAATATATTAAAATTCAAACCGGGTATTAAATTCATTTCACCCGCAACCACAAAGCCAATGCCAATAACTGCAACAAGCAAAATTATGAACCAGAGTTTTCTGAATAGTCCCATGTTGTAAAAGTATTTATAGTGATGTGTTGATTCTTAATTATTTATCGTAATCTTTTGCCACTTCGTCTTGGTCGGTTTTGAGTGTTTCACTTTTTTTGAAGGTGATATACACTTCGTAGCCCGATGAGGTGAGCAATTTTTCAATCAGTTTGCGTGTATTGTCTTCGGCTGTAGTTACAATTCCTAAGTCCTTGATATTTTCGCGGATAGATGCTTCGCCTTGCCTAAACAAATCGTCTTTTTCGCTTAATGTAAAACCACCCGAAAATCTACCCGGACTGGTAGTGAATTTATCCACCAGTTTGAAAGAGTCGGCTGGATACGAAAAATTGATAATTTCGATGGGGGGAAGTACCAGCGTAACCACATTTCCTTCCATTTTTACATCTTCGGCAGTGAGCTTGTTGAGGTCTATCCCAGCCTTTATATATGCCTCAGTATGAGCAAAAAAGTAACTATTTTTTAGCAAAGGACGCACTTTTTCTGCCTTCACTACTTTTGTAACCACATATTCGACAGAAGCCAATTTTGCCGAACTTTTGAGTTTGGTAACTACCTCGCCGCGTTTGGATTTTGAACGGTCGAACAAACTACAACTTGTAGCAAATAAGGCAGTTGCAAGGATTAGAAAAACCAATGGAAATATTTTTACCGATTTCATAAGGCTGCGATTATGTCTATTAAAAAAATGCGGATTGTTTTAACTATCTAAAACACAAATATACTGAAATAAATGGTATTATGAAACAAAAAGCGAAACATTTTAAAGAAAATGCGGGAAGGCAAAATTAAAAGTTCAACTTCTGTGCGAAGTTGAACTTTAAAAAAGTGGCTATAATTCAGGGATTTGAAATTTTGTGAGCTTCACAAAAGCATCAATTCGTTGATTGATTTCTTCTTTCGATAAAAATTGTAAACGCTCGGTGCCGAATTTCTCTACACAAAACGAAGCCAAAGCCGAACCTACAATAAGTGCCGATTTCATTGTTTCGAACGAAATGTCATCTTTTTGAGCTATATAGCCAATGAAGCCTCCGGCAAAGGTGTCGCCCGCTCCGGTGGGGTCGAAAACCGATTCCAAGGGCATAGCCGGTGCAAAAAATACCTGTTGCTTATCGAACAACAATGCTCCATGCTCTCCTTTTTTGATAACCAGATACATAGGTCCCATTTCTAAAATTTTGCGTGCAGCCTTCACCAACGAAAACTCTCCCGAAAGTTGGCGAGCTTCTTCCTCATTAAGCGTAAGCACATCTACCATCGAAATGGTTTCTGCAAGTTCTTTTGACGCAATGTTCATCCAAAAATTCATGGTATCCATTACTATCAGCTTCGGACGTTTTTTTAAACGGCTGATAACTGTGCTTTGCACCTGTGGCTGCAAATTGCCCAACATCAGATAGTTGCAATGCTGATAACTTTCGGGCACAATGGGGTCGAAACTACCCAAAACATTTAGCTCCGTAGCAAGTGTATCGCGGTTGTTCATATCTTCGTGGTACTTTCCCGACCAAAAGAAGGTTTTATCGTCCATTTTTTGCTGCAAACCTTCGGTACAGGCGTTATGCTTTTGGAGCAATTCTATGTACTCATTCGGAAAATCGTTGCCAACCACCGAAACAATGTGCGGTTTTACACCCAAATACGAAGCCGCTAAACTAATGTAGGTTCCAGCACCTCCAAGTATCTTATCTGTCTTGCCGTGAGGCGTTTCAATAGCATCGAATGCTACACTTCCAACAATTATTAAACTCATATTGTGATTTTTTTTTGAAATTTTTTGCAAATATATTGTTTATTTCAGAAATTGCCCTTACTTTTGCGCCGTCAAAACAGAAAAATAGTTTGTGTTTTGCTCACACTCCTCATTAGCTCAGTTGGTTAGAGCATCTGACTGTTAATCAGAGGGTCTCAGGTTCAAGTCCTGAATGAGGAGCAAAAAAGCCGCTAATAAGCGGCTTTTTTATTTTTTATCCACAACGCAACCTCAATAGGTATTGAAATAAAATACTTAATTTACGATAACAAAAGCCTGTTTTCTACCGGCTTTAGCCAAAGTACGTTTACTTTTTTGAAGTTCGCTGAAAGTGGTATAGATTTACTGTGAAATAATCTATAATCAATTTGGCTCCGCTGTTATGTGTATGATTGGAATTAAATGTCAGATTATCAGCTATTGGACTGAACTGCAAATCGTATTTATTTTCGGTTTTGGCATATAAAACAAACTCCGATAACATGTTGATTACATTACTTTTAAAATTATAAATCAACATTCCGGCATTTTTATCTTTATGTGTGGTGTAAACTTCTATTTGCTCAATAGCATCGAATAAGTATTTTGATGATCTAAATATTTTAGCTTCGGCTTTCCACTCAAAGCTCTGTGTTGAAACAGTTAAGTCCACATGACCACCGCTTAAAGTATCGTGGGTTGCGTCCCAACCTTTGTCGTTCAAACTTCTTCTAATCATGCAAGTAATCAACTCCTCGTCTTCGAATTTGAAAAACGATGCTCTATCTTTCACAATTTCGTCAATACTTTCGGATAGTTGTTCATACAAAACAGCGATAAATTCTTCATATTTTTCAATATTGAGTCTTTTTAGACTACCTGAAAAAGTGGTATCAACGTTTTCAAGTCTTTTAAAATCTTCCAAAGTATCGGTGTTTCGCATAGCTTAGGAGGTAACAACACTGCTTAAAAAGTTACGTTGGGGGATAAAATAGAAAGTGGTGTTTTTTCTGAAAATATCAATAGGAATAATTTCACCAGTATCGGGGTGTATATAGGAGTTATTTTTTTCAACCTCTTTGAATTGTTTCTTAGTTAGCGAAAATGATTTTTCAATATTTTCATCGTCATAAAAAGTATATGCAATATCCAATAGTTTATATTTTCCAAGTATTAATTTTTGGATAATGAAAAGTATATCCTCTTTTGAATATTTCTCATTGAAATACCTATAAAGAGAACTGAAACGTACTTCTTTAACTCTTTCATCAAGTATATAATCAATAATTTTTGATAATAATTCCTGATGTTTTGTTTCTCTAACGTTTTGTAAATAATGCGATATGAGTTTTTCTTTATTCATGTATGCGAATATACGTAAAAATTTTGGATAAAACAAATTCGTAATCAAAAGTTGTAAAACAATTAATGAAATATGCTTCATTTGTTTCAATTTCAATATTTTTTCGAGTTCCGGGAATAACAAGCAAAACAGAATGTCCATCTTCAAATATCCATTTTACTCCAGTCTTATACGGGTCTATAGATTTCGCTTTGTTGGCTGCGTTTTTATGAAAATCAGTATCTCTAATATCAACGCTTGCTTTGTCATTAAAAGTATATCTATCGAAAATATCATCTGTTGCAAATCCCAAATTCACTAAAATAGCATCTGTTTTTTCGTTGTAAAATGCACTATATAAAGGATTAAGCGGAAGTATTTCCGAAAATAGATTGTTTTGAAATAGCTCTTGGTTCAAATTTGTTATGTATGATTTTAGAAATGTAAGAACACGCTGAGGTCGCATTCTAATCTTTTGACTAATATCTATTCGTAACTCAATAATAGGTTTATCTTTGTGAATATATAAAATATCGAACATTTGAAATGGATGTTCCTCAATACCAATTACTTTATGATATTTGTTGAAATAATTGTTATTGATTTCCAAAGAAATATCTGATGGATTCATTTCAGTTCGGTACTCTCTGATTCTATTCACACAAAATACGACATATATGCCGTTCGTATCTTCCTCAATATTGGCAATAAAATACTGATTTATAGGAAATTCACGCAATAAATCATTAGGAACTATATATGGATAGAATTTATTGTAAGCATGAGTTTCTGGTTTTTTATTTAAGAAGTAATCAATAATTGTTCTATGGTACAACAGATTACTGATTTTATAAAAATAACTCACTTTTTCGCCAACTTTAAGGTGTTCAATATAATAGCTTTTCAACATTTCAAATTTTTCGTGCGCAATAGTCGTTTCTGAATGCTTTTCTCTCAGTTTTACTTTAGTGTTTGCATAACCATGACTTTTGGGTAAATCAATTTTATTTAGCATATTAGAAAATGCAGTCCATGTAATTTTCTGCTCAGCACTATTCAATAAAGAATCTATATCCATATTGTTCATTATTAAAGTATTGGAAATTTATTATCAAAGAATCTTTTGGCAAATATATTAATAATTTTTGTTTATTGTAATGAAATTTGTTTAAATGGAATGCAATAAAGTACTAAAGTTTAATATCATTCTGCGTACTGAAAATTAATAACCTTGCCGAAATAAACTGATAGTTATGCAAACAAATTAATCCAAGATTTATTGAGAACTTGGTAATTTTACTCCCAAACCCGCTTCTCAAATCCTAAAATATTTTCTATATTTGCACATCTTACTATCTAAATTTTACTTAAATTATTGATTATGAAAAACATTACAATTGTTTTGACACTCATGCTTTCGCTTTTTGCATGGCAGGCATCGGCGCAGAAAAAATCGGCAAAAATGACTATCAGTCATCTCGAACCCGCTTTTTGGTGGGTAGGTATGCAAAATCCCAATTTACAACTTTTGGTGCACGGTGCAAACATTTCAACTCTCACTCCTACATTTACTTACGCAGGTGTGGTGCTGAAAAATATGGAGAAGGTAGAAAATCCCAATTATCTGTTTATCAATATTGAAATTGCAAAAGATGCAAAAGCGGGAAGTTTTACCATTGATTTTAAAGATGCAAAAGGCAAAACTGCAATACAGTACGTATATCAACTGAAAGAACGCGCAGCAAATGCTCGTACAATTGAGAGCTTTAACCCCTCAGATGTTATTTACCTCATTACTCCCGACCGCTTTGCCAACGGCAACAAAGCCAACGACCAGTTTGAGAATATGCCCGACAAACTAAACCGTACTGCCGAATTTGGCAGACATGGCGGCGACCTGCAAGGTATTTCCAATCATCTTGATTATTTGAAAGATATGGGGTTTACAGCCCTTTGGCTCAACCCGATTGTGGAAAACAATATGCCCGAATCGTCGTATCACGGTTACGCAATTACCGATTACTACAAGGTTGACCCACGTTTTGGAACCAACGAGGAATATCTGAAACTAACAAAAGATATGCAGGCAAAAGGAATGAAAATGATAATGGATATGGTGATGAACCACTGCGGAGCTAACCACTGGTGGATGAAAGACTTACCTACCAAAGATTGGGTAAACTATCATGATAATTACCGCATTACCAGCCACCGCCGCACCGTGCTTCAAGACCCACATACCTCCCAAGCCGATGCAAAAATATTTAGCGATGGCTGGTTTGTAAGTGCGATGCCCGACCTCAATCAGAGAAATAAATACATGGCTACCTACCTCATTCAGAACTCAATATGGTGGATAGAATATCTGCGACTCGATGGCATTCGCCACGATACTCACCCTTATCCGGATAAAAATTTCATGTCGCTGTGGTCGAAAAGCATTCTTGATGAATACCCCAATTATAATATTGTGGGAGAAGAATGGACAACCAATCATGCACTTGTGGCTCAATGGCAAAAAGGGAAAATAAACTCCAACGGCTACGTTTCGTATATGCCTTCGATGATGGACTTCCCTGTGCAAAATGCTTTGCGTGAAGCATTGATGGAACATGAAAGTTGGGGCGGTGGTTTGATAAAACTCTACGAAACTTTGGCGATGGACTTTCTGTATGCCGACCCGTATAATCTTGTAATTTTTCCGGATAACCACGATATGTCGCGCATTTTCAGTCAGTTGAACGAAAATGTGAATTTGTACAAAATGGCAATGGCGTATATTTTTACCACACGCGGTATTCCGCAAATTTTCTACGGAACCGAAATTTTGATGCACAATCGCGGAACAGATTCACATGGTATTATCCGTAGCGATTTTGCCGGTGGCTGGGAAGGCGACAAAGTGAATGCTTTTACAGGTGAAAACCTTACGGCTGAGGCACGCGACGCACAACTGTATGTGAAAAAAATACTCAATTGGCGCAAAACTGCAACCGCAATTCATAAAGGTAAAATGCTGCATTTTGCCCCCGAAAACGGCGTGTATGTATATTTTAGATACACCGACAACCAAAAAGTAATGGTGATTTTGAATAAAAACAACGCTGATACAAAGCTGAATATCAGTCGCTTTGCCGAAATTGTACAGGAAGGTGCAAAGGCAAAAAACATTATCAATGATAATGAATTTACACTTGCAAATGAATTGATTGTGCCTGCAAATTCTCCAATAATATTGGAAATAAAGTAGTTAATTTCTTTTACTTGAAATGAAAAGCCTCTGTTTCAGCGCGAAACAGAGGCTTTTGTATTATAGTTTCACTTTGCTTTCAAAAGTAAAATAAATGTCATACAGCCTATTGTATTCTTCTTCATGCTCTGCAATACCTTCTATGGAATCTAAATACGAACGCAGTAAACGATATTCCTCCTCGTTGCGAATTTTTCGGCAATTTTTTTTGCTTTTTGAACCAGTTTTTTATCGGCATCAAATAAATCTTTTCCAAATTTTTCGCGCAAACGGCGATTGAGTTCTGAGAGTTGGGAGGGGGCTAAATACCCAGCCCAAGTGTTCATATCATTATACCCTTGTTTAAAACCCGAAACAATATTGGGGTAATATGTTTTCGGAATATCTATCAAGGCATGTGTAGTATTATCACCTGTTAATTCACTGAAATAGTGCATAATACAATTACTCCAATCTTTATAGAACGTAAGCTCTTGAATTTGCTTTTCAGAATAACTTTTCATGTCAATAAAATTTAATAACCTGTATATTCGAACAAATTTCCAAAATACTGATTTGATTTTTCAAAAAATTTTCTTCCAGTAA
>JFJP01018713.1_pt1 | contig 13890 bp, 13 predicted proteins | sample 431651 | NCBI WGS metagenome assembly JFJP01 (sample SAMN02602958, study PRJNA72255) | Microbial mat metagenome, whole genome shotgun sequencing project. | biome: fresh water; feature: sink hole; material: water; isolation source: purple microbial (photo- and chemosynthetic) mats found in... | reverse complement strand
TGCGCTGCATACACCCTGCAACCACCCAAAACGAACCAAATGTTGTATGTTAAGATGACCCCAATCACAATGCACCGAAAGAAGAATGGCGGGATGTGACCTGAAAAGAACAATGACGAGACAGCCAAAACCAATGAAGCAAATGTTAATTGTGAAGACTTGACCCCGATACCCTTGACCGCCAAACGAACCCGGCGACAGGGTTAAAGCGACAGGGAAAAGCCTCCCGAAAAAGCCAATTATCGATTGTCGAGACGTGACCCCACCATATATCGGAGAACGCAATGTGGAAAATGATTAAACGAGTCGGCAAAGGAACAGCAATCTACCGGTGGTTCCGAAACTGGAATCAACCGAGAAGGCAAAAGCGTGAATTGCTCGAATGGGAACAAAAAGGTAGGCCTTTACCACCAGCACATCTCATTAAACAGCGGGAAATTAAAGAGTATGCTCAACGGTATGGGATAAAGATATTAGTTGAGACAGGGACATATATGGGCGACATGGTTCAAGCCATGAGACCCTACTTTGACAAGATATACTCTATCGAGTTGAGCCACGAATTGTACGAAAACGCAAAAAAACGCTTCAACGGCGATAAACGGGTCGAGATCATTTATGGAGACAGCGGTTTAGTGCTAGGAAAACTGACTAAGGATATATATGAGCCTACGCTATTCTGGCTAGACGGACACTATTCGGCCGGTGTCTCAGCCAAAGGGGTTAAAGATACGCCAATATTTGAAGAGTTGAGCCACATTTTGAGTTCTAATGTCAATGGACATGTGTTGCTTATTGACGACGCCAGGTGCTTCGGTACGGAAGAAGGGTATCCGACGATTAAAGAGCTGATTGAATTCATTAAACGCAAGAAACCGTATGCAAAATATGATGTCGCATTCGACAGCGTTAGAGTTATCCTAGGTAAATAATTTGTTACAACACTCTGGATGCCTAGGTGCAATGCTTTACTGAAATAATGTATGTCTTTAAAATGCCATATATCTACAATATTAATACACATTTATTCGAAAAACTAAATGTGCCGTTCTTGTAAGTTCTTAAAAGGAGTTGCGTTGAGTAAGTATTATATGCGATTAAAACGGTTGCTCAGTAGATTGGGAATCGGAAAAGGAAAAAAGCTCAGATTAGATGAATATATGGGACAAAAACACGATCTAAGTAGATTACATTTGGGCTGTGGCAATATTCACATCCCTGGTTGGTGTAATGTCGATGTAATGAAAACGGGAGCAGTAGATCTTGTCCTTGATATCAGCCTATTGACTGGTATTGCTGAAAATTCAGTTAAACAAATATATTCTTGCCATGTATTAGAGCATTTCGCTCATGACGACGTTCGATTAATATTGGCTCGTTGGCATGCAGTGTTATGCCCCGGAGGGGAAATCAGGATTTCTGTTCCTGATTTAGATGCGATAACGAGAATATATCAAACGAATATAAGTCATTTTAACGTTCCTGGGCATCAACCATGGATTGCGTTAATCTATGGCGGACAAAAAGACCAGTATGATTTCCATAAAACAGGTTTTAACTTTTGCTGGCTAAAATATTTACTCGAGGCAGCAGGGTTTAGCGGTGTAGAAAGATATCCCAACACGCCGCATTTTATTCCGGGTGCAATTGACAATTCGTTAGCTTTAGCGCCGTTTGGAGAATACATCTCCTTAAACGTTATGGCTAGAAAGGCAAATGGAGGTCTGTAGTTGAAAATTATTGTGTCTATCTTGGTTAATGATGTGCGCGTGGTTCTACCCCTGGCAGCACAATTAGCTATGTAGCCACCGCCAAAAGGGAGAGACATCCCCTAAAATCTTGGCAACGAAGACCTAAGATCCCGGTGCGCCTTGATCAGGCCCTAGCAGAATACAACGGACCCCCTCAGATGACAGTCATAAAACAACAAGCTACCAATCCCGAAGATATGATTCGCAATGGTCTGCGGAGTGTCATCGGTAATACCAGTTGGCTAATGTTGGACAGGCTTGTTCGACTGGCTCTAGGCGTGACAATCGGTGCGCTGGTTGCGCGGTATCTTGGGCCGACACAATACGGTGAACTCGCCTACGCGATCAGCTTGGTTGCAATATTCCAGACCATTGCCAATCTGGGTGCTGATGGCATCATCGTTCGCGACATTGCGAAGGCCCCGATGCAAGGGCCAATCATCCTAGGAACGGCCTTTCGCCTTAGGCTGTTTTGTGGGGTGCTGTCGTGGATCGGCGCAGTGGTGAGTGTGGCCGTCCTGCAGCCGAATGACCTACGCGCTATGCAGATCACGGGAATAATCGCGGGAGGGCTGGTCTTTCAGGCCGCCAACACGATAGATCTGTGGTTCCAAAGCCAAGGACAGAATCGCCGCACTGTGATTCCGAAGCTGATATCGTACGTGACGGCAAATGGGGTAAAGGTGGTGTTGCTTTGGTTGCAGGCACCGCTGATACTTTTCGCAGTAGCCCTTCTGCTTGACATGGCACTGGCCGCTGTTGGACTGTGGATTTCATATCGCAAGTTTCGGTGCGCCAGCGTGTGGCGCAGTGACTGGAATCACGCAAGGTCTTTGCTTTCCCAGTCGTTCCCGTTCCTGCTCAGCGGACTGGCCATCATGATCTACATGCGCATTGATCAGGTCATGGTTAGGCAGATGCTCGGTGAGACAGAATTGGGAATCTACGCTGCCGCAACGGCTTTGTCATCTATGTGGGGATTCATTCCATTGACGCTCTCTACTGCGCTCGCCCCGCATGTGACAAGGGCAAAAGCCGAATCCGAGGCAGCCTACTACCAAGCGTTGAGGCAAGTGTTCAGAGTCTATGCCGCAGTGGCTTTGGTGGTTGTGACGTTGGTGGAGATCTTCGGACCACTGGCAGTCAGCATTCTATACGGACCGGACTATGCGGAAGCAGCGCAAGTTCTTTCTATCCACGTGCTTACGTTCATATTCATATCTCTCGGAGTGGCGCAGTGCATGTGGATCGTAAACGAAGGCAATGGGCGGATCGAATTGCTGCGAACCGTGACGGGGGTGGCAGTTTCCCTAGCTGGGAATTTCCTGCTGATTCCAAGACTGGGGCTAATGGGTGCTGCCATGGTTGCCGTTCTTGTGCAATTCGTTTCTGCGGTCGGAAGCAATGTCATTGTGGCTCCCCGGATGCTTCGTATGCAGGCCATGAGTCTGTTGGAGAGCCCGATCCCAATCCGATGGTGCTTTGCCCAAGCGTGGCAAGTCGTAAGACGAACAAGGGGAGCTTGATTTGGAAACGCCAGTTCTTTTTCTTGTGTTTAACCGTCCCGAGACAACCCGGACCGTGTTTGATGCGATTCGCCAGGCGCGACCAAAGCGGCTATACGTTGCAGCGGATGGGCCAAGAAGCGATCGTACAGGCGAGAAGGCCCTCTGTGGTCAGGTACGCCGGATCGCCACTGCTGTTGATTGGCCTTGTACGATCAGAACGCTTTTCCGTGATGGTAACATGGGATGTGGGCGCGCCGTGTCGGAGGCAATTACATGGTTCTTTAATCAGGAGGAAGAAGGTATCATTCTTGAAGACGATGTATTGCCTTCTCCCGATTTCTTCTCCTATTGTCAAGCTTTGCTTGCGCGTTACAAGACAATTCCCGAGGTGATGATGATTGCGGGATGCAACCCTATTCCCGAAGATTTGCCGTCATCGCACTCGTACGACTTCACAAACTATGCATTGGCATGGGGATGGGCCTCGTGGCGAAGGGCATGGGTTTCATTCGATTTTGCCATGGTCGCATGGCCGGCGTGGAAAACAGCGAATGGTCTTGCCCGTGTACCGCGGACGACCCGGTATTTTCCTGTTATATGGACGGACATTTACGACAAGGCTTATCACGGCAGGGTTGACACTTGGGACTATCAATGGTTTTTCGCCATCAACCGTCAACACGGAGTTGTAGCAATCCCAAAATCGAATCTGGTGGTCAATCTTGGCGACAAGGAAAGTGCAACGCACACCGTACACATGCAAACCTGGGCGCGACAGCTTAAACATCGCCCGCTCCCCTCAGCCTTGGCACAGCCACCGCAAGTGATCGCAAATCGGTCCATAGATAGACTGTTTGAGAAAGTCGTCTTTGGTGTGCATCGCGGCTCCTGGATCAGATTTGCGTTCAAGAAGGCGATTGGCGCGCATAATGTTGCACGGATCAGGAGCGTAAGAAAGCTGCTAATAATTTGATAATTAAAGTGTTAAGAAACAACATAGAAGCGGAACACCGAAGTGTAGTTGTCGTGTGGCTCACATGGTGCATTGTGGGTTGGTGGCTGCTGTGGCTCGGCGTTGCCTGTCTGGCATACGGCGAATTGTCAGCCAAAGTCGTGCTGCTAGTGCTCGTTTCACTGGCTGGATTCGCCATAGGTAGTTCTCGAGGAGGTCGCCAAGGGTTTTCCGGTCAGGCAATGACACCGGAGCGGCAAGAATCGCTGCGAGTGCCGATTGTGGTGTTGTCGGCTATCATATTGTACCAGATCCCAATCGCCATGAATGCAGGCTTACGATTGATGACGATAGACGACACGTTTAGGGGCGATTACTACGAGGGGGGCGGTACTGCATTCGTTCTCTACGAGCAGTTCCTCGTACCTATCGCTCTTTACCTTTTCGCACGTTGGATGTGCATGAGGCAAAGGGGATCGTTGTGGGCTGCTTTTGTAATCGCGTTCTTTTCAATGAGTGCCCTCATGAAAGCAGGGCGGTTTCCGATCCTTTTCGGGCTTTTCTTTCTTGGCCTCGGACGTGCTGTCGGTATCTTGAAACTAAAGATCCGCTATTGTGTGGCTCTGGGTTCGGTGGGGCTGGCTGCATCAATTTGGTACAGCTTCTGGCTGCTCGAGGCGCGTGGAAGCGTATTGGGATTACTGGATTCCAGTTTGTCTACCGAAATATGGGAGCAGGTTATCGTCAAGTACCACATCGGTAGTTTTTACCTGCTACAGGACCTGATGGACCTGCCGAAGTTGCAGACGGAGAGTATTTTGCCTTACTATACATGCGGCTATTTTCAATACTTAGCCTCACTGTTATTGAGGCGGTTCGGCATTGAACTTCAGGGCTATCCGCTCATGACATTGAATATAGAACTCTCGGATCTGTCGCAAATACCTTTTTTTGGCGGATTCAATGCCTTTTCGACAAACATTCTCCCGCTCTATCTGGACGGCGGTTTCATTTTTTCTTTCCTCGTTTTCTTCCTCTATGGCATCGGGATTCGGTACGGAGCGAGGGGCAGAGCTTACCCCATGTCGCCCATCGGAGTTATGACGGCGTTTGTCATGATATTCGGGCTATTTCAACCGCTGTCAACTACGGGGGTATACTACGTTCCATTGATGATGCACGCCAGTATCAGTTTTTGGAAACGCAGACGCATCCGCGCAGCGGGCTAAAGTAGGCACCTAACGAGAGGGGATTGTTGATCATGAGTCGATTATTTCAAACAAAATGGATGTCTACTGCCCGACGGCACATGAACAGGCTGCTTTGCGACCCGGTAGACTTATGTCGTCGATGGTGCGGAATTCCATTCTTTTTCCTCAATCTGGTCCGGTGGCAGAGATTAAACCGGAACAGAGCCTTTGGGTTCCGCATTACGCACGCGGACTTCAACTCTTTTGATCGTTTCGCGGCGGCCGGCAATGTTGGCGGACATTATTTCCACCAGGATATCTGGGCGGCTGGGAAGGTTTTCGTGCGTTCCCCAGATCTGCATGTTGATGTAGGGTCGCGCCTCGATGGCTTCGTTGCGCACCTGCTTCCGTTCTGCCATGTTGAGTTCATCGATATCAGACCGATTGACAACCTCGGTAGTGAACACCTCACCGTCCGGCAAGGAAGCGTCCTCTCTCTGCCGTATGCGGACGCATCGGTGGACAGCTTGAGTTGCCTGCACGTCATCGAGCACGTGGGGCTTGGCCGCTATGGGGACACGGTTGATCCAGACGGACACATCAAAGCCGCGGCGGAACTTGCTCGGGTCCTGCGCCCGGGAGGAATGCTGCTGATCGGGACACCCGTGGGACGCGAACGTCTTTGTTTCGACGCACACCGCGTATTCGCGCCGGAAACCGTGGTGGAGATGTTCAAACCATTGTTGCTGAAGGAGTTCAAGTTAATAGACGACACGGGTTCAGCACCGCAGCAGTGCAGCTTTGATGTCGTTCGCACGTGCAGTTACGGGTGTGGTCTGTTTGAGTTCACCAAGAATCGAGGGACCTAGGTATCATGCGTGTCGAAATACCTGTTATGGGCACCATACGCACTCTGATACGAAATCGGCCCTGGCTGCGCCGCGCTGTTTTCCTCTGGAAATGGCGGCTGTGCCGATGCGCCGTTGCTTTGCTGGGCGATGTGGCATTCATCCGCCGCCAGTATAAGAAGCGCACTGGTAAACCGTTGGCATACGAGAACCCGAAGACCTTCAGCGAGAAGATGCAGTGGTTGAAGATACACTGGCGAGACAGCCGATGTACGCAATGCGCTGACAAGTACTTGGTGAGGGACTACGTGGCTCAGCGCGTCGGGACGCACGTGCTGACATCGCTTTATGGCGTTTATACAAGCGTGACGGAGGTCAGACTGGACGAGTTGCCCGCGGCGTTCGTTCTTAAAACAACCCACGGAAGTGGGCAGAATCTCATTTGCAGGGACAAGAGAGCGGTTCAATGGGCGGAATGCTTTAAGGACCTTGACCTCTCGATGAGATGCAACTTCTACTACCTTGGTTGCGAGTGGGTCTACAAGAACATCGTCCCACGGCTGATCTGTGAGGAGTACATGGAGGAGGACGGACAACCACCGGCTGATTACAAGTTCTTCTGCTTTAACGGTGTGCCTCGGATTGTGCAGGTTGACGTGGACCGGTTCTCAAACCACACGCGGAACATGTATGACATGGACTGGAACCTTTTGGATTTCGGCTTGATCTATCCGAAATCCTTGCGCGAGATACCAAGACCCGCTAGGTTTTCACGCATGGCAGAAATAGCGCAACGCCTTTCAGAAGGTTTTCCCTTCGTTAGGGTTGACCTTTACAACCTGCCTGGAAGAATCGTCTTTGGTGAGATGACCTTTTATCCCGAAAATGGAATGGAGCGGTTCAAGCCCGAGGCGTATGATAGGGTATTTGGAGATTGGCTTTCTTTGCCGCTTTCTGCCAGAGATTGTCGTTTGTCGAAAGAGGAAGAAGCAGACACAGGAAGGGTCTCATGCGCAAGCAATGATCGAGGAAATGGAGTCGTAAGTAATGATTGAAAATAGCAGTATTTTGCTTAATATGAAAAGGCTTTATAAGGAAGCACAACCTATGAGTTATCGTGTCTTAGCATCATCGATAGAAAGGTAACCATGCGAATTCTGAGTGTCATGTGTAAGCACTATGCGAACCACCCATCGGCTATCGAACCGATGTTTCTGGAGTTTTCGAGTCCTCTTCAAGACTTGGGCCACGAAGTCGATCACTTCGACCACAGTGCCTGCGGGCGGAAGGTTGGCCAGGAACGGTGTGGGGATATGTTTGTTGATTGCGTTCGCAATGGGAACTATGAAGTCGTCTTCTATCAGACATCTGGCCATGACCACATGCCAAAGGATGCAATTAGAGAAGCCGGCCGTTTCGCTGCGATTGTTGCCTGGAATAGCGACGACGATTGGCAGTGGGAGTCGTACACCAGAGGATTGGCGCCATACTTCACATTTATGGTGACAACCTACCGCCACATCTATGAGGCGAACCGGGAGGCTTTCCCAAATCTGAGACTGAGCCAGTGGGGCTGCTATGACAGATTGGCCAACTTCGCACATCCCAAGGACATCGCTTTCTCAATGGTCGGGCGCGTCTATGGCCAACGCTACCATGATTGCCGAAGACTGCACCGCTCAGCCAGACTGCGGGTCTTTGGCTCGGGCTCGCGGCTCGTGACTCTGGGCATTCCCCCGTTCCGAGGCTGTTCGCGCATTCCCGGACTGATGGGTCCGCCCGTTTCCGATTACGCCGATGTGAACGATATCTGGAACCGGACCCGCGTTTCCTATACGCCTCTCGGGGCTTCGGTCAATCCTCGTTTACTACAGGTGAAAGGCCGAGTGTTTCAGATGGGCATGTCTGGAACCATGATGATGTGCGAGGACCACCCGGAGATCCGACGGTACTATGATCACGGGAAGGAATACGTGACATTCTCAGACTTGGACGACTGTGCCGAGAAAGCGAGCTACTATCTGTCACACGAATCCGAACGTGCACGAATCGCCCAAGCCTATTATAACCGCACCCGAGCCGAGCACACTTGGCAGCATCGTTTCCGCAGGTTGCTGACTGACATGGGTTTCTCCACGACTTGAATTTAAGGGTTCCTCTGATGCCACGAGTATCCATTATTATTCCCGTTTATAACATGGAGGCCTTTGTGGCCGAGACGATCAAAAGCGTCTTGGCACAGACCTACCGGGATTGGGAGATGATCGTCGTGGACGATGGCTCGGAGGATGCGTCAGCGCACATTGTCGCAAGAGCGGCCGCGAGCGACAACCGCATCCGGCTATTGCGTAATTCAAGCAATCGCGGCCTTGCGGCCTCGGTTAATTCCGGGATCTCCGTCGCGAGCGGGTTCTACATGGCGCGCATAGACGCCGACGACCTTGTTCGGCCCCAATGGTTGCGGCAACGCTTGGATTATCTGACTGCAAATAGATCCTGCGTTGTGGCATCTGGATCACGCTACTTCATTAACGAGGATGGCAGCCGGATCGGCCGTTCATTCGAGAACCGAATTTCAAGCGTGCTTCCATGGGAGCTTATCTTCGGCAACCCTATACCGCATCCGGGCTCCGTATGCGTGATGGAGGCCATCCGTTGCATCGGAGGCTATGATGAGTCCTTGCGTACGGGCCAGGATTGGGATCTTTGGGTTCGACTCGCAGAACGCGGCGTGCTGGCAGTGTTGGCCCCTCCAATGGTGGACTATCGCGTCAATCCGCGCGGTATCTCCGCACGTTGGAAGAACAACCGACTGGGCAAAATGCCATTGCTTTGCCGCGTCATGCCGAGAATGGCCGCAGCGGCAACGGGGCTGCACCTCCCTGAGAATCTGTTGTGGCTGCTGTACCGCAACCGACCGATTCAGCCGGACGATGCAGTGAACTGCCAGAGCGCCATAGATAGCATCATGGATCTCTATCGGGCTTACAAGGCGCGAAACGGTCGTGAATGCGACAGTCCGCTCCTGCGTGGTGCCGTGCTTGACAAGGTGGCCCATGTCTCGGCATCGGCACCATGGTCGGCGTTGGGCCGTAGCCGCGTCCTTCGCAACATGCTGGAGGGTCTCGGAACCAGGGCATTTTTGGTTCGTGGCGGGGGGAGGTCGCTTGTGAAGTTGGTGGCACCGCTGTTGTGCAAACATGGGAGGAAGTCGCAGTTATGACGAACACGAAGCTGCTACGCATCCTCCATACCGTTGCGCATTATCCACCGGCGGTGGCCGGTGGCGGAGCCACGCATGTGGTCCGGCGTATTTCTGAAGGGCTAGCTCGGCGGGGACATGCTGTTACGGTGGCTACCGCCTATTCGCCAGAGCGGGCTAACGGGCATGTTCTGAATGGCGTCAGTGTACAGCAATTCCGAGTGCACGGAGTGCTCCAGCAATCGGTGCTTGGCATACGTGGAGAAGAAATCGGCGCTTTCTGTCGATTCATGCGAGAGCGCGATTTTGACATTGTCATGAACTATGCAGCCCAGACCTGGCACACGGATCTGACGTGCCGGTGTTTGCAGGATATCCGGGCGCGCACCGTGCTGGCAGCCTGCGGATATTCCGGGCTGGTGGGCTGGCGGCGGCCCCTCTACTGGGCGTATTTCCACCGCTTACCGCGCTATCTGAGGCAGTATGATGCCGTTGTTTATCATGCGACGGGTTACCAAGATGAGCGCTTCGGTGCAAGCCACGGTATTGCCCATGCTCATGTTATTCCCAACGGTATTGACAGCGCCGAGTTCGCTGGCTCAACTGTGGATTTCCGTGCCGCTTACGGGATTAATACGCCGCATATTCTGTTGACCGTGGGCGACCACTACCACAACAAGGGGCATGCCCGCGTTCTGAAAGCATTCGAGCGCATGGAGCGGACCGACACATCGCTGGTCGTTATCGGTCGCAGGATGGCGACTTGGCCACGCAGTTGCTGGCGGACCTGCGAACATGCGTCGCAACGACTTGGGCGCAGGGTTATCCTGCTGGACCAGGCACCGCGGACACATGTTGTGGCGGCCTACAAGGCAGCCGACGTGTTCCTGTCTGGTTCGCATATCGAAGCTTTTCCGTTAGTGATCTTGGAAGCCATGGCCGCCAGCCTGCCTTTTGTGGCTTTTCCTGCCGGGAACATTGCGGACTTGCCAGGAGGCATCGTTGTTGCATCTGAGACGGAGATGGCTGAGTCGGCTGCGCGGCTGCTTGATGACGCTGACCGTAGTCGAAGAATTGGTGCCAAGGGCCGCAGCGCCCAGCGTGAGCACTATGAGTGGGATAACGTGGTGGGAAAGTATGAAGCACTCTATCGGGAACTACTTGCAAACCCGAAGAGAATCCCCCCGAAAACGAAAGAAACCGACACATGAACTCGTATACTTTACTTGTCAATAGTTGTGACCCGTTTGCCGACTGCTGGCAGCCTTTCTTCAAGCTCCTGCAGGTTTACTGGCCGGATTGCCGGGTGCCGATACTGCTCAACACGGAGAACCGGACTTTTATTTGGGAAGGCCTAGCCGTAAGATCATCGTGCGTCGCAAAGGGCAAGACTAAGCGCCCGACATGGAGTGAGGCGTTGCTTGGTGCTCTAGACCAGATCGAAACGGATTTAGTAATCTATGTGCAAGAGGATTATTTTCTTAATGCACCGGTGGATGCTGGGCTGATTGACGAATTCGCGGCGCTCATGTTGGCAGAAGACATCGCCACCGTGCAGTTGACTCCCTTCGGCAGCGATGGACCCTTTCATCCGACTGGGCATTCGCTTCTGTGGGAGATTGACCGGCGGGCACCTTACCGAATTGCTTTACAAACGGCCATCTGGAAGCGGGATAGCCTGAAGGCCTACCTGCGATCACACGAGAATGCATGGCAATTCGAGTTGCTTGGAAGCATACGATCTCGCCGTGTTCCCGAGCGTTTTTATGCTATCAACCGCGATGAATTTTCAGAAACCGGCCGACGCGTATTCAGCTATATAAAGACAGGCATCATCAAAGGGCAGTGGTATGCTCCTGCTGTCGTGGACTTGTTTCGAGCGCATGGCATCAAGGTAGATTTTTCGAAGAGAGGATTTTATGAGCCGCAATCACGTCGCCTCGACAGGTTCCGAACACTGTTGAAAATCATCTGTTATCCGGGTGATCTATTCCGCAGCTTGCGCTAGTGTACTGCGCCAGAAACCTTTGTAAGTAGCATCTGGTTGGCAGAGAATATCAAAGACCTATGTCAGGAACTTTATAAATGTAGAAAGCATGGAGGTAAAATGAGCATCAAGAGGGTATTGCGTTATTGTCGTCCGGTCGTAGGTCTTGCAAATACGAGTACACGTGAAATCTGGCTGGAAAAAGTTCTATGCAGCATTCCAGACAACGCACGGATTTTGGACGCTGGCGCGGGAACCCAACGCTACAGAAAGTTTTGCGGCCGGATGCAATATGTCTCTCAGGATTTTGGTGAGTATGACGGTAAGAGTACTTTGGAAGGACTCCAGAACCCGGATTTTAATTACGGAAAACTGGATATTGTCAGCGACATAACTGCGATTCCAGAACCCGACTCGTCGTTCGATGCCGTGATGTGCATAGAAGTGCTGGAACATTTGCCAGATCCACTCCCAGCCATCAAGGAGTTCTCTCGCTTACTGAAGACGGGAGGAACTCTGATCTTGACAGCACCATTCTGTTCGTTGACGCACATGGCGCCATATCATTTCGTATCCGGTCTCAATAAGTTCTGGTTCCTAAAGCACTTGCCGGCGCAACAGCTCCAAATCACTGAGCTAATCGCAAACGGCAACTTCTTTGAATACGTAGCCCAGGAGATTAACAGAGTGCCTTCGATGGCCGCCCGCTATTCAAAGACGAAACCCGGGATCCTTGGGTTGGTCGGCATGTACCTAGTTCAACGAATGCTCATGCGTTGCAGCCGGGCTGATAGCGAGTCGCAGGAGGTGCTGTGTTTCGGGTATCAGGTGGTTGCCAAGAAGGCATGACCGTCCGTTTTAACCTGGTTTTGAATATGAGATCGAGCGAAGAAAACGCGCAAAGGAATTGTGGATAATGAACATCTGGCTTATCAATCCTTACGGACCGATTCCTTCCGAATCTTGGCGGGAATACCGATTTGCCATGATCGGCTCGACATTGGCGCAGGCCGGGCATCAGGCGATTTGGTGGACGTCCAGTTTCTCGCATCATTTCAAACGCCAGCGGTGCGACGAGTGGAAGGACGTAACGGTCGAGCCCGGTTTCGTAATCCGGCTTGTTCCTACACCGAGCTACACGCGCAACATCGGCTTTGGCCGCATACGCCGCGACTGGGCTTTCGCGGTGCGCACCTACAATCGAGGATGTTGCTTACCTGCGCCCGACGCGGTCTTTGCCTCAGAGTCTCCACTGACCTTTGGCTATGCAGGGCTGCGGCTAGGCCGCGCGCTCGGTTGTCCAGTCATTCATGATCAGATGGATCTATGGCCCGAGCTTTTTGAGCCAGTATTCCCCTCGTGGCTAAGGCCTGCGGTTCAAGCCGCACTCTGGCCGGTTTATGCATACCGTCGCCTTTTCTATCGCCAGCTCGATGGACTCACTGCCTTGGCTCGCCCCTATCTTGAAGTGCCCCTTAAGGAAGCTCCGGTTCTTCGTGGTCGCCCGCATGCCCTGATTTATAACGGCGTTGATGTGGCGGCATTCCGCGCAGCGATGGCTGAGCCCGGCCCACTGCCTGTCGGGCTCCCCCCCAAAACGCCAGGCGAGGTCTGGGTGATCTTTGCCGGGTCCCTGGGGCCATCCTACGACATACCTGCCATTTTGAAGGCAGCGCAGATGTGCGCCACCGCGAATTTGCCGGTGCGTTTCGTTCTTGCCGGCGATGGACCTGCGCGTGCAACAGTGGAGGCGTTTTTGCGGTGTCATCCGAATACACGCCTAACCTATGTGGGCCAGCTATGTCGGGATGACCTTGTTCGCCTGTACGGGCAGTGCGATATTGGCTTGGCTGCATACACGGTAAAATCCAACGTCGAGATGCCCGACAAGTTCTACGACTATACGGCGGCTGGCCTACCGCTGGTTAACTCATTGACAGGCGAGGTTGGGCATATAATTCAGGCAAAACGGCTCGGTTTGCAATACACGGGCGGTGACGCTGCCGAGCTGCTTGCAGCGATTGAGCGTCTGACCATCGACCGTGGACTGCTGGCCGAATTTGCCACTAACGCAAAGGCCGCCGCGATGGAGTACGACCGTAACTGCCAGTGCAGCCGGTTCGTTGAACTAGTCGAAACTGTGGTAGCTCGGTACCGCGAGACGCGGGCGGGTTGCATCAAAGAGTAAGAGGCGGGACGTGCATGAGGGCCAAATGTTTATCAGGTGTCGTCATACGCGCGATGGCAACCGCTGATCTGGACGAGGTTCGTCTGATGTCCGACATGTGCTTCCCTAACTTCTTCCTCTCCCCGCTCGACCTCCGGTTCCTGCGCCTGCTCTATAAGGGTTTTATATCAGACCCTGACGCGACACACACGCCATTGCTCCTAAGCATGGCGGACGTTTGTATGCTACCCATGCGAAGCGGTGCGGGGGCGAGTTCCATACCGT
>JFJP01020487.1_pt1 | contig 13891 bp, 8 predicted proteins | sample 431651 | NCBI WGS metagenome assembly JFJP01 (sample SAMN02602958, study PRJNA72255) | Microbial mat metagenome, whole genome shotgun sequencing project. | biome: fresh water; feature: sink hole; material: water; isolation source: purple microbial (photo- and chemosynthetic) mats found in... | reverse complement strand
ACGGCATCTGGATTCGCCGCGCAGTTGGCGCGATAGTGGGCGTTGAACCGCTCGATCAGGGCGGTCCGGTCGATCGCACCGAGCGATGCCCTGGGGCGGTCAGCGCTTGCGGTTCCTGGGCGGAGGGGCATCCGGGGCCGGCTTCACCTCGACCAGATTCAGGCGGATCAGACCGGATTTGTCCAGGCCCTGCCCGAGTCCGAGCCCGAGTTCGAGGCCGGACGGCGCGCCTCCGGCCTGCGTGGCCATGACCCCCCAGCGCAGCCAATGGTCGCGGCCGGGCCGCTCGCCGGATGGATACAGCCAGCCCCACGGCACCGCGACCTCCCAGGTCAGGGACGAGCCATCGCTGGCGGCGCGGGCCTGGATCGGCGGACGCACGGCGTCATCAGCCACGGGGCTGGACACCACCTGGGTCCTGGCCGCCCCACCCATCCAGGACATCGAGAACAGCAGCGGCGGCGCCTCCCAGTCGAACTCGCCGCGCATCCGCTCGATGGCGATGAGCGCGCTGCCGGTCTGCGCCGGAGGACGCGGGATGCGGAGGGCCATGAGCATCGCGTCGTCGCGCCACCCGAGCCGGGCGGCGAGCCCGTCCCCGCCGGCCTGCTCCAGTCCTGCCTGGTCGCCCCATTCATCGAGCCGTCCATCCAGTTCGGGAGCCTTGGCCTGGCGCCAGATCGCCACGGGCGTCTCAGCCAGGTCGCGGCCGGGCAGCGGCCTGGCCGGAGCCGCGACGGGTACGATCGAGACCAGGCCGCGGGTGGTCGGCACGATCACGCCGCCAGCCGCCTCCACCGGCAGGATCTGGCCGAGCATGGTCAGCCCGAGGGTGGAATCGACCTCGATCTTGCCGGCCTTGGGATCGATGATCTGGGCGCGCAGCAGGCCATCCTTGTCGCTGGCGAAGGCGATCGCCTTGCTGCCGAATGGGATCAGTCCGTACTGGTGCCGCCGCCATTCCTCGCGCACCGGCAGCCAGGCCTGCTCGGCTCCGTCTGCCTGGCGGATGAGGTAGCCGGTCTTGCCCCCGCGCCAGGCCACCTGCAGGCGCTGGCCCGCGACCCAGCGTGGCGCCAGCGGAAGGCGTTCATTCCATTCGCCCCAGGCCATGAATTCGTCCTGGCCGAGCATCTTGCCGGCTGGGTCGAGGAATGTGCAACGGTGCTTCCCCTGCCTGACACCGATCAGATTGAGCACTCCGCCGTCGCGCCACGCGGTGTGGACCCATTCCATGCCGAGGTCGAAGCGCACCATGTCGTGGGTGGCCGGATTCCACAGCAGACCGCCGCTGAGATTGCCGAGCACCAGGGTCCCATCGGGCAGACGCAGCATCGAGGCCCGGTCGCCGGACAGCCCGAGCGGGACCTCGCTGGTGCGCGCGCCGTCACTCAACCGGCGCAACTCCATGACGATGGCGTTGCCGCGCTCGACCAGGACCTGGATCTCGTCTCCGGCGAGGTTGACCCCCTGGACGCCGCCATCGCAACGACCGCTGAGCACGCTGCGGCCATCTTCGCTGCGACGCAGGGTGAACCAGGGTTCGCCCGTGTTCCAGCGCGCCAGCATGCCGCCGACCAGCCTGGCCTGCGCCCGCGACGCGTCCCACGAGAGCGATTGCACCAGCGGATCCCGACCGAGGGGTTCGACATGGAGCTGGCGTCCCGTGGCGCGGTCGAGGATCGCCAGCTGTCCCACCGAGCGCACCAGCAGCACCGCGCCATCGCTGCTGAGGCCGCTTGGGATGCACTGCGCTGGGACGGACCAGACGATGCGACCCGTGGCCGCGTCGACGCGGTGCAATGATCCGGTGGCCACCGCGTAGACCTCGCCGTCGCGGGCGTCGACCGGACGATGCAGGACCTCGATCCTGCCGATCTGCAGATCCCAGCGCATGGCCAGCGATGTCGGCGCCGCGTCTCCGGCCAGGACCTGCTCCTGGATGGACGGCTCGATCCGCGGCACATGGCTGACCGTCACGGCCTTGCCGGCTCCTGGGCGCGTCAGCGCGACCTGTCCATCGGCGAGGACGAGAAGGTGTCCTGCCTCGGCCTGGAGGGCGGCAGGCTGGCCGGCGAGGCCGAGGGCGCTCCAGGCCGGTCCCTGCCGGATGCCGCCATCGGCCAGCGACAGATGCAGCGGCCCATGCCGCAGCGGAACCCACACGGAGTTGCCTGAAACCGTCGGACGGCCGGGCCGCTCGCCGCTGGACGGGCGCCAGCGCAAGCGCACCGCTCCGGTCCCGGGATGGTGTACGGTCACCGCCGGTCCCAAGGCGACCAGCCCGGCCGGGGCCAACGCGCACAGTTCGTGCACGTCGGCCAGCTCGGCCGCCCACGCCTGTCCTCCGCCAGCCCGGTCGATGGCGATGATGCCGAGACCGTCGCGGGGGGCGACATAGACGCGTTCGGCGTCGACGAGGATCGCTCCACGGCCGCGGGCCATCAACCTGCGCAGCGCGGTTCTGGCATTCTGGATGTCGATGGTGGTGCGCGGGTAGGCATGCAGCCACAGCAGGCGCCCATCGACGGCGTCGAAGGCGCCGACCTGGCCAGCATCGGTGGACACGAACAGCTCGCGGCCCTGCAGGGCCGGGGCCGGGCCGCTGCCGGCGGTGAACACATCGCCGGAGTTCGCCAGGGGCTGGCGCACCGCGCCCGTGCCCAGCGTGCTGCGCCAGAGCACCGTGCCATCGCGCGCGTCAAGGCAGGCGACGAAACCGCCGCTGGCCTCGATGAACCAGGCCCATACCCGGCCCCCGTTGATGGTCGGAGCCGAGGCCAGGGTGGCACCGGCCACGGCCGGGATCGCCGCGGTCGACCACAGCAGCCGGCCCGTGGCGGCCTCGACCGCTACGAGCCGCCGGATGCCGTCGCGGTGCAACCCGGCCACGGCCACGCCGGATTCCGTCGCCAGCATCGCCTCGCCACCGCTGGCCAGCCTCGGAGTGATCACCCCTGCGGTGGCTCCTGCGGTCATCGACCAGCGCAGCGTGCCGTCGGCGGACAGGCCGGCCAGTTCGCCAGGCGTGGCGACGACCAGCATGCCATCACTGAGCGCCGCGGCCGGCAGCGGCAGGCGGGCGTCCGCAGCCGTCTCCGGCCGCATGGTCAGGGCGTAGGACGGCAGCCGCACCAGCAACGACACCGGAGCAGGTTCCACGGCGACGGCAGGAGGCAGCAGGCCTCGGAGGACGCCGGCCAGACGGTCGGGCGCCAGATCAGCCCCGTCCCACGGCAGCTGCCGGCCTGCCTTGGCCAGACGGGCGAGCAGTCCGTCGAGCGCCGCGGCATCGCCCGAACGCGCTGCTGCGTGGGCGGCGCGGAGAAGCAGCAGATGGTCGTCGCCCGGATGCTCGGCGAGGCAGCGCATCGCCGTGCCGCGGGCGAGCTGCCAGGCGCCACGCGCGCTCCACAGCGCCGCCTCGCGACGCAGCGCCTCGCCGGCGGCAGGGGCTAGCGGCCACCGCCCTGAGATCCTGGCCAGCGCCTGCGGATCGGCGGCGTCGGCCCGGGCCAGGGCGCTGGCGGCCCGGTCGGCGTTCGCCTCCGACCATGCCTGCAGCACCGGTCCGCCGCTGCTGCGCAGCCGGCTGGCGGTGAACACCGCGGCACCGCGCTGCCTGCCATCGGCGAGCAGCACCGGCTGGTCGCCGCCCCCTTCGATCACCTGCTGGAAGTCCCTGGCGGCCCGTTCGGGATCTCCCGCGACGGCGCGCTCGGCGGTGCGCAGCAGGGTGGTCAGCTCGTACGGGGCGGCGATGGCGACCCGATCGCCCTTGGCCAGACGGATGGTGCGGCGGCGCTGGTCGGCAGCGCTGTCGATCGCATCCTCGCCCGGCGCCGCGTCCCGGGCCTGCTCGAGCGCGGCGGCGGCACGGCGCGGGTAGCCCATGGCCTGCCAGATGTCGGCCTCGCGCAGGTAGGCGCCTGCGACCACGATCGGCTCCAGTTCGGTCTGGGCGGTACGCCGCAGGCGATGCATCGCCTCATCGACCAGACCGGCTTCGAGCAGCTGGACCGGCACCTGATCCCGCAGATGCGCACGCGTGCCGGCATCGTCCCAGCGGCGGTCGGCGAGATTGGCGTCGAACCACGCCACCAGTTCCAGCAGCATCGCCGGTGTCAGGCGCCAACCCGGCTGGGTCAGTGCCCGCCAGGCCAGGTCGCGCGCCAGGTCGGCCCGTTCCGGCCAGCAGGCGATCGCGGTACGGGCCAGGGCCCAGGCCTCGTCACTGCGTTCCGCATTGAGCAGGGCGTTGGCGAGGTCGGCCAGCGTCTGCGCCGCGCCGGCGCGGTCGCTGGCGACGCCGGCGACCGCGGCAGCGATGTCGCCGGCCGGCCACGGCTCGCGCCGGGTGCGGAACTGGAAGGCCGCGGCGCCGCCACCGTTCTGCACCGAGCAGACCAGCACGTTGGCCCCCTGCTTGAGCGGCAGGGTCAGCACGATGGAGTCGGGTACGATGCCGCGCTGGGTCCGGTCGCTGTACAGGCGCACGCCGTTGAGCCAGACCGAGAGGGCGTCATCGGCGCCGAAGCTGGCGGTGATGGTGCGCGCCTGGTCGCTGGCGATGGTCGTCGCCAGGTACCACACCACGCCATCGCCGCCGCCGAGGTGGCCGAAATCGAGGATGCCGGCGTTCCAGTAGTTCGGCGCCGCAGGCTTCCAGTCCGCGCCGGACGGCGGCTGCGTCAGGTCGAAGGCCGGCCGCTCATGCGGAGTCCAGTCGCCCTGCGGCAACGGCCCCCGCACCTGCCACTGCACCTGGCCGGTCGATGCCTGCGCCACCACGGTGGCTTCGGCGAGGAGGGCTGCGCCGGCCGGCGTCTCGGCGAGCACTGCGCGGACCAGCGCGGTCCGCGCGGCGGTGAGATCCCGGACCGCCGGCAGGTTCCGGCGGGCCAGTTCGGCCTGATAGTGCTTCAGCGCGGCCGGCTCGTCCTTGGCGGCGGCCAGATCCTCGGCCAGCTCGACCGACGGCATGGCCAGGGCTGTGCCAGGCAGGAGCGCCGCGGCGCGGCGCGCGGCAAGACGGGCGCTCTCGTCCTTGCGCGCGGCGTGCACGCCGGCGAGCAGGCGCGCGCGCAGGGCATCCGTCGCCTGGGCCGCCAACGCCTCGAGCGCCGGTTGGGACGACGCCGGATCGAGGCGCGCTGCGCTGCACAGCAGATCGAAACGCACCGGGTCGCCGGCCGGCAGGTGCTCGGCGGCGGCGCGCAGCTCGGCCGCCGTCCCGGCGTCGTCACCGAAAGCCCGGCGCAGGCGGGCGCGATCAACGACCAGGGCGCAACGCTCGTGGCGATCGACACCGGGCAGCTTGAGCGCCTCGCCGAGCACGGCGGCGGCGCGGTCCGGCACGTCGAGTCGCTGCCAGAGCCGCGCGGTGCGCCGGGCTGCGGCCACCGGGTCGACCGCGGCGGCCTCCCACAGCTTCTGCAGCGCGGCGGTCTCGGCGCCGGCGGCAGCCGTGTCGCCGAGCTGATGGAACAGCCGCGCCCGCTCGGCCAGGGCGCGCTCGGCCTGCTCGGGTTCGCCGCCGGCGACCTCGGCCAGGGCTGCGACCGCCTCGCGGGCGAAGCCGAGCCCCTCCCACAGCCGAGCGATCTCGAACGGCGCGTCGGCGAGCTGCTCGTCACCGGCGAAATCGACGGCCAGCCGGCGCAGCAGCGCGATGCGCGCCCGCGGATCGCCGGACTCCCAGCGCAAGGTGGCGGCGGTGCGGCCCTCGTTGGTCCGCGTCGCCAGCACCACTTGGTGCGGTCCGGCGGGCAGCCAGGCGCTGGCCGAGAGCCGATCGCTTTCGGCTTCACGGGTCGCCGATTCCGCAGACATGATCAGCCGCCCGTCGACCCACAGCCAGCACAGCGGCATGCCGTCGAAGCGGAACCGCACCCAGCCGCCCTCGCCAGGATCGATCTCCGTCGCTGCCCAGCGGATCTGGTAACCGGCGGCGGGCAGCAGCCTGCCCAGCTGGAGGAAACGCTCATTCTCGGCGAGGAGGTGCTCCTGCCATCCGGCACCGGCGGTGAAGCCCGCCGGCAGCACGCCGGGGATCTCGGTAGTGCGCGCGTCATCCGGCCCGCGCAATCGCCAGCGCCGTGGCATGCCGGCTGCGGCGAGGGCCTCGAGGGTGTCGGCGAGCGAGTCCTTCTTGGCATAGCTGCGCAGCGCAGAGGACGGGACCTCGGCGGCGCCGCTGTCGACCCGCAGGTCGGCGAAGCGGTAGATGCACGCCTTGCCTTTCGCCGCGGAGGGCGGATCGGCGGCCAGTCCCGCCGCCCCGCTGCGCGTCTGGCCGCGGCCGAGGACGACACGGGCCGGCGCCCCGGCGGCACCGAGACGCTCGCGCGGCATCCCGGCGATCCGGCTCCAGGCGAAGCCGTCCCGCGAACCGTAGGCCGCCACCTCGCGGCTGGTGAGGACGATGCGCAGGTGAGCCGGGCTGGCGCCGGGGGCGAGTTCCGCCTCCGCGTGATCGGAGCCGGTCGCGCCGTTGCCGCTCCAGACCGCCCAGCCCCGCCGTTCGTCCCGCTTGGTGTGTGGATCGTTGCCGAGGCCGACGGCGAACACGGCGCCGCCGCCCCATTCCAGCGCCAGCAAGGCAGGATACCCGTCGAGGGCGCCCTTGCCCGCGACCGAGACCACGGCGCTGAGCCGCAGCGGACGTTCGTCGCTGCCGTCAGCGAGATCGACGGCGGCGACAGCCAGGGCCTGTCGGCCAGGCGGGGCGCTGATCTCGATGGCGCGCTCGAGGAAGCTGACGCCGACCTCGGCGGCTGCGGCGACGGCGACGCTCCACCCGGACGGCGGCTTGGCGCCGGGCGCGCCGCTCCAGTCGAGATCGGCCGCTGGGGCCAGGCAGGCGAGTGCGAGCAGACTGGGTACGAGAACATCGCGCAGGGGCATCAGTGGCACCTTAGGTCGCCATAAACGGTGTGCATCAGGAACGTTGCGCGAGCCGCCGCGTGACCGGTCCCGCCCGCCTGCCAGGACTTTGGCATGACTCACGCGAGTCGCCTCCGCATGCCGTCACCCCACCTCGGGTTGTCGTGTTCCTGGGCATGGCCTGTCGCCGGTTGCGCCATCCTGTTGGTTGGCTGCAACCGGGCGGCGGGCCCGGAAGCCCGCCTGGTCGCGCGCAGCGAGCAGGCCGTCGCCGAACTCGAGCGCCTGCGGCCACGTCTGGCGAAGGCCGGCACCCCCGAGGCCGAGGCCCTGGCCGACAGCCTGGCTTCCGTCCGCGAAGGTTTGGCGGCCCTGCCGGTCAGCGCTGCCAGCGACCAGCAGCCAGCAGTCGGCGCCCAGCAGCCCGACGACGATCCTTCGCCACCGCCCGGTGCCGCCCGGGCACGCTGCCCCGACGACGGATGTTGGCGGTTCGGCATCCAGCTGGAGGCCGGCATCTGGCGCCTCGACCTGGATGGCGGCGGCGGCGAACTCGATGACACGGGCCCCCTCGCCATCGGCCTTGCCGCCGCCATTGAACGCAGCCAGCCCATCGACCACCGCCTGGAATGGAGCTGGGGCGCCGAAGTCCTCGCCGACCTGCAGGACCGCACCGGCGGACAGCGCCTCGTCCTGGTCGGCGTCCGCCCGTTCGTACGCGGCGCACTCGCGGTAAGCGACTCCATCGCCCTGACCCTGCGACCGCTGATCGAAATCGGCCAGCCCAGCGTGCAGCTCGGCGAGGCTCCGGGCGGGGTGCTCGACCAGGCCGACGTCTACGGTGCGGTCGGCCTGCGCGCCGGCTGGCGCTGGCGCCTCGCCGGCGGCGACCTGACTGGCGAGCTGGGCTGGCGCCAGGTGTGGTTCCAGGCCTCGGCCGGCGGCATCGGCTACAGCGTGGGCATCGGCAGCCCCGAAGCCGCGCTCGGCTGGAGCGGGCGGTTCTGATGCGCGCTCTGCTGGCGCTGCTGCTTGCAGTCATGTTGCCGGCCGCGGTCGCGGTCGGGGGTCCGGCCACCCTGCAAGGCACGGTCGGCGTGCCGCTGGTAGCCGGGATCGTCGCCAGCGGCGGCGCACCTCTGACCTACGATGCCATCGGCCTGCCCGCCGGGCTGGTGCTCGACCCCGCCTCCGGCCGGATCACCGGTACGCCCAGCGCCGCCGGCGTCACCGTGGTTACGATCAGCGCCAGCGATGGTTCGTCTTCCGATGCGGATACCATCACCGTCACCATCGCCGCCGCCGCCGGTCCCTCGGTGATCAATGCCGCCGCCTGGGCGGTCAGCGACGGATCGGTGTGCTCGCTGCAACTCGTCGCCAGCGCCGTGGCCACCGGCTTCGCCGCCAGCGGCCAGCCCGGCGGACTGACCCTGTCCGCCGGCGGGCTGCTCACCGGGACCACCGCCACGCCCGGGCTCTACAATATCACGGTCTCGGCCGACACCGGCGCCACCTGGACCACGCTGCTGCTGGAGGTGGTCGCCGCGCAGCCGGGCGCCCCGCTGTTCACCGTCCCGGTGCAGCCGGTCGCCGCCGAGGGAGCCCCTTTCGCCGCCTTCGTCACCGCGGCCGGCGCAACCGCCTTCGCCGCCACCGATCTGCCGGCCTGGCTCAGCCTCGACGGCGGCGACGGCCTGCTCACCGGCACCCCGGCAGCCGGCACCGCGAGCGCCAACCTGCGCCTGACCGCCAGCATCGGCGGGGCCGCGGCCGCCACCGTGCTCGCCATCCCGGTGGCCGTGCCGACCGCCGGCGATCCGCTGCCCGCCTCGCCGCCGGTGGTCGAGGGCACCGTGTCCTCCGGCCTGGGCTGGAAGGCGACCGCCAGCGCCGTGGGCGCCTGGAGCGCCAGCGGCCTGCCTGCAGGCCTGAGCGTCGACGCCGCCAGCGGACGGCTGCTCGGTTCGCCGACCGCCGCCGGCAACGTCAGCGCGGTGATCACCGCCACCCCGGTGCTGCCAGCCCTGCCGGTGTCCTCGACCATCGCCCTGCGCGTGCGCGCCGCCGCCGCCGGGGCGCCGCTGCTGTCGACCCTGGTGCCGCCGGTGCTGACCGTCGGATCGCCAGCCGCCATCGCGGTGATCGCGACCGGCGTACCGACATCCTATGCCGCCACCGGCAGCGCCGATTTCTCCATCGACGCCGATGGCCTGCTCACCGGCGCGCCGACCGCCGCCGGGCTGCAGGCGGTCACGCTCAGCGCCAGCAACGCCAGCGGCACCGCCGTCGCCACCCTGCTGCTGCAGACCGCGGTCCGCCTGGTCGCCGCGCCGGCGCCGGTCGCGCCGGTCGCCTTCCGCGCTACCGCCGGTTCGCGCTTCGCCGCCACCCTCGCGGCCGACGCGCCGGTGACCACCTGGACCGAGAGCGGTCTGCCGGCCGGGCTCGCCCTCTCGCCATTCACCGGCCGCATCACCGGGCTCGCCGCAGCCGGTGTCAGCAACATCTTCCTCAGCGCCAGCGACGCCGATGGCAGCAATCCGACGCATGCCGCGGTTCGTGCCCTCGCCGCCCTCGCCGGGGCGCCGGTGATCAGCGACGCCGGGCCGTGGCTGATCGGCGCCGGCCAGCCGGTGCGGCTGCAACTGGGTATCGGTGGTGTCGCGACCTGGACCGTCGGCGGCCTGCCCTCCGGCCTGAGCACCGACGCCACCGGACTGGTCACCGGCGCGACCACGGTGGCCGGCGACGCCACCCTCGCGCTGACCGCCGCCAACGCCTCCGGTTCAGCACAGACGTCCGGCCTGCTGGTGGTCGAGGCGGCGGTGGCCGGCACGCCGGTGTTCAGCGATCCCGGCGAACTGGTCGGAACGGTCGGCGTTGCCTTCACCGGGACGCTGGCCGCCAGCCTGAGTCCGATCGAATACGCCATCAGCGGCGGTCCGGCGTGGCTGACCGTGGTGCCCGCCACCGGCGGACTCGGCGGCACGCCCACCGCCGCCGGTTCCTGGCTGCTGGCGCTCAGCGCCCGCAATGGTGCCGGGACCACCCGCACCACCACCGTGCTGCGCATCGATCCTGCGCCGGTGCCGCCGATCACGCCTCCGGTGCCGCCTCCCCCCGCTGCGCCGGTCTCCAACGTCAGCGGCGGCTGCGGTGCCGGGGCCGCTGGTCTGCTCCTGATCGCTTGTGGCGCCGGACTGCGGCGCCGGCGCCGCTCAACTCCGGTCTGAAGCCAGCGCAGCGAGGGTCCGCTCCAACCGCTGCGTCCTGCACTTGCGGCGGTGACGGCGCACCTTCCCGTGGTCCTGTACGGCCTGCACCATGGTCGCCGCCAGGGTCGGTCGCTCCAACGCGCGCGTGGACATGACGCTGCTCTCCATGTGGACGTCTAGTCTGCCAGAGGCGCCTGGTTGTCACCCGGCAAATTCTGCATCGCCAGTCAACGTGATGGTGTTACCAGTTTCATTCCGCCTTAACCAACACTGCATGCGAAACACCCCCGCTGAACGAACGCCAACGCGGCGTGGTGAAGCCGGCGCCGGCGAGGTGGATGTCCGCCTCGGCGGTCGAGACGAATCCCTGCACCGAGTCGTGCAGGTAACGGTACGCGGTGCGGTCCCCCGCCAGCAGCGAACCGGCAAGCGGGAACACGCCGCGACCGAAGGTGGCGTAGAAAGCCTTGGGGAACCAGCGCACCGGACGGAAGAACTCGAGGATCAGCAGGTGCCCACCCGGTCGCAGCACGCGGCGCAGCTCCCTCGCGCTGCTCAGCGGATCGCCGAAGTTGCGCCAGCCGTAAGCGACCATGGCGACGTCGAAGGCGGCATCGGCATAGGGCAGGCGCAGGGCATCGCCGGCCGCGGCGGACAGCGCCAGGCCGCGGCGCTTGGCCGTCCCCGCGGCGAGCATCGGCACGCTGAAGTCGCAGCCATGGACGCGCGCCGCCCGGCCTTGGCGCAACGCGGCCAAACCGAGATCGAAGGTGCCGCAGGCGAGGTCGAGCGCCTCGCCGCGCCCCTCCGGCAGCATGCCAATGGCGATGCGGCGCCAGCGCAGGTCGAGGCGGGCCGACAGCACGCGGTTGAGCAGGTCGTATCTGCCGGCGATGCGGCCGAACATGGCCTGGACGTCCTTGGAGCCGGCGGGCAGTGCGTTCACGCCGCCACTGCATGTCCGGGTCGGGGCCAATCAAGTTGGAAAGCCGGGCCGCTCGTCATCATCCCGGGCATGGAACGCTGGTCGATCCTGCTGGAGAAGGAGTACCTCAAGTTCTCCTGCGCCCATTTCCTGATCTTCCCTGACGGCTCGAAGGAGCGGTTGCACGGCCACAACTACCGTGTGCGCTGCGAGATCGATGGCGACCTCGACGGGCACGGCCTGGTCATCGACTTCAAGGAGGTCAAGCCGGTGGTGCGCGCGCTGTGCGACGAACTCGACGAGCACTGGATCGTCCCCGCCCACCATCCCGAGCTGAAGATCACCCACCGCCCCGACGGGCACACCGAGGTGGTCTACCGCCAGGCTCGGTATCTCGCGCCCAGCGACGAGGTGCTGGTGCTGCCGATCGGCAACACCTCGGCCGAGTACTTCGCCGCCTGGTTCGGCCGCACCCTGCTGGCCCGCCTGCGCGAGCGCTTCGGCCACATCCGCGTGCGCACGCTGCGGGTGCGCATCAGCGAGACGGATGGCCAGGACGGGGTCTTCGTGACCGACGGCCAGGCCTGAGGGACGGCAAAGGTTCCGAACCCGCGGAGCGACGGAGGGCACGGAGAGTGGAGACGGAGGATGCGCGGATCCCTGCTTCGACTCCGCCTAACTGCGTCTCTCCGTGACCTGACGAGGATACTAGATCCGCCTGAGCGTCCGCAGGCGCTCGATCAGCCGCTGCGCCGCGCCGGGCGCTTCGCGCATCGGCAGCATCAGGCGGATCACCCGGGAGACCGAGCACTCCGGGATCGGGCGCGCAGCCAGCTCGCCATGCGGCAGGCAGCCGTCGGGAATGACGCCGAGCCCGAGCCCCGAACGCACCATCGCCTTGATCACCTCGACATTGGCCAGCTCCATCACCGGTTCGAACCGCAGTCCGCCGCGGGCGAAGGCTTCGTCGAGCAGCCGGCGGACGGTCAGGCCGCTGGCGAAGGTGATCACCGGCCGCTGCGCCAGGGCGGCCAGGGTCGATGGCACCTCGGTGGCAGGCAACTCGTGCGGGTGCACCAGGACCAGCGGGTTCTGGTACAGGCGTTCGCAACGCAGCCCGGGATGCTCGGTGGTGCCGACCGCGGCATCCAGCTCGCCGGCCAGCAGCATGTCCATGAGCTGCGGACTGCTTTGACACACCACGGTCACGCGCACCCGCGGGTTGGCCTGGACGAAGCCGGGCAGGATCTGCGGCAGCACATAGATGCCGATCGAGTCGATGCAGCCCAGCCGGACCTCGCCACCGACCTCATCGCCGGCGGCACGTACCCGCGCCGCCAGGGCATTGAGCTGGCTGATGACCTCGCGCGCGCCCTGCGCCAGGGTCTCGCCGGCCGGGGTCAGGCGGGCCCCCGTGCTGGAGCGTTCGAGCAGCTTGGCCCCGACCGTGCGTTCGAGGTCCTGGATCTGGCGCGACAGGGTCGGCTGGGTCATGCCGCGCGAGCGCGCCGCCGCGCTGACCGAGCCGGTGTCGGCGACGGCGACGAGCGAGGCGAGGGCATGCGGCGGGAGGTCCGGTAGCTGCGGCACGGCGGCAGCAGAAGGCCGCGAGGCGGGAATGGAAGCCGGCCGCTGGCAAGCATGCTGCAGCCATGGCCCGACGCATCGCCGGCATGTCCGTCCTCATCACCGGCGCCTCGGCCGGCATCGGCGCCGCCCTGGCGCACGAACTGCATCGGCGCGGCGCCCGTCTGGCGCTGACCGCCCGCCGTGCCGACCGCCTCGCCGAGGTCTCGCGCACCTGCGGCGGGGCCCTGGTCCTGCCCGCCGACCAGGGCGACCCGGCTGCCGCCGCCGGGGTGATCCGGCAAGCGCATGCCCGGCTCGGCCGGCTCGATGCGGTGGTGCTGAACGCCGGGTACGGCCTCGCCCGCTTGGCGGAGGCGACCAGCGACGAGGACTGGCTGGCCATCCTGCGCGTCAATCTGCTCGGCACCGCGGCAGGCCTGCGCGCCGCCGTGCCGCTGCTGCGCGCCCAGGAGGAACGCGACGGCTGGCGTGGCCAGATCATGATCGTGTCATCATCGTTGGCCCGGCGCGCCGCCCCCGACACCGCTGCCTACAGCGCGACCAAGGCGGCCCAGCTGTCGCTGGCCGAAGCGGCCCGGGTCGAGCTCGCCCCCGATCGCATCGCCGTCACCACCGTGCATCCGGTGCGCACGACGACGGAATTCTTCGATTCCTGCGCCCGCGCCAGCGGCCGCCCCATGGAGTTCACGGGCTGGGCCCCGACCCAGGCTCCGCAACAGGTGGCCCGGCGCATGGCCGACGCCATCAGCCGCCCCCGTCCGGAGGTCTGGCCGCACCGCTCCGCACGCTGGCTGCTGCTGTTCGCCGTCATGTGCCCCGGCCTGGCCGACCGCATCATGGCCGGACACCGTCGATAGCGCTCCTCAGGACGTCAGCGCAGCGAGCGGATCGCCTGCGCGATGCGGTTGAATACCTCGGGGATCTGCGCCTCGGTCAGGCAGCTGAACGCCACGCGCAGCTCGGTCTGGCCGAGGGCGATGGTGCCGACGCCGTGCTTGGCCAGCAGCTCCTGGCGCACCGCCTCGGCGGTCGGGCCCTTCACCCGCAGGCACATGAAGTAGCCGGAGTTGAACGGGTAGACGTCCCAGCAGTCGGCGTACTCGGGCTTGCGGCAGTGGGTCGCGGTGACCGCGGCGCGGCTCTTGAGCAGCGCCACCTTCTGCGCCTGCTGGGCGCGGAAGCCGGGGTCCTGCAGGGCCTTGAGCACGATCGACTGGCCCGGCATCGAGACGTTGCTGATGTAGGCGCGGACGATGCCGCCGGTCTTCTGCTCGAG
>JFJP01027346.1_pt1 | contig 13892 bp, 16 predicted proteins | sample 431651 | NCBI WGS metagenome assembly JFJP01 (sample SAMN02602958, study PRJNA72255) | Microbial mat metagenome, whole genome shotgun sequencing project. | biome: fresh water; feature: sink hole; material: water; isolation source: purple microbial (photo- and chemosynthetic) mats found in... | reverse complement strand
TGTATATAAATAATTTTAAATAATTATTTAAAAAACAAAAAAGTTTTTAAAAATCAGTCATTTGATAACTTATTATTATAAACATAATAATGAGGCAAGAAATATCGCTCGCCATATGTGTTATTCCACTAACCATAAATCCATATCTCATTTTCAAAAATAAAAAAAATCTCCCAAGGATAAAAATTCCCATGAACCCAAGAAATGCTAAAATCCAATCATCAAGTAAAATAATTAACACAAAGAAATGATAAATTGCATAATGGAAAGTGGCAATTATTCGCCAGAATTCAGTTTCTGGAAAGAACCGAATAAAAAACACACGCCAAAACCATTCTTCAAGCCAAGGGTTTGTAAATCCTAAAAGAAAAGTCACAGCAATATAGCTAAAAATATTTGGGCTCACAGGGATATTTATTGATAAAAACAAAGTTGGGTCTAACTGAAACAAAATAATGTAAAAAAAACCAACTGAACTAAAAATCAGAATAGTTAAAATCAAACTTTTGAGAAATTGTCCTTTGGGATTTTGGCATAAATTGAGAAAAAAAGCTCCAAACTTCATGTCAAAATTAGAATAAATTTCAAGTTGAGGCATCAGAACATCAATAAAAAAACAAGGAAAAAATGTTAAAGTTGTCATTTGAAAGAAAATCATGGTCCAAATGACAGAATTAAAAATCCCGAAAAAAAGCAAAACTATAAGAATTGGTGAGAAAGCAATGAGCTCTAAAGCGATAAAAAGTTTCAGGGGGAGTTTGATATATAGAGAGCCCACCATAAATTTAGATATTTATATATTAATTTAAAAAATCAAATTTATTTTTTGTCAAAATATAAATGAGTTCACAAGGAAAAACTCCAAATTTAAAACCATCTGCTCTAGAACAATTTGTTTTAAATCGAGCTCAAAGGAAAGGTGAACATATGAATGAACATTTGCATGCAATTCAAGAACACTGGAAAAATAAAAAAGCTATCAATCATTGGAATTTGACTTATGTGATAATGTACCTTTCGCCTTGTTTTCAAGAAAATGAGAAGAAAAAATTGAATGAGTTAAGAACGAAATTCAAACGAACTAATTTATATGCCACAGTTCTGTCAGGAATTAATGTTTTTTTAGTCGCAGCGTATTTTAAAAGTTTTTTGGCATTTTCGAATATTAAAAAGACTATGTTTGGAGTTGGTGTGTATTTGATTAGTTATCAGTTGGGGATGTATTATGTGAAAAAGGATTTAAAAACTTATAATGTGTCTTTATTAGAAAAATATGAAAATGAGTTTGTCAATAAAAAATTTAATTCGTGAAAAATTTAAAAACTAATTATTTTTTTTTCATTTTTTTTTTTTAAATTTGAATATAAATTTTCAAGATTTTATTTAAACTAAACAATGTTTTTATTTTCTATTGAAAATTCAGCATTAATAATTAAATTTTAATACAAAAAAATTTAAGGTTTTTTTTGTAAAAATTAAAAAATTTTAAAAAAATAAGGCTCAAAAAAAAATTGCCTTATTTTTATGAGCTTTCATTTATATTCTGAACGTAATTAGCTGTGTTGAACGTTAGATTTCCTTTATTAAATAACTTTCAATTTTTTTCAATCTTTTGTTTTTGAATTTTTCAATAGCTATTATTAAAATTTTAATTTATTTTTCTAAAATTATTTTTTTTTAATTTTAATCAGTTTTTATTTTCAATTTAATTTGTTAATTTGCAACGTTTTGTTTTTTTAAATTAAGGGTTAACTTTTCTTCAAACTTCCTCTCTTTAAACTACCTGTGCCTAAAATAAAATTCTTTAATTGAAGAAATTATTTTAAAAATTAGAATTTACCAGAAATCTGCCATAAGCAGCTGTAAATCTAGCATTATTTGCATTAGAAGATTTTTCAGGCATTTCTCCCTCTCGTTCAGACAATCCCAAATTTCTTCCATCATTAACGCCTCTTGGATCTGTGGTAGTTCTTGGTGATTTTGGCACAGGCAATCCCAAATTTCTTTCAAGTAAATCAGCACCATTTGAGTAATTTTGATGATGAGAATCATTGTGATGATCACATCTCTGTGTATGATGCTTAGATTCATTAGAACAATTGTGAGACTCATCCTGGTCATGCTTTCTATGATGCTTGTGAATGTGAGAATCATTTGAACAATTATGAGATTCATTAAAATAATGATGGGATTCATTTGAGCAATTTTGATGATGAGAATCATTGTGTTGTTGATGAAGGTGATGATGACATAGATTTTCACATTCATTAGAACAATTGCGAGACTTGTTGCTATGATGATGCGAATTATTTGTGCAAAAATTTGTTTGATCTTCTGAACCTCTTGGAATTGTTTTAGATTTATTCTTAGTTTCAGTTCTCGGCAATCCCAAAATTCTTGGATTCTCTGAACCTCTTGGTTTTATATTTGATTCATTTTTTTTTGAAGGAAAACCCAAAATTCTCGCACCACCTATATTAGCTCTTTGATCAGGTGCATCTATATGGAATCCCAATTTTTTTCCAAGTTTTGCAATCCATCCCAAATTTCTTCCATCATCAAAGCCTTTTGTATCTGTGGTAGTTCTTGTATATTTTGGCTCAGACAATCCCAAATTTCTTTTATTTGGATCTGTGGTATTTGTTGGAGGTTTTGGCTTAGGAAATTTAGAAAAATTTCTTTGATCACCTTTTGGAATTAGACTCTCAGACAATCTCAATTTTTTTTCTAATAAATCTGCATCTACAAAAAGCGAAAAGCATAAAAGAAAAATTAAAACGCAAAAATTTTGGGGTTTCATATTTTAGATAAGAAAAAGAAAAAATTTATTATAATGATTTTATTTAGAAATCTTAGTTTTATTTTATTTTAAAAAAAAAAATTAAAAATGCATAAATAAATATGATTTTTTTAATAAACTTTGGGCAATTTTTTATTATATTTCTCTAAGCATCATTTCTTTTGAAAAAAAATAAAAAAATTTAAATTTATTATTAAAATGATGTGTGTTTTAAGTTAAAATTTTATATTTCAAAACTTCATTTTTATTTTTATATTATTATTTTCATTCTGATTTTTTAATTCAAAGAATTTATTTTAATAAAAATGATTTTTTTTAGAAAAATACTCTATACAAAAACATAATGAGTTTTATTTTAAATAATTTATTTTTAGGAGATGTTTTTGATGCAAAAAACTTTAAATTTCTCAAGCAAAATTGTATAAGTCATATTCTGATTGTAGCTGGGGAGTTTGAGCCTTTTTATCCAAAATTCTTTTCATATCTGCATATAGAAGCTGAAGATTCAAATTCCTTTCAATTGATTAAATATTTTGAGATGATGAGCGATTTCATACATTTTTCATTAAAAAAAGGAGGATGCGTTTTTGTTCATTGTGCCATGGGGATTTCCAGAAGTCCCACTGCAATAATGGCATATCTTATGAAACATCATAAAATGTCTTTCGCAAAAGCTAAAAAATTAGTTGAGTGTCAAAGGATGTTTGTTTCTCCGAATGAAGGCTTTTTAGCTCAATTGATGGAATATGAGAAAGTTTTAAAAGCAGAAAAAAGGAATCCTTGGAAAAAATTTAAATAAAAAAATATTCAAGTTTTTTTTTTTTCTTTCTAAAAAATATTCATTTTTTCTTTTTCTTCGATTTAATTTTATGATCATCAATAGAACTTGAAGAAAATTAAATATTGCATAAATATTTTTCTAAATAAAATCAAAATTTATTTTTTTCTTCCCACAAGTTTTGTCTTAATTTTTTTTTCAATTTTTTTATTTAAAAATTATAGCTTTCCAGTTGCCAACGATCTTCTGTAATTTTCGAAATCACCATTGAACTTTTTTAGTTTTTGATCTCTAATATACCAAATGCTCTCACAAACGCTCGCAACCAAATGTTGATCGTGACTAACGATCAAAACTCCTCCTGTAAAATTATTCAAAGCAATAATCAAAGCATTCACAGCGTCAATATCTAAATGATTGGTAGGTTCATCCATAATTAAAATATGTGGGTTCTTCCATACACTTAAAGCAAAAGCCACTCTGCTTTTTTGTCCACCTGAAAGCAAATACATAGGTCTTAGAGCCATATTTCCAGTGACACCAAATGAACCTAGATGACTTCTATAGCTTTCACTGTTAGATCCTGGATGGCTTGTTGCAAATTGTTCTAAAGGTGATAGTACCAAATCCAATTGATCAATATGATGTTGAGTGAATAAAGAAACTCTCAAACGATTATGTCTAAACTGAGAACCCTCAAGAAGATTCAATTCTCCCATCAAAAGCTTTAAAAAGGTTGATTTTCCCACACCATTGGCTCCCACTATTGCTATTCGAGACTCCATATCAATTCCGAAGTTCAAATTCTTCAAAAGAATTTTGGTTTCGGAATACCCAAATAAACCATCTTCGACTTTGAGAAGTGGCGGACGAAGTTTATCAGGAGTCGGAAAGATGAAAATACATGTAGGATCCTCAATTATTTCTTCGACTAACTCCATTTTTTGCAAAGATTTAATTCTGGATTGGACCAAGCTGGCTCTTTTGGCATTATATCTGAATTTATCTATAAAAGATTGCATATGATCGATTTTCATCTGCTGTGACTCAAATTGTTTACTCTGTTGAATGAAATCTTGTTTTCTGGTTTTCTCAAAAGAATCATAATTACCTCGATAATAATTGAGTTTTAGATTGAAGAAATGGATAACATCTGAACAAACCACATTCAAAAACTCTCTTGCATGTGAAACTACCACCACTATATTCTTCCAATTGACCAAATAATCTTCTAACCACATTACAGCATCCAAATCCAAATGATTTGTCGGCTCATCCAATAGCAATATTTCAGGTTGAACGAACAAAGCTCTCGCAATAGCCACTCTCATTCTCCATCCTCCTGATAATCGACTCGTTGGTAAATTTAACATATCAGCAGTAAATCCCAAACCATTCAAAATAGTACAGGCTCTAGCTTCAGCTCCATATGCATCGATTTCTTCTAATTCTTTATAAACTTCAGCCAATCTTTTTGCAGCTTCGTTTGTATCAAGGAGCAATAGGGTCTTCTCTTCTTGCAACAAGTCCCATCGAAGACAATCACATTCCAATACAGTGTCTAAAGCCGATTTCTGTTCTCCATCGACTTCTTGCTCCACCAATAGGATTTGAAATCCTTTTGTGAATTTATCGAAATCTCCTCTGGCTAAAGCACTTAATAAAGAGGTTTTTCCAATACCATTTCGCCCAATAAGCCCATATTTTCTGCCGAAAGTCAATTTAAATACAGTGTTTTCTAAAAGATTTCTCCCACCGACAATCAAAGTCAAATTATCAATAAATAGGTCTTTTCCATGTATGGCTTCTTTGTGATGCAGAACCACTGTAGGTGGCAGTTTTTTTCTGATATGATCTAATTCAATAAGATGTGATTCATAGTCTTTTTGTTTCTTCTCATCTTTATCTTTCTTTCTAAATTTGAGCATATCAGTCACTTTGTTTTCATCAAGGAATTGGAACTTCTCTTGACCCAAAAACACATCAATAAACCCTCCTCCATTTTCTCCCTTTAAATTGACTTTATTAAGAATAACAGGAGCACTTAATCTTTCAGCAACGAAGGTAAATTTGTTCTCTAAGGTGATCAACTTTTTTTCTAAAAGCTCTTTGTTTAATATCTCACAAAGCTCAAAAGCCATTGTACTGTTGATTTTATTGCCATTTTTTATAAACTCACCAATTAGTTCATATAAATCGTGAACGTTGCTTGGAGGCTCTTCTAAAATCATACCCGCCATATAAGGGTAGAAGACTTGAGGCAGAGAAGATTGAGCAAATTTCGTGGAAAGAACCTGTGAAATCTCAAGCATTTTCTGCTGGTTTGGTTCCTCGTTTTCGAGCTCCGTATCCTCCATTTCTTTGATAATTTAGATTTTTTTCTTAACAAAGATCTTAAAAAATTGTTTAAGTTTTTTAAAAAATTCAATTGCTCTCTATTGAAAAAAAAAAGAAAAAAATCTCATTTTTTAGTTTTTTTTTATAAAAATTTTCAAAGGTAAGGGTATTCAAACATCTTTAATTTCTGTTTAATTTTTGAGAGAAAAAAAAACCAAACATCATTAGAAAAAAATGAAATAGGAGATTTTTTCCTACAGTGAAAAGTAAATTAATTCATTTTTCAGTTAACTCTCTAAATCCTTTCCAATCACTAGGCGCCATAAAATTGCTCTCTTTCAAAACACCCAATATAGTGGCAGCAGGTCCATCATCCGGTCTTTGGTTAAAACATAAATCTAATTTACTTTTACAAGCGCCCCAATCCCCCTTTATATAATGATCAAAAGCTTCAAAAAAAGTGTTTCTAAAAACCCCGAACACATTTTCAGTCATTTTTAGTAAATCTTTATCAATATCAAAAAAACTGGATGCCTTAATTCCTTCTTCACCTGATAAAACTGAATCTAAAATATTAGCCTTCGCATTCTTATGTTTTTCTTTGAGTTCTGCCTTCGTATAGCCTTTTTCTTCGCTTGGAATCAAAACTGATATATCAATATCAACAGTGAATATTCCAACGGGTTTTTTTGACCCTTTTACAGTAACTCTATCAATTTCGCGACAAAATCTTTGAGTTTTCTTTGAAAGAATTCGATGTAACTCATTGCTTATCAGCAAAGGCACTCCATACTGTTTTGTGGCTGCTTCCAATCTTGAAGCCATATTGACATTAGGTGATAAATAGCTCGCATCTATCTTAAAAACCGAACCTATAGCACCTTCTATCGCCCAGCCAAAATGCAAGCCAAAACCCATTTTTACTTTGTAATTCGGCATTCGAAGGCATAATTTCTCATTGTAACGGTATTTCAAACACTGAGGTTTCTTATTGATGCCAGCTATAATCTTCAGAAAGGAAATCACTGATAAATCAGCAACATTTTTGGTGACTCTACTTCGCTTTAAGTCCAAAGTGCCGTCTGGAAGATAAATGACTTCTTCTTCTGGGAACTTATAAACCAATAAGAAGGCATCTCCTATGTTTTTATTGGCCGCTCCTCCATATTTATCTACGGTTTTATGCACTATTTCTGCAATACAGTTCACAAAGAGCATCACTTCTTCTTGAAGCACTTCTGTTGTATCTGTGAAAGATCGAATATCACAAAAGCCAAATACTGCACATTGTTTTTTACCAGCCATCATAGGGTCAACATCACCACCTTTTGCCATATTCGATGCTATGATTTCGGAACCTGCATCACCAAAACCCAAAGCCAATAAAGTCCCAATCTTGATAATAGCATTTTCTATCAGAGTAGTTTCAAACTGCATTGACCCTTTATTTACTTGAATGGTTTCTTCTTTGGAAGCCAAAGGGTTAGATGCGATCTTGTTCACCCTCTCGATCATTCTTGCAATTGGTTTCAACGCCAAATCGTCGGCGTCTTTGGTAAAATAGTATGCTGCCATTGTCAGAACTATGCATACAAAGATCGTTCTTGTGATATTGATGATTGAATTCAATTTAAGTTTTTCACGAATGTCCAAAATTGCAACGAAATCATTTGCATAATTCCCATAATTCAAGTGTGTTTCTTCTTTTTCATCATCTCGAAGGGTAGCAGGATCACAAAAAATATAAGTGAAACCATAAACTGGCTCATATACATAAGCTAAAGGTTGATCTATCCCTTTAAATTGAGATATATAGTCTGTGAATGTCTGATTATAATCGGAAAATGAAAGTTTGACCTTATTGGAATTAAGACTCATAGTAGCTAAAAACTTAAGACCAATTGTGTACCCCTTATCTGAATCGAAAAAAGCGGACGATTGGAACAATGGAACTATGAAAATCAGAACCAAAACCAAAATAACCACTCGTTTTGTAGTTAATTCTGAAAGTTTTTTGCCAACTCTTGATTCTTTGGTTACTTCTTCTTCCTCTTCTTCAGGATCTGAAACTTGGAATTTGTCCCAATCGTTATATTTTGATGGACTGATGGAAGGACTTCTATATGAATTGGAGTTTTTGGGATTAGGTCTTTTTTGAGTTGGCATAAGAATAGAATCATTCTTAATGACACTCTGATCATTCATTTGTGAATTATTCTCAAGTATTCGATTTGCTTCATTGATCGTGCCAGCAGGCACTACTTTTATTTGGAAAACACTGGGATTTTTTGCATTTCTGGCTACATGCGTCAAAGGAACTGGAGAATTAGCTCTAGAAGGAGAAATATCAATAACTGAATCATTGTTTTCGTTATTGGGATTCTCCATATTGTTAATAGTTGCTGGAAGTTGAACTTGGCTTTTTCTTCCTAAATTAGGATCATTCTGAATTCTAATTAAAGCCCTATGATCTTTTTGATTTTTGTAGGATTTCCACAATTTGACAATTCGGATCAATCTAATTAGTCGAATGACTCTTCCAGCCCTATTTAAAAAAAAAATTAATTTGAAAAATATGTGAGTAAATAAGAATAATTACCGACTACCAATTTTGGTAGCTCGAGAAGCTCTTGCTAAAGAAGCTGAATTTCCGCTAGAAATTAAAAACAATATAAAGGGTTTAATGAAATTTTTATTACAAAATATTGCTGGAAACCATGGATAAATCGAAGAGTAAAGTGGCGGTTGAGGTGATATCAAGCCAAAAGAAGAAAGAAAAAACATAATCTTTTCTGACGAGCATGCTTAGGATGATTTCGAATGTAAAGCATGACATTGAGAGAAAAAACAGTGCGTCAAAAGAATAATCATCATTTTTGGAGGATATCAAAAACTTCACATCCCCGAAAAACAATGCATAAACTGTGAGTAAAGTGATTGGAAATTGTAAAATATTTGAATTCAAGAACCAGTCAGCCCGTGTGATCCATTTATTTTTTATCTCAACTTTTACTTTAAAAACGTCTACGTCTTTATCTGTTGATTTAACAGGAGAATTGCCACGTCCTTTGTTATTTGAACCAGAAGGCATCTGTGATTGCCTTTTTTCTCTTAACAGTTCTTGTAATTTGCTGTCTCTTCGATTGCTTTCATCAATGTTTTGGAACATTATTTGCTTTTTAGCTTTGTTGGTTTTTTGTGTAGGAGAAGCGTCTGTCTGTATTTTTTGTGCTTTAAGAGGCTCATCTTGAGTCACTGAGAGATCTTGAGGAATGTGTGGAAGGAGGATCATTTTTTTTTCAGAGGGCTGCTTGGGATTTAAAGATAGGCTTTCTTCTTTTATATTTGAGGGGTTTTCTTCCATTTTTTTTTAACAATGCGTTTTGTTTTTTGAGAAATGATAAAAAAAATTGTTGTATTTTTAAATAAGGGAATTTTTTAAGATTACGAACTCTTTGCAAAAAGAAATAAAAAATTTAATTAAAATTTCTTTAAAAAAATAATGTTTTTTGGTTTTTTTGTTGTTGATTTTTTTTTATTGCTTTTTTTTTTTTTTTTTAAATTTTAACCGACTGTCACAGTTTTGGCTAAATTTCTGGGTTTATCAGGGGTTATTCCTTTCAAAAGACATATTTCATCAGAGATTTTCTGGAAAGGCAAGACTGAAAGTATCGAAGTCAAATGATTAACATGTGGGATTTCAATATATTCATTGATTTTATCTTTGCTTAATTTATTCAAACAATCTGTTATAACCAAAGTATGAGCGTTTCTAGATTTCACTTCACTGAGACAAATTTCCATTTCATGCAAATATTCATCATCCAAAATCGTTAAAATCACTGAATATAATATAATGTAAATAACAAAATATATTTTCTTTTTAAAATCAAATCAAATTCATCAAAAAAAACCTTTAGTTTCCTCATTTTTTTCAGCATTAATCAAAGCAATTGGTCCATGTTTCATCTCTCCTGAAGTAAACGCTTCAGCATGAATATAAGTGGTTTCTTTGATCTTTAAAGCTCCTTCTCTTGCAATTGGTAAGGCAGTTCCTTTCGCCAAAATCATCAAGAAACTAATATTTTCATATATTTTAGCAATTTTTTTGCATTTTGGCTCAATGGAATGAAGAACTTCACCTGAAATAAAGAATTTTCCAAATAAATCAAATGGTTTCAGGTTTTTTACCAAAATACACAGGTAATTGTCTTAATGAATTCTTCAATTCTATTCTCAATTGCTTTTTATTGTCATGTTTTCTATGATGTGAGATCCAGATTCCAATCATAAGAAGTGCCACAATTTGAGATGTGAAGGATTTGGTAGCAGGAACAGCGACTTCTCTTCCGCAATTCAAATAAACACCACAGTCAACATTGGTAGCGATCATAGAACCTACAACATTCACAACCCCCATAGTGAACATTCCTTGGGTTTTAGCAACTTTTAACTAAAAATCTAAATTTGAAATCAGAATTTTTTATAAAGAAAGTTTACAGCTTTGTAAATATCTGCAGTTTCTCCTGATTGAGAGACGAAAATACCACCAGAATCATGTCGAGGAAGATCATAATCATTGAATTCTGAAGCTTCAATTGCTTGGATGGTGTTGAAGATCTCAAGATTCTTATAGAATCGCATAGCAGTTTGACAGGCATAATAAGAAGTACCACATGCTACAAAAGTTAGATTCTGTATTTTATTGATTTCATCAACATGAGATTCAAGACCTCCAAGTTTTGTGCAATCTAAAATAATTTAAATGAATTTCTTGAGGTTTTTAATAAAAAAACTACTGAACCTTCACTAAATTGATATGACAATCTGGCACCATAATTCAAGGATTTCAATAAGGTTTCAGGTTGTTCGAACATCTCTTGCTCATAGAAATATTTGAAAGGAGGATTTGGCTTGATTTGGACTATCGTTTTATCTTTGATTTCCTTAATTCTTTCTTTGCTGTTCTTGTAAAATTCATGACAATTCTTGAGATCCAACTCCATAATTTCACCATCATTCAAACTAATATAATTTGAAGTATGTTTTTCAAAGGCAATTCTCTATAAACAAAATTTGATATAAATTTTTTTTAAATTTCTTTGTTTTATACCTCTGAAGCCACAAAAATTGCTTCAGAATGCAAACCAATTAGAATTGGACTACCGTTTCTTGAAACAATCATCTTATGGGGCTCCTCCTTAGAAATAACTAACAAACCCCAAGTTCCCACTATTTTTTCAGCTAGAGTTCTTTTGACAGCATCTAACAAAGTAATTCCTTCATCCAAAAAAAGTCCAATATATTGAGCAATAAGCTCAGTATCAGTCTCAGATTTGAGTATAATTCCTTTTGATTGCAAATCTTTTCTCATTGCTTCAACGTGATCTAAAGTTCCATTATGTATCAAAGCGATTCTTTCTTTCATGTCTGTATGAGGATGGGCATTTTCATCAGTTTTGCCTCCACAAGTTGCCCATCTGGTATGTCCTAAGCCACTGACACATTGTTTATGTCTAAGAGGAACATCATGCTTTAATTTTTCAATGCAATCAATTTTTTTCATTGTTTCAGAAGCACATTTTGTTAATGTCATAGTTTTGGCTTCATCGAATGTGGCAATACCTATTTTAATTCAGTGAAATTTAATTATGCATTTTATAAAATAAAAAACCTGCTGAATCGTAACCACGATTCTGAAGAAGTTCAATTCCTTCTAAACAAACCTTTTCTGCATCATGGTGTAGAGTTAAAACACCAATAATCCCACAGTTTTGCTGAATAGTTTTAAGTTTTTGAGAAAAAATTAAAAAGAGATTTACGTTTTTGAGACGGTTTTGATAATAAGAGGAAAGAGAAAGAGTGAAAGCGGCCAATATGACATTTTTCAAGAGAGGAGTGTTTCGGAAAATTTTGGAATACATTGTGCTCTATTTTTTTTTTTTTAATCTATTTTTTTTTTTTTAATTTTTGTATGAAAAAATTATTTCAATAAAAAATAAAAGAAAGATATTTGTTCTGGAAATTAAAAAAAATTTAAAGAGATTTTAATTTTAAGGAGGTAAAGAAACAAAAAACATTTGAATTATAAAAAAGATTTCAATAAATATATATATTTTTAAAATAGTTTCAATTCCCATTATTGAGATTCAAAAAAATGATAATTTTTTTAATTTTAATGGATTAAATATAACAAATTTTGGTTTTCTTTGTGGAAAATCCTTTGATTTGAGGGTTTCTCAAACCACATCGTGAAAAAATCAATTTTTTTATGCCAAATGAAAAATTTTTTATAAGAGTCAAAAACTAAAAAAAAAAAACAATTTATTTTAATTATAACAATTAATTGAGAATAAACACCCTCATTTGTAATTAAAAACAAAAAAATAGTTATACTAAAATAAGTAAATGTTTGCCATTTTTTTTTCCAATTTCTTTTTCATCATTCTTCTTCTTCTCTTCTTCTTTTTCTTCTTTAACCAAACAGCAATTTTTATAAGATTTTTTTGAGCCACAATAGCATTTCTTATTTCTAGGATATTCTTTTTTGTTTTTTTGTTTTAAAGGCGAATTTTTTTGTTCATTAATCTCTAATTTCTCCATTTGTTCATTTATCCCATTGCATTCCTCATTTTTTTCTTCTTCCCCTAACTCAAAACTCCCAATCTCAATATCACCCTCATAATTTTCATTACTTTGTCCAGCAAAAAATTGTTGTAACAATTGAAAATTAATATTACTAGCAGGCCCAACAACATCATTAAGATTCCTCACACTGCTATAATGTTCTCCAATATTTTCTCCATAATGATAGGCCAAATGCAAATATTTGATATTTCCTGTTCCATCAATCTGTGGATTTTCATGTTCATTCGACATAATCATTGCAGGACGATCAATCATATGTATCACAAAATTCACTCCTAATCCTTTACTTAAAGCTTGAAGTTCTATATTACCTCCCCAAACACCATCAGTTGAAATTATGGAAAGGTATTTTTCAAAGGTTATATCATCTGGGATGAAATTCTTGAAAAATTCTTGATCTTCTTTTAATTCTTCAACTGATAATTCACGATATTTCTTGTATTTGCCTTCATCTCCTTCTATTTGATCAGCAATTGCTCGGAATAGACAATTGCCGTCTCCTTTGATATCCTTCAGAAAAAGATCATTTTCAAGCATTTTGCTTTGAAATGATGAGAAATGCTTGTCCCAAATGTGAATATCCGATGTTTTGCAGTTATGTTTTTGAGATTTTTGGTTTTTTGGGAGTTTTTTATATTTGTTGCACATTTTTTTGTTCCTTCCCATTTTTTTTCAAATTTTTTTAATTTTTTATATTTATTTTTTTGAAAGGTTTTTAAATATTTCTGAGAAAAATCAAGCAGAACTCTTTTTTAAATGTTTCTCATATCTATTCTTGCCTTTGGATCATATCTTGTGCCTTTGAAAATCTCATCAGTATAAAGCTCCGCTTTTTTATGGCTAGTGATTAAAGGATTACCAAGCATATAATTATCCATATCAGCCAATTTCCAAACTCCGAAATTGAATTTAGTCAGCCTTTTATAAGAACAATTTAATTTTATTTGCATTAATTTTTTTAATAATTTTTACCATTCCATATAATTTTCCATTTTGGAAAAACTCTTCAAAGGAGCTATAGGTTTCATTTGAGTCTCAAAAACTACCAGATGTTTCCAAGAATAATCAGATAAGCGAATAGAGATTTCTTCACCTCCAGGTCTTGTAATTTTCAATCGTATATTACTATTAATTTCAGCCAAAACTCGCATAACAGCCTTTATAAAAATTTTCTTTAAGAATGAAAAGAAATTTTGTGGAAATTGTTCACATTTTTATAAGAATCATACATGGTTTTATTTCTAATTGGATCAATAAAGCTTTTAGGATTTGTGACCTCGAGGGGTGTATACACAACTAACCCGATATCCTCATGGTCAATGTATTTAT
>JFJP01027345.1_pt1 | contig 13894 bp, 18 predicted proteins | sample 431651 | NCBI WGS metagenome assembly JFJP01 (sample SAMN02602958, study PRJNA72255) | Microbial mat metagenome, whole genome shotgun sequencing project. | biome: fresh water; feature: sink hole; material: water; isolation source: purple microbial (photo- and chemosynthetic) mats found in... | reverse complement strand
CAAAAAAATCAAATCAAACCAAAATTAAAAAAAATAAATAAAAAAATTCATTTTTAAAATTTTTATTGATTTGATTTATAAATCTTTTCACAATTAAGAAGAAATTATTTTTTAAAAAGTTTACATTTGCTTCTGTTTCAACTTCATTGTAAATTGGAATTTTGGCAATTTTCTGCGGAATTTCACTTTTCACATCCTTAAGATTCTCTTTGCGTTTCATCATCAGCATTTTTTTGCAATAAACGAACTCCTTTTTATCAAAATCTTCAGTTTTATAGCAAGAAGCAAATTTTTTTTGTAAGCTTTATTAAATAAAAAAAAAATGATTGAAAGAAAAAAAAAAATACAATTAAAATAAAAAAATAACTCATTGATGTTTTCATTAGAATATTTCGATTCTATATTATTCTTCACAATATTTTCCATGTATAAATCCAGGTTTTCTGTAGGATTTGTAACCACAGTGTTTCTTCTGGACTCGAAATTTTGGCCTGTCTTGAATAAGGTTTCAGCACTTTTTCTTTTCTGAAAATATTCCTCAATTTCCTTTCTATTGGTTTCAGAAATTACGCTCAAAGGTTGGAAGTCTATTGTTTTTTTTAGAAAAATACAATAATAATAACAAAAAAAATTAATGTTTATGATCTTTAAATAATTTTTTTTTTCATTTTAATTTATTATTTATGTAAACATTAAAAATATAAATTAAGCTAAGATAAAAAAATTATATGCATTCATCCAATAAAATAAAAAATAAAAATTTCTTTACAAAAAAACAGAACTATTCATATATCTCAAAGTTTAAAAAACTATAAAATACCAAATTTGAATAAAAATAAATAATAAATCTCATTTTTCCACAAATAATCTTAACTAAAATTACATTTATTTGTAGTCATGATTTTTGGTCTATATTCTGTGCCAAATTCTGTATGATAAGTCTTGCTAGCTAGTCTCAAATCCTTTATTCTAGCAGTGTTTGCCTTGGCTTTATTCTTCAATTTCTTCAAAGAAACGAAGCTTTGAAAATTGGTAATTCTCGTGGTTGAATCACTTTTTGCAAATGAGTTATAATCTAAAAGACTTTCCAATAAAAAAGAAGCATTTGTGTCTTGCGCAAGCATTGTTTTGATTTCTTCTTCTTCTTTGAAATTTTTATGTTTATTTGACCATGAAGGTGAATTTAATTCAAATTGATCCAATTCTTTATTCAGTGTAACCATTTGATTGTATTTTTCATCATTTGCTTTTGATGAGTTTTTAGAGTTATTTTGGGAGTTTAGCTCATTTGAATGAACAAATAACACTCTGTTATCAAAGTCTTTTACAAAGGGAAAATTTTGATCGATTTGTTTGTTGTAATTCAATAAAGGATCGTTTTTTTCAGCGAGTTTCCGATCGGCCTTAACGAGCAAAATATCTTGAAATTTTTGAAATTTCTTGTCTTCTTTCAGAAATTCGATTATAATACTGTCTAATTCACTGATTTCCTCGAAAAATACTTCGAACTTTTCGATAAAAAAATTTATTAAAAAAAAAAAATATTCATGAAAATTAAATTAAAAAATTAAGAAAATTAAATAAGATTAAAACTTTTCCATGCAATTCATTATAAGATTTGGTCATATATCTTTTGATTTCATCGACTGGAATCAGAAAAAAAGAGCATAATTCATGCAAACGGAGACCTTCAATGAGTCTATCATATTTTTGCTGTTGCAAACGAAGTTTTGAAATATTCAAAACACAAATCGCCAAAACTTTTATCTTATTTTATAATAGAATTTATCATTATTTTTTGTTTAAAATTACGCATTTTCGTAATTTCAATCTATTTTTTCTTTTGTTGTTATAGTATTTCATATGTATTCTGATAGTCAGCTCATTTTGCACAAATAATAAAAGATTATCATAAACTTCAATTGCTTTTTCAAAACTAAAATTAATATTTATTTTTATTTATTTCTAAAATATGCCAACTTTCCAAACTCAAAATAAAAATTTGCAAGGTTCAGTTTTAATTTTGCACACAAATTCAATATATCTGGATTCTTTTAAAAAAATTTTTATATTTTTTTAATTTACTAATTATTATCATAATACCCCTCAAAGTTCATATTAATTAAAAAGTTGTATTTTATCAATTTAGTTTATTTTTAATTTTTTACTTTTTTAAGAAAAAATGAAAATTAGGGTTATATAAGAAATAGATGTACTTACATCCACAAATTCAAAAGATTTTGTAAACTCATTTCCAAAATGTAGAAATAAAAAGCAATCCCTGAAATTCTTCTCCATTTTATTAAAATAAGCCATATATATATACATTTCAATGGTATTGGCAATCAATTCTTCCAATTCATAATATTCTTTAAAAATAAAAAATTTAATCACCAAAAAACCTCATAAAAAACCATTAAATTTAGACAAATCTTTTTCATTGATCACTGAGATATATTTCACATAATCTGGTATTTTCTTCTTTATAATAGCTCTCAAACTTTTTTTCTTTTTGATTTTATAATTGATTTTTTCTTTTTCTTTATCGAATTGATCAAAATTTGTTTTCTTCAATTTAAAAATCGAGTTTCCTGAGCCACTTTTATTGAACTCAGGATGACTTGATTCTTTTGTCAAAAGCCCACTTAAAGGCTCTTTTTCAACGCTCGTAATCGAAGTTTGGCTTTCGCAATCACTTCTGTTCAAAATTCCGTTTTTCTTCTTATTTTTGTATTTGACCAATAGAAATATCAAATAATTATGCCAATTACTGTAAATTGCATCAACGGTTTCGAATAAAGTACGAAGTTTCAAAACTGGAAGTTGTTGTTTCGAACAACAATAGTTTTTTATGATCTTTTTAGTGCAAACGAAGAAGATTCGACTCAATTTCAAAGCATCTATTACGCTGAAATTTGATTGAAGTTCTTTTTGATCATAACAAGAGTTCAAAATCATCAGAAATGCTTTTTTATAAGATTTCTAAAAAAAAAAAAAGTTTTTTAATGGATAAAAAAAGAATTTTATGACGCTTTTTATCATTTTTTTTGCTTCTTCATAAAGAACTATTGCCTTAGGCATCAATTTCAACGGGTTTTGTTCATTATTTATATCAAAATCGATCGAATACCCCCTTTGCATGCCTAAATTCTTGTTAAGATTTTCGAGATTCTGCAAATTATTCAGATTTATAACTTCGCTAGGCCTTCGGAAAACAACTTTTAAAGTTTTGGAGCGATCAAATTTTTGTGAATGAAGAATCGATTTTTTTTTATCAATGCCTTTTGGAGAAGCTTTGGCTTCTGGTGAATTAATGTTTGAATTTTGTTGATTGGAAGTATTTGGACTTTCCTTGGAATTTGTGATCAGTTTACGTTTGGAAGAGTTCGGAGAAAATTGACGATTTGGCTCATGGCTCGGGGAGGATTGAGTTCCTCTGGTCTTCAATGGCTTCATGGAGGAAAAATTGAGTAATTTTTAATGGAAAAATAACTATTTGCTGATAAATATAAGAAATTTGTTTTATTTGACTGATTGAAAACAAAGAAAATAAGAAGAAAAAAATAATTTTTGCTGATGAAAATGAATTTTTTTTTTAATTTTAAATTATGTGAGCCATTTAAAATTATTAAATTTTTTAAATTTTTTTTTTAAATTCAGAAAGAAAAAAAAATTTTAATTTAAAAAAATAAAATAATTTAAAACTTATCAATTTTAAAAACTTTTAACTAATTATTTTTTTCAAATTTTTTTAAGAAAATTATTTGATCAATTACCTTCATAAATAAAATTCATTATGTAATCTCAATTTCTCTTATATATCAAATTGTTCACTTTCTCTATTCACAATCTTATACTTGAAATTATATTTCTGGCATTTCTCTGAATTTGGTAGATCTTCAAGCAATCTCACAATATTTTGATCCAGCAACCCGAATCTTTCAGTTCCACTGATCGTGACCTTCTCCTTTTTGACATCCTGTAGTTCATTGACCCTTGAACAGATATACACCCAGCAGCCTGTACTAGACTCCTTTATAATAGGATTCTCTTGATCTTCACTACAAGTTACTCTATATAAAGGTTTTCCTTCAGGTCCTTCTAGTATTTCATTAACATATTCGCATTTAACACCTTTGATTCTCATTGAATTATAGACTCTGATGCTGGAATAACCAATCGGAAAGAGATTATGTTCGGAATGATAGTTTGGATTTATATTGATTGAACCAGTGTTCAGAAGAGTTAAACTGTTGTTTATTTGGATTGGGAAGATTATTCTACCGTTTTGGTCATGATTTATTAGGAATTTGGTCTTTTTCTTTATGTCAGGGTCCCTTAAAGATTTTTCAGCTTTTCTTTTTTTGCTATCTATTTTGTAAATAAATAAATTAATTAATCATAAATAAATTAATAAAAACAAATAAATTAATTAATGAATAAAGAATAAATCAAGAAATAAATAAGATGTTCTAACATTGGCCTGATTTTTCAGTGAAATTTCTAAAGAATTCACAAATAAACTCCAACCGTCCATTCAATTTTTTCTCATCGACTTCGAGTTTATTGTATTCATAAAAAGGATTTGATTTCAAAATATTTAAGCAATTAAGTCCATTTTCCACAACACAAAGCAATAATCCTCTTTAAAAAACAACAGATAAATAGATCGAAAAAATAATGAATTTATAAAAAAATTAAAGAATATATACAGATCATGAATTTCACATTGATAATCTGGGCCTATATAAGCTGGATGATTATGGTCCAATTCATTACTGCGAAGTTTTAATTCGTCAAGACCGCTTTTGAAAAGCGCATTGTTATTATGAAGAACTGATTTTCGAATAAAATGCAACAAGTTCTCGTTTTTAGAAAATTTCAGAGCTTCTTCATAAGAAATTTTAAAATCCTCCTCCAAATCTTTTTCCTCTGGAATCTCTGCGATTTCTGAAGAAAATTTTAAAAACTTAAATTTTGGTAATGAAAAACAAAAAATATAAAGATGTTCATTAAAATAACTTTTTATGAAAAAAATTCGGTAAAAAACAACTTCTGAATAATAAAAATAAAATAAAAAATCATTTATAAAAAAAAAATTCATTAAAAACAACTTTTTTGTTCGTTATTCTCTTCCAATATCATCTTATTTTCATTAACCCCTCCAGTGATATCTTTATCACCAGTGATGATCTGTTGACATTTCATCCTGATTTTCTGCACCATTTTTTCGATTTGTGCAATACTTCTATTCATTTCCTGAGGGTCAACATTGGTTACCTTCAGAAATTTCTCTTTGAATTCAACCCAATTCGTTCTGCCTTCGCTATTCAGTGGCATACCATAATTTTGTAAAAATTTGAATAAGGTTTGCTTGATTTCAAGAGACCAACCCTCGATTTCATCTCCTGAACTGCTCATTTCGAAGGTTAATTTATCTTTATTTAATTGATTTTTCATGATCGTTTGGATCAATTTCTTTAATCTTCTTGTAATTGTATCAGAAGAAGGAAAATCCTGATAGCTATTTGCTAAAAACACAAAGAAAATCAGTAATTTTTTATTTAAAATTGATTTTGATTCAAAATTAAAAAAATAAAAATTATCAATTATTAATAAATTGAACTTTTTTCCAAATCTCTAAACGAAAATTCAGTCGCGTTTCGAATCGTTTGATAATTAGCATATCCATATTTATAAATTCCCCTCAATAGGTCTATATCATGTTTTTTCGTCCACCAAACCTGTGGTTTCTGGCCATAAAGCATGGCATCTGGCAGGAAATTCAGCATATTATCCCAAACTATCTTATTTTTGTCATTATCTGCAATGTTCTTTAAGGCTTCCTCCTTGAATTTTTTTATTAAAATTTTTATCCTGTAAAGCAATTGGATTCTTTTGCCCCAAGGCACAGCCCTTTGCTTCAAAGAACTAATGTCCCAATCCTCTATAGAAGAAAAATAGATCAGAATAATTTTTTTTCTTTTAAATTAAAATTCAAAAAAAAAAAAAATTATTTAAAAATTAAAAAAATCGTAAAAGTTTTTTAAGAAATTGCATTTTTTCTATTTTCTCATAAAAGTTTACAAATGAAATTTGTTTGTGTTTAAATGAAATTTTTTTAAAAAATTTTCTTTGTAGAAATTTTTTTAAAAACTTCTTTCTAAAAATTCTTTTATTTTACTTGCATTCGGAGCTATATAAGGGTCTTCTGGTAATTCTTCGACGATACTATACAAATGATTTTTCAATTCCTGTGACTCACTCCCCAGATTTTCGGCAATAGCCCTTAAAAAAGAATTAGAAAAAGTCCTTAATTCAAGTTCATTCTTCTCATAAAGTTTTCCTCCAATAGACTTTGAAGCATCTTTAATTTTTTTCCATCGACCATAACCATGAATCAATAGATATTTCTTCAATTGATCTTTATCATCAATAGACCATTTAGATGATAAATTTCGATCAGGAACTTTGTTATGAGGATTCAAAAGGTTTTTGTTCTGGGTGTAGATTGACCCATGTAATTTCAAGTTTAGTTGGTCGGATTTCAGAATTTCTTCTTCTGATTGGGGTAGGATAGCATAGAATACATGAGGAATCTCACAGTCATTACAGGGGAAATATATCTTTGAATTATTGCTTAACGGTATTTTGAACTCTTCTAAAAACAATTGTTTTTTTTAAAAACAAAAATTTATGGTTTTTAGAAATGATGATTATTTTTTTATCTATAAAGATTTTAGAAATATGTGTATTTTTATCTGAAAATTTTTTAAAAATGTGGATTTTATACAAAATTTATCAAGTTTTATATGAAATTTTGGGAGAAATTTGTGAATATTATGGGCTTTGTTTGAAAATTTAATGGAATTTTTACCGAATGAATGTATTGATTCGAGGTTTTTCGAGACTGAAGCGATGAATTTATCAGAGGTTTCTTGATATGGACCAGCTATATCATCTATGTAAATCGGTGTGAAAGAAATAATGCAATATTTATTCGAGATTGTGTCAAAAAATAGGAATCCATAATCATTTTTTCTAATAAATTCAAAGTTATTTTCATTTATTTGTTAAAAAAATAAAATAACATTGATGAACATTTGAAAAGCAATTGCGAATCTAAAACAGTATCGGATTTGCTATTATAAGGCAGATCGTGATTCTTCATTTGTTGTGTTAATTTAATAGGAATCTTTTTTATGGAGTTATTTATAAAGAAAACTATGGAGATTTATAAAGAGATCATTACCTTCTTTATATAATTTTCGTCTCCATTAATGCTTTGAAGCTTCATAAATGCATAATCTGAATTCATTTTGCTTACAAATCTTATTTTTTTCCAAATTAAAAACCCTCGTTTTAAATTTTATCATTTTCTCCCCTTTTTAATAGATTTTTCATTCATAATTTTTTATTTAAATTTTCTTAATATTTTTTCTTTGTAAAAATCTTTGTTTTTTCTATTAATTTTCTTTTAGTTTATTAATCCCATTTCAACTCCCTAATGAAATCGTCTCTCACTGAACTAATCTTGTGTAAAGGCACCTTTTGTTGTGAAACTTTGGCATATTTCTCAGCGGAGTTCAAAATAGTTTTAGCGGCGAGATAATTTGAGAAGAAATGCTCAGTGAATTCAACATTATCCTTCATGATTTCCCCTTGTTTCACGTCTTGTGCAGAACCTTCCTGGTTTTCGGAGACTGTTGGCAATAAACGAGGAATCAACTTATCAAATCTTTCTATTATTCTAAACTTCGTCTTCGGGTTTTTGTACCATTCTCTATTGAAATGAATAAATTGGTTTTTTTAGAAAAATTAATTTCAATTTGGAAAAATTAGGATTTTTATGAAAATGAAAAATTTTATACAAAAAAAGCAAAATTCTTATATTTTCAAAAAAAATCAAATTCTAAAAAAACTCTACTAAATAAATTACTCAAAAACTTCTGCAATTTTTTCAGGGAAATATTGACCCAATATTTCTGGATAAGCCTCTCCCTGCAAGGCGATATTGATATCAGCATTAAAGAAATTATAGAGCAAAGTGAAATAAGCTTGTATGACGTGGATGCAAGAAGCTGCGATGACGGGCAATTGCATAGCGGCACTTTCATAGAGCATTTCTCCGTTGAGCACGAATCCCATATCACTTCCCTTGAAATATAATTGTTAAAAACTCATTATTACAAGAATTTTACAGCCATTGCAGAGTATTTTTCGTTTTCACTTGCTGTAAGAATCACTTTGCAAGGCCATTTCTCTGAATTAACCAATGATTTTATCATGGTAAGATCGTCTAATTATCAAAAAAATAATACATAACATATTTTAATTTGAAATAATATATATAATAAGTAATTGTATATAATTATAATAATATAATGAAACATAATGATAAAATTAAGTTTATATTTTACAATTTATAATACAGTACATATAATAAATTGAATAATATCAATCTTATATTATCTATTATATAACATAGATAATAAAGAAAATTAATAAAAAAAGAAAAATCGATATATATCATTAGAAAATAAAATATAAAAGAATGATGCATAATTATATATACCTTCATCTTCTGGAGCACTAATAACTACAGCAAAATTTTCATTGGCGACAGTTCTAATAAAATCCTTTTTTAAGAAAGTGTCTAGGCTTTTTCTCAGCAAAGGAATAGACCATTTGACCTCCCTTTGCATATCCCCTTTAAGAAATTCACCAAATTTTTAATTTTAAAATAATTTATGAAAATCCAAAGTAAAATTCTCACCAGGTCCAATGAAAAACACAGTAGCTGACTCACTAATCCCATTTTTCTCTCTGAATCTCATTCTTTCTTTCGCAATGAGTTCCTCCATAATATCTTTATGATACTGATGTGAAATCAAAATGGAGTTCTCTTTGGCAAAACCTTGATATTTCTCTGAAGTCTGATATAAAAACTTATAGGCTTTTGCAACACCTTCAACTCCGATATATGTACTCGGAAATTTGAAATACTTCCAATTGACAGGTTCTTTGGGCAATGTATAAAGGATATGGTCTTGATAATCTTTGAACTTATGCAATTGTTCGATCATCATATTAGTGAAATAGATAGATGGAGGTTTGACAAGCTCAGAATTATTATAGACGTCTGATAATTTCGTGTATAATCTTCGAGTAAAGAACTCATTTCCTAAAGAAACGAAGGCATCAGGACTTAATTCAAGAACTTCTTTGAAGAAACCAGCTGCTTCTAACTGAAGAAATCAAAGGAAAATAAAGAAATTTGAAAAAGAAAAAAAGAAATTCAAGAATTTTAAGTACCTTTTTCACTTGCGATCGTGCGGTCCAATGCAAAGGAAGCATCAAAGGATGTATGAATTTCTCGATATTATACCTTTGGTAGTTTCTATAAGGGAAAAAAGGTTTGTCGAGAAAGCCGTTTATATCACCATATGCCTCGTTTAAACCGATTTTCTTCATTTTAGGGCTATTCATTTTTGTTGAAATTAAGTAAAATGATGGGTTTTTTATACCCGCCGAGACCAATGAATTGAACAGATTTGGATAATTTCTTCATGGATTGCATGAATTGGGCACCACGAACATCAGCGGAAGGAGAACCTGCGAAGAGACAGATTAAGGGGGCCGAGCCTTTTTGAAGTTTTGATGAAAGCATTTATTGTTTTGTTAATCAGGTTTGAAAAAAATTATTAAATAAAAATAAGTAAAATTAGATTTTTGAAGATGAATAATAAAAATTTTTTTAGTAAAAGAACAAAAGGATAAAAAGAAAACTAATGAAAATTCATGACAATTTACCATAGATGAGTAAAAAATAAGTTTGTTTTATTAATAAAAAAGAAGAAAAAATACATTCAAACCATATTTTTTTTTTAATTCAATTAAAAAAAAATTAATTATTGTTTTTTTCTTGAAAAAAACTTAAAACTTATTCAAACTCAAAAAAATCATTTTTTTCTTAATAAAAGTCCCAAAAGGAAAAAAAACTTTAATATTTAAATTTTCTGAACTGTCTTCTCCCATAGCCTTTTTCAGTTTCACACAAATGCGCACACATACCCTTCGGTCTTCTAAATGCAGTTGGTCTGTCTTTTAAAGTGTCTTGAAACTCCGGATTAAAATTCGGGCACATTAACCTTCCCAAATCAGCGAATTCGGCAATAGATTTCTTTTTATTTGTCATTATCCCCCCTTTTGTTCTGAGGGAATAAATCGTTTCAGGATTCATTTTATTTGTATAAGATATAAAATCATAGTTAAGACTTGAAGAATTCATCAAGTTTTTCGGTTCTTCAGGCTTGTATTGAAAGTTTTCTATTGGTTTTTTGGATAATGGGTTCATTATTTCTGATAAATGATCTATTCTAGGATTTCCGAGTCTCGGGAGTTTAGAAGAGGTTCTTTCGAGGGATTTAAAAGGCAGACAGGTTATGATATTGTAGTTACGTTCAGGATTGTTAATGAAAGCGTTTTTGTTTTCTTTTAGAGACATTGTATTGTAGTAAACTAGTGTTTTGTACAAATAGTTAGATTTTATTAAAAATAAATTATTTTCTATTTTTAATTTAAATAAAATAATGTTTTTTCTTATTTTTTTTGTTGTTGTTGTAATTTTTTTAATAGTATTTAATTCCCCTAATATAATTTTATCGAATTCTTTCAATTTTAATATTGTTGAATATTTGATGGCAATAAAATTCGTTGCGATTTTCTTCAAAGTTCCATAATTCGCTGATAACATTTTAAATCAAAATTTTTATCAACTCCAATTTTTTTAAATTTTTTTTCAAAAAATTATTTACCTTAAAAATAAATAAAATTTCTTCTAAATTAATTTAGGAAGAAAATATAAAGTTTTTTTTCTTTCAATTATAGATATTTTCTGCTTATAAATAAATTATTTTTTATGATTTCCAATATAGATTCCCCGCAACCCACCTCATCAATCTTCGATTATCAAAAGCTTCGCACAATCGGTGACGGTATAACAAGCAAGTAAATTTCTTTACCAAAGCTTTAATTAAAAAGTCCTAAAAAAAACAATTTGAAAAAAAGAGTCAAACTGGTTTTAAATCGAATTAATCATCAATATTATGCGATGAAATGCATGAAAACAAGCCCAGACCCTCGATTCGATAAAAACCTGAAATTTTATCATAATGAAACCAAAATCCTCAAAACAATTCAGCATATTCATTTGATAAAAATATTCGAATTTTTCGAAAATTGCGAAAAAATTAAGAAAAATGGCGAAAAACAGTATTTTAACGCAATTATTTTCGAATTGGCAGCAAACGGAGATCTTTTTGAGTTCATAAATAGTGAAAAATTTTCAGAGGATTTAGCGAGAACTTATTTTCATCAATTGATTGAAGGTTTTATTTCAAACGGGGAGGATTTATTCTTTATAGATTAATGATAAAAAAATTGAATTTAGGTTTGGATTTTCTTCAAGAAAAACAGATTTTCCATAGAGATATTAAGCTCGAAAATCTCTTGATTTGTAAAGATTTTGTTCTTAAGATCGGAGATTTCGGATGTTCGATGAAGATAAACACTACAACTTCCAATGAAAATGATATTCTTGAGTAAATTTCCACAAAACTTTTTCATCTATTTTTTTTTGCTTGCAAATAAAAGCAAAATTCTTTCAATCAATATTCACAAAAAACTATTTATTTTTTTTTAAACTAAGCAATAAAAATTGGAATAATACAAAGGAAGGGGATATATTCTATGCCGGAGTAGCTTTATTTACAATGATAACAAGACATTCGCCTTTTAAATATGGGCCAGAAAAAACTGACCCTTATTATAAATTTTTCATCGAGAAAAATGAAAAGCAATTCTGGGACAAATTTATCAAAGAAAACCATTTAAATCCTGATAATTTCTCTCCTTGTTTTATCGATTTATTGAATAAAATGCTTGCTTATGATTGGAAACAAAGGATAACTATCAGTGAAATTAAGAAACATCCTTGGTTTTTATCAGATATTTTAACCATTGACCATTTGAGAAAAGAAATGGAGAAAAGAGTACCACAGAAAGAAGAATTGAGAATCAAATTAGAACAGAAAATACAGCTGTTAAAACACAGAAAACAAGGGAAAGATCTGTGTTATAATGGTGTTTTGCCGTTTAGATCATTGAATTTTAATGTAAATTATTAAATTTTGTAGTAAATTTTTATATTTTTTATAAAAAAGGCTGAAGAAAATGTGTCGATTTTGACTGAGTTTCCAGAGCTGAACCTAACAAGAGAGTTGAAAGTTTATAACCCGAAGGAAATCAAGATGAAAATCAATAACTATTACTCAAAACTTGAGGCACAACAATTGTTATTGAGTCTTTTCAAATGTCTCATAGCCTTCAGGAATTTAAAACTGGTTTTCGGGTTGAAATTTCATTCAAATTCAAATAAAGTAATATATTTATCATAAATTTTATTGATTAATTATTTTAGATTTATGCTACTTTTAAAGAAAATGAAGATAATATTATTGTGAGAATGAATGTTTTTAGTGTTGGACAAGACATTAATGCAATTGAGTTTTTAAAGAAATATGTATAGAATTATTGTTTGATTTATTATATAAATGAATGAAAATAGGGCGATGATATGAAGTTCTATGAGATTGTTGAGAATATTAAAAAAGAAATAGAAGCGTTCGATTGAGAAAAAAGAATGGTTTTATTTCGATTTTTAATTGAATTTAATTCATTTAATGATAATTAAAAAAAAAACATTATCAGTTTTAAAAATTTTTCATAAGAAAAATTTAATTTAATTTAAAAAAAAAAAATTTAAATTTTTTTATCGAAATTCAATCATTTTGAATATTTTCATTTGAACGACTTTTTTTATGTTTCACAATAGGGGTTATCAATCCGTTTTTAAACATCACATTCTTCAAAGAAACACTTCTTATATTATTTTCTTTTGAAATTGAGCTTTGCCATTTAAATAAAAGCTTATTTAATTCCAAAATTCTTTTGGTTTTGCTCTTTAAAATCAGGGATTTTTCCTATAAAAATACAGATTTTTAATTAAAAACTAAAATAAACCTCGAATTGCTGATTAGTGCAAATATTCTCAATTTTCACTTTTTTGAGGTTTTCATTGATAAATTCCTCGAATTTCTTGGCTTTTCTGATAAAAACGGCTATTTTATTGCATCCTTCTTGTAATTCTTTGAGGTTTTCTTGAAATAAAATAAAATCAATTTAATTTGCCTTTGTGAAAAACCTGTTTTTTCTTTGTTTTCAGAAAAAGAAAACTCTAAAAACCATGCTAAAAACTCCTTGTATTCTTTCAAAGAAATTGGTGCTTGATTCTTCATTGATAAATAAATAAAAACTCAAATAAATAAAAAAACCTTAATTGAAGATGAAAAGAAATCGATTTTATTGATGTTTTTAATGAGGAATTCCGGCTTCTTTTAAAATAGAGGTTTTCTTTATAAAATCAAAAGAAAAAGCCTCTTACTTCATTGATTTTTTTCAAAATCCTGAGTTTTTTCAGTATAAACTGCAGATTTTCCCTTTTCTTTATGATTTTTTCTTTGAAATAATGATTTTTTCGAAATACTTAAAAGCTTCAAACATCAAGATTTTGATCTTTAAAGGAATACCAGCTTTTTTTATCTTGTCTTTATTTAGCAGAATGTTCAAAAACTCGTATTCTATCGTTTCAACAAGGAAAATATTCGAAAAATCAAAGAAATTTGTTTCGTTTAAATTATCGACTTTTTTCTTATCTTTGAAAAAAACCTACAAAGTTTTAAAGTTTTTTTTTATATTTTCAGGAATTTTCTATGTTTTTTTCGATTTTCACCCTGAAATTTTCGATTTTTTTTTATAGTTTTTTCAAAAATCG
>JFJP01012282.1_pt1 | contig 13894 bp, 13 predicted proteins | sample 431651 | NCBI WGS metagenome assembly JFJP01 (sample SAMN02602958, study PRJNA72255) | Microbial mat metagenome, whole genome shotgun sequencing project. | biome: fresh water; feature: sink hole; material: water; isolation source: purple microbial (photo- and chemosynthetic) mats found in... | reverse complement strand
GCCTTTTGTTTGGGGACAGGCTCTTGTCACCGAGGTGTATGCGCTGCATGGCTTAATGATGATGCTTTGCTTGTATGTCCTGGGTCTGAATGCACTGAAGATCAACGAATGGACGCGGGGACTTGTGTTTGGGCTGGCTGCCACGAACCATCTGACGGCATTCCTGGTATTTCCATTGCTGGGTTTGGGGGCTGAAGGAAAATTATTTGCTTCAGCCCCTGTCTTGTTAAAACGCTGCCTGGGTCTGGCATGCGGACTCTCTTTATATTTGTATTTGCCGATCTGCGCTTCCTTTGATCCGCCCATTAATTGGGGGGATGCATCCACGCTTGAGGGTTTTTTCTGGCTCATCAGTGGACAGCTTTATCATCAATACCCAATGAATATGTCGCTGGTTGATGTGTTCCAGCGGATGCGCGCATTTGCAGGTCTTTTATTGGACCAGTATACCTGGCTGGGTGCATTGCTTGGGATCTATGGGCTGATTTCGCTGCCTTCGCGCCGCCTGCTCATCCCAACCTTGTGGATGGGGCTGGCTTTCCTTTTGTTTGCGATATCTTACGGGTCTTATGATTCGCAGGTACATCTTTTGCCCGTTTGGCTGGTTTTTGCGGTCTGGCTGGCTTATGGTTTGCAGGATCTGTTGGTAGTGTTACCCGCTCATAATAAGTGGAGAATGTTCATTGCAGTCCTGCTGTTTGTGGCCATCATGGTTCGCGCCTCCCTTCATTTTTCTTCTGTCGATGCTTCGCAGGATTTTCGGGCACGTGACTTCATCAGCAATACCCTGCAGGTGGTTCCTGATAATGCGCTTGTGTTTGTGGAGGGCGATGGGCAGATCTTTTCACTATGGGTTGCCCAGTACGCCATGAAACAGCGTCTGGATATGGTCATCGTTGCGGAAGGGCTGCTCCCATATAAGTGGTATCATAAAAACCTGCAAAAGAATTATGCTTATCTAAATGTGCCCCAACAAAACGGTCTTCAAGCTTCCGACATGGTTGCTGCCAATCCCGGGCGGGCAGCATGTTATATTAAATATGATGAGCCGCTGGTTTGTGCAGCGGATCGTTAATTTTATACCCCAATTGTAAGGTTATGCCATGACCCAAATATTATTTGTTTGTTCTGCAAACCGCTATCGCTCTGTGATTGCCGAGGCTTGTTTCAGAGACGAGGCACTCAAGCGTGATCAGGGAGATAGATGGACTATTCTGAGCGCAGGTACCTGGACGACTGATGGGCTGCCAGCCATGACAGAAGCAATTCTGGGGGCGAAGCAGATCGGTCTTGATATTCAGAAGCATCGCTCGAGGGCTATTACAAAAGAAATACTTCAAAGTGCTGATCTGGTGCTGGTCATGGAAAAAGGGCAGCAGGAAGCTTTGCAGATCGAGTTCCCTTTTTGCCGCAAAAAAACCATGCTGCTTTCCGAGGCGGCAGAAGGAAGGCAATATGATATATCTGATCCTATGGCTCATTCTTCAAATAATGATGTTGTGTCGAAAATATGCGATCTGATCCACTCGGGTTTTGATCGGATCTGTGATCTGGCGCGCCATTAGATCTTTTTCCCTGCTTGTTAGCCAGGCTGCCACTCCGTGCCCTGATTAATTGAGTTGATTCCCCCTTCGTCGTCAAATGATTCCCAAATATTTAATAATTTTCCGTCACGAACCGGATCCTCTTTTCCAAATTTTCCTGAACGATACTCGCTGTTACGGTGTTTTTCTGGATCATGTTTTCCGGGAGGATCTCTTCATTCTCAACTGGGATCGCGATGATAAATAATCTTCCCCAGCTTGGGTTGCCGTTGCTTTCAATACAGGTCTGCAGGGTCAGGTGATACTCACCGCGATAAACATTGTTGAAGAGCTGCTCGGCAGTGATCGTGGCCTGCGATTCCAGGTCTTTAAATTCACTGTAAGGATTGAAGGGGTCCAGGGCCTGATAGCGTTGGACGATGTTTGCCATAAAGCTTTCAGTGTGACCATCACCGTATACCAGGGTGATCCGGTCGCCTTGTTTGATGTTTGAGAAGTAACTGCCTGCATGTGTATTGTGGGCCAGCAGTCCGATATTTCCGACTTGCGAGGCGATGCTGAATTGTGTGGCAACTGAGTCTTCCGGGGAAACAAAGCCTGGTGATCCAGCCGGCTGTTGCACGATGGCAAGAGCCATTACATTTGGCAGGTAGACGCCGCGCAGCACGTTGGCATTTCCATCTTTAACGGTTTCAATAAATGTATTTAATTCGGGGAGTGAATTCGGGATATCTTTTGCGTAGACCTGCGCAGGAAACGCAAAGACACAGATCAGAATGCAAGCCAATGCGCTTGCGAATATTCCATATTTTAATTGTTTGGGTTGGGTTCTGGATGCCATGAAAAACTCCTTCATTTGAGCATCCAGATTTTTTACGTTTAAAAAACGATTGAAATCTTGATAGCTCGTTTTCGGCAGCCTGGCGATCATGGCCGTTCAATTACGGCTTTAGACCCATGACTTTGCGTCCCTGCCTTTCGACAGGTTTGCGATTTATCGGTACGATCTTCCTGGGTTGATAAGGTTCAAATAAAAACGGGTCTGACTTTTGCCAGACCCGCTGTTGGAAACACATGATGTGATCTTCGGCGGTCTGGCGATCCTGGTTGTATTTCTACAACTTTAGACCCATGACTTTGCGTCCCTGTCTTTCAACAGGTTTGCGATTTATCGGATATTTTCTGCCCCCAGTTTAGCATAGTAAACAACTTTTGTGCTTTTCACTTTTGAAATGTCGCTTTTTATTACAGGTGAGATGACTGTATCCTTTATTCCATAAACCTCGTCAAAACATCAGAGAATTCCTGTCAAAAAAACTGGTAGATGAGTCAAGTTGCCTTTCCGTGTCCTTAACGTGAAGATCGAAATTACAAAACAACTGACAGTCATTTGGCTGCCAGTTGTTTTTTCCTCATTCTAAAATGGGAGCGCTAATCTTCCATCAGGTGTTCCACGTGTAAAATCTCGTGCGCGATCTCACTGCCAGCCTCTCCCAGGAATTCCTGGTAGACCGCTTGAATGGCGGGGTTGTGGTGTGAGACACGCAGAGTTTGGTTGCGGTCGATGTGATACAGCCCGCGAATGCGCTGTTCGATGACGTCGTCGCGCTCTGCCGCGTAGGGTTGTCCACCGCCGTTTACACATCCACCAGGGCAGGCCATGATCTCGATCACGTCGTATTTTTCCTCGCCACTCTCGATCTTTTCCAGGATCTTGCGGGTGTTGCCCAGTCCGGAGACAGCCACCACGCGGACGGTGCGTCCGTTCAGGTCGATGCTGGCTTCGCGGCTTGCCTGCAAACCACGAATGCTGGTGAAATTCACGTCAGTCAACTCCTTGCCGGTTGCCTTCTCATACACGGTGCGTAACGCGGCTTCAAGCACGCCGCCTGTGCTGCCAAAGATGACGCCCGCGCCGGTCGATTGTCCAAGCGGGCTGTCGAATTCCTCTTCGGGCATGTGGCGCAAGTCAACGGAACCTTCCTTGAACATCTTGGCGAGTTCACGGGTGGTCAGCACCAGGTCCACGTCGCGGATGCCGTAGGTCTGTTCGCTTGGCAGGGCAGATTCATACTTCTTCGCTATACAGGGCATGACCGACACCACAACGATGTCCCTGGGATCGATGCCCATCTTCTTCGCATAATAGGTCTTGACCATTGCGCCTGTCATCTGTTGTGGTGATTTACAGGTGGATACCATGTAGCGCAGCTTGGGGAAATGGCAGTTGAGGAAGTTGATCCAGCCGGGGCAGCAGGAGGTGAGGATTGGCAGATTTTCGTTCTTTTCCAGCCGTTCCATGATTTCCTTGCCTTCCTCGACAATGGTGAGGTCGGCGCCGAAGGTGGTGTCGAAGACGGCGCTGAAGCCGAGTCGGCGCAGACCAGCCACCAGTTTGCCGGTGACAATCTGCCCGACAGGCATTCCAAATTCCTCGCCGATGGCAACGCGCACAGCGGGCGCCACCTGGACAACGACGTGTTTCTTGGGGTTGAATAGCGCGGTCCACGTTTCGTGGATGTAGCCCACGCCCGTCAGTGCGGCGGTCGGACAAACGCTCACGCACTGTCCGCAGTAGGTACAGTTCGATTGGGCGATGGGCATCATTTCAGCTGGCGCCACAACAGTTCTGAATCCGCGTCCGAAGGCGGTCAACGCGCCCACGGTCTGGACATCGTTACACATGGTTTCGCAGCGACGGCACATGATGCACTTGCTGGGATCCCGCTTCAACGCGCCGCTGGATTTGTCGATGGGGTGGGTCGAGCGTTCACCCTTGTAACGCTGGGTGTTGATGCCAAATTCCCAGACCAGGGATTGCAATTCGCAGTCAGTGGACTTGGAACACACCAGGCAGTCGAATGGGTGGTTGGAGATGATCAACTCCAGATTCTTGCGGCGCGAAGTAAGCACACGCCTCGAGTTGGTGGTCACCTGCATTCCTTCCATCACCGGGGTGGCACAGGCGGGGGGCAGGTTGTTGCGTCCTTCCACTTCCACCACGCAGATGCGGCAGGAGGCGACTGAGTTGAGGTAGTTTACTTTTTCCAGTTTGAGGTAACACAGGGTCGGGATGTCGAGGTGCAGTTTGCGGGCCGCATCCAGGATGGTGGTCCCTTCAGGGACGCTCACGTGTTGACCGTCGATTGTAAGGTTAACTTTTTTCATATTCCTGCTCCTAATTTCGCACCACGGCTGAGAATTTGCAGCGCGTCATACACACACCGCATTTGATACATTTGGTCTGGTCGATGGTATGCAGCTGTTTCACCTGTCCGCTGATACAACCCACCGGGCATCCGCGTGCGCAGGAGGTGCAGCCGATACATTTCTCTGCCGCGATCTCGTATTTCAACAGTTTCTGGCAGACGCCTGCCGGGCAGCGGGAGTCATGGACATGGGCTTCGTATTCGTCCATGAAGTACTTCATGGTGGAAAGAACCGGATTGGGAGCCGTCTGGCCGAGACCGCACAGAGAGGTGTCAGCGATGGTCGTAGCCAGGCTGCGCAGTTCGAACAGATCCTCTTCGCAGCCGCGACCTTCGGTGATATCGGTCAGGATTTCCAACATGCGCTTATTGCCGACGCGGCATGGCGCACAGCGTCCGCAGGATTCTTCGACGATGAATTCCATGTAGAAGCGGGCGATGTTGACCATGCAGTCCTGGTCGCTCATGACGATCATGCCGCCTGATCCCATCATGGAGCCGATGGATGAAAGTGATTCGTAATCGATGGGTGTATCCAGGTACTGTTCGGGGATACAGCCGCCCGAGGGACCGCCGGTCTGGGCGGATTTGAACCTGGCATTGTTCTTGATGCCGCCACCGATGTCGTAGATGATCTCGCGCAGGGTGGTGCCCATGGGAACTTCCACCAGGCCCACGTTATTAACCTTGCCAGCCAGCGCAAAGACCTTGGTTCCTTTGGAGGTTTTTGTTCCCAACGAGTTGAACCAGTCGGCGCCTTTTTGGTAAATGATCGGGATGTTGGCGAGTGTTTCGACGTTGTTCACAATGGTCGGCACACCCCACAATCCGCTTTGAGCGGGGAAGGGAGGTTTGTTGCCCGGTTCACCGCGGCGTCCTTCGATGGAATGAATGAGCGCTGTTTCCTCACCGCAGACAAAGGCACCCGCACCGAGGCGGATGTCGATGTCGAAGTTGAATCCGCTTTGGAGGATGTTCCTGCCCAGCATTCCGCAGGCGCGCGCCTGTTCGATGGCAATTTCCAGACGGCTGACTGCCAGCGGATATTCCGCGCGGATGTAAACGTAGCCCCGGCTGGCGCCGATGGCATAGGCGGCGATCGCCATGCCTTCGATGACACTGTGTGAATCACCTTCCATGATGGAGCGATCCATGAAAGCGCCGGGGTCGCCTTCATCGGCGTTACAGATGACGAACTTCTCATCGTTGACATGATTGCGTGCAAACTCCCATTTTCGTCCAGTCGGGAAACCCGCCCCGCCGCGTCCGCGCAGACCGGATTTCTTCATCTCCTCAATCACTTCAGCCGGGGTCATGCTCAACACCTTGGCCAGCGATTGGAATCCGCCGGTGGCGATGTATTCCTCAACTTTTTCGGGATTGATCAAACCGCAGTTGCGCAGGGCAACACGCTGTTGCAGGCGGTAGAAGTTGATGTCTTCCGAGTTTGCCTTTTTTTGCTTCAAGGTCGGGTCTTCGTAAAGAAGTCTCGTAACCTTCTGTCCTTTGAGGATCTGCTCTTCGAACAGTTCGGGCACATCGCCCGGTTTTACCTGGACGTAGAAGACACCTTCGGGGAAGATCTTGACGATGGGTCCTTTTTCGCAGAAACCGAAGCAGCCCGAAATCGAGGCTTGTATCCGATCTTCGAGTCCGTGCTCCTTGATCAGACGATTGAATTCATTCACAATTTTGTTGCTCTGTGAAGCGTGACAACCCGTGCCGCCGCAGACCAGGATCATTTGCGACTCGTCACTCACAGCTATACCCAGGCGCGTGTTGAGGAGACCCTTGAACTGCTCGTAAGCCTCCAGCAATTCGGTGGTGGTTTTAATCTCAGGCATGGACGGCCTCCTCGACAGTTTCACTTTCCTCGATGATGTATTGTTCGATGATGTCGCGAACATCATTGATCTTTACCTTTCCGTACACCCGCTGATTGATGGTGACCACCGGGGCAAGTCCACAGGCGCCCACGCAGCGCAGGCTTTCAATGGAGAATTTGCCATCGGGGGTCACTTCCCCAGCCTTGATGCCCAGAATGCGTTCGAATTCCTGCAGGATTTTTTCCGAACCGTTGACGTAGCAGGCGGTTCCCATGCAGACATTGATCTGGATCTTGCCTTTGGGCGTGATGGTGAAAAAATTATAGAAGCTGATGACACCCGAAACCTCGGCATGTGTAATGCCATAGCATTGGGCAATATGGGTTTGAACTTCGACCGGCAGATATCCGAAGATGTGCTGGGCGTGATGCAGGGTCATGATTAAAGTATCTTTGCGGCGCGGATTCTTTGAATCGATGGCCAGTTTGTCAATGTGCTTGTCCAGTTCGGTGAACTGTTCGCTGTGTTGCTCTCCGCAGGGAGAAGTAACGGGATCTGTACTCATACGATCTCCTTATGTAGATTGAATACCTTCTGAGTGATAGGCAGAAGATTTGTGTTCAAGGGTGGCTGCAACGTGATCACACGTTGCGCTAGCAGGGGCAATTCCTCTCTGATATGGGTGATGAACAGGAGGGTCATGTGCGGGTTGGTCTTCAGGAGGAATTGGATGATGCACTTCTTGGAATCCATGTCGATTGACTGGAATGGCTCGTCCATGATGACGAAACGGGGTGAATCCAGCAGTCCGCGGATCAAGGTCACCTTTTGTTTCATTCCGCCGGAAAGTTGAAATGGATGGCGGGCGCGGAAGGCTCCCAACTCGCAGACTTCCAGCCATTCATCGCAGCGCTTGCGGATTTCGTCCGAGATCGGCTTTCCGCAGGCTTTGAATGGCAGGTAGATGTTTTCCTCGACGGTGAGAAAGGGGAAAAGGCGCGTCTCCTGAAAAATGACCGCGCCTATTGGTTCAGCAAGGCGGATCTCGCCTTTGTCAGCCTGTTCCAATCCACAAAGGATGCGAACCAGAGTGGTCTTTCCGGTTCCCGAAGGGGCCACGAGAGCCACGCGTTCCGCACGGCGGATGCTCAATGACAGGTTGTCCAGCACCAGATTTGAGCCATACTTCTTTTGCAGCTTTCTAACTTCCAGAACGGTATCGGTTTGCATGGTTACTCGGCGTAGGTGTACTTGCTAAAAAACAATGAGAATAAAATGGATTGCACAGCTTGAAAGAGCAGACTGAAAACCAATAAGATCAACAGGTAAAAAAACACTTCCTTCATATTGATGAAGATGCGGGCATTGTTTAGCAGGTATCCCAGTCCATCCTGCGCACCGATAAATTCGCCCAACACCACCACTTTGACCGCCAGTCCCATCCCCAGACTAAGGTTGCTTTGGAGCACGGGAACCAGAATTGGCAGGTAAACATTCGAGAAGATGGCAGACTTTCTGCTTCTGATCGAGATCAGATATTCCTCAAGCTTTTCATTCCTTTTTTGCAGACCGTTCAGCGTGTTGACCGCCAGTGTCGGCAGCACCAGTAATGTGATCAGCAGGATCGGTGTGGCGTTTCCAATTCCACACATGAGAAGCAGGATCACTCCCAACACTGTGCCCGGCAAAACCTGAAGCGCCATCATCAACGAATTGAGCGGTGCGCCCCAGTTTTGCAGAAAGGCGAGCCCGCCAAGCAGGGTCCCCGCCAGCAGGGACAGGCTGAAGCCAGCCAGCACACGGTACAGGGTCACCGCAAGGTGGTGGGACAGCTGTTGCGGTGGGTGGTTCCAGGCGTTGGTCAGCGTGTCCCACGGGGTCGGGATGATGTAGGCGGGATAAAACAGCGTGAGGATGCTCCAGACCGCCACGATCAGCCCGACCCCGATCGCCTCATTTCGCAGGGCTGTAATAAAATTGCGCGTAGGTTTCATCCAGTGGTTTTCCAACGGTCTGATAATAAGTTTCGATGCCTTCCTGCATCTCTGCGCCTGCGTGGAACTGATATTGCGTGCGGCTCAGCGCCTGGGTAAGAATGGGTTCGGGCAGTTTGAATTGATCCCTGACCACGGAGACGGCAGCAGCCGGATCAGCCTGAACCTCCTGGATGGCTTCCGCCATGGCGGTATTGAAGGCTTCGACTTCAGCAGCATGGCTGGCCGCCCAGTTTGCGTTGACGAAGGTGCCGACTTGCGGGTAGCCCTTATTCCCGGGATTGTATTGATTCCACAGGTCGTACAGGCTGAAGGAGATGTGAACATCGGGCTGACTCTCCACAAGCGAAACATTCGGCTCGGGCAGTACCACCGCCATGGCTTTGCCTTCCTTCAAAAGAGCGATCGACGCGTCGAATGGGGAATAGATGGGGGTGATATCTGTGCCCCATGTCAATCCTTCCTGTGCAGCCAGATATTGGCAGATCTCCTCGATGGGCGAGCCTGCAAAGGGGATGTGGATTTCGCCGCCTTTCAGGTCGCTGAAACTGGATACGGTCTTTCCATGCGTGATGAGATGGGATAAACCGCTGACATAGGTATTACTTAGTTTGATGGGGACCTCGTTCTTGAACAGCGCCATTCCGACCGAGAGACCGGTCACCATCATGGAAACTTCACCGCGGGCGAACAGGGTGTTTGCCTGTTCCTGATTTGTGTACAGGACGAGTTCCACGTTGTCGAGCTTCTGCGCCGCCATGATGACGGGAATGGATGAGGTGGAAGCTGGGGTGTAAATCGTCCAGGTTTCGGCGGCAGGTACAGCCGTTGTCGGGGAGGCGCAGGAGGTCAGCGCGAACGCGACAATTGCAATGACTAACAGGAAGTTCCGATAAAGTGTTTTCATGGATACCTTTTCTAAAATTTGACCTATTAAAATTTCTGAACGATCATCAGATAGAGATCAGTTTCGGTGATGATGCCTGCCAGCTTCCTGTCTTTGTTGACGACAGGCAGACAATGGATCTTGTTTTTAAGCATGAGGTGGGCCGCTTTGCTGACAGGTGCTTCGGGCGCGATGGTCAGCAGCGGCAGTTGGGTCATGATCTTTTCGGCGGGCTGGGCCAGGATTTGCAGCGACAAGTTCTGGGTATCACGCACAGCCAGGCGGGAGGGGTCGCTTCTCATCAGGTCGGTGCGGGTGACCAAGCCCACCATGCTTTCCTCGCGCATGACAGGCAGGGCGCGAATGCGCTTCGTTCCCATCAGACGGTGCATCTCCAGCAGGCTGGTTTCCTCATCGATGGTGACCACTTCTTCGTTCATGTAGTGACTGACAGGGATGGTTTTTTTCAGGCCGGGATACTCGTTTACGATGAAACGCATCAGGTCTGAGTTGGTCAGGATGCCCGTCAACTTTTTTCCCTCTTCGACCACGGGCAGGGCAGTGATCTTGTTCTCCAGCATGATGCGTGCTGCCCTGGCGACCAAAGCTGTGGCAGTGATCACGATCGGCTTGGTTGTCATCACGTCCCGGATCGTGAGTTCGGTCAGGGTCATGACATTGTCACCAGCCCGTTGATCGAGGTACGAGATATCGTAAAGCAGACCGCGGCGGGTGATGATGCCGACCAGTTCACCATCGTTTACAACGGGTAATGCCCGGATCTTGTTTTCAGCCATCAGCAGTCGGGCGTCATTCAGGCTTGCACCCGGTGCGATCATCACCACGGGGGAAGTCATCCAGGCTTGTACGGTTCTGTGTGTCATGCAATCAACCTCAAGATGTGGAACAGGATTGTCTTTGAATGTTTGCAGTATAGGTGACCTGTCCTGTTGACACATCGGGAGAAAGGTCGAAAGATATCTCGTCTGAATCGCTCATTTTTCATTACCCATATCAATGAAGGTCAGCCCCTTAAAAAGATGCAGCGCATCTCATCATTAATGATGAGATGCGCTGCAAAAAAGAGCGCCTCCCGTTCAGGAAGCGCTCTTTGATACCGTTAAGGGGCTGCTAATCGTCAGGCATGTTGACAATGCCCGCACGCATGGCGTTAATGGCAGCCTGTGTCCGGCTTGAAACCTGTAATTTGGATAGAATATGTCCCACATGCGAATGAACCGTTGCCGTGCTGACCAGCAGCTTCTGCGCGATTTCCTGGTTGGTGTAGCCCTGTGCCATGAGTTTGAGCACGGTCAACTCGCGTTCGGTAAGCTTTTTGAGTAGGTCATCCTGCTCTTCTTTTTCGGGATTATGCATTTGGTGGAGCACATGTTGCATGATGGACGGATGCAGACAGGCTTCGCCCCGCGCCGCCTGACGAACTGCCTGTATCAGCTCGACTTCGCTGGCGTCCTTGATGATGTAGCCGATCGCGCCTGCCTTCAGGGCGGGTACAACCATGTCATGGGTGCTTAGACCCGAAAAGATGATGACGTTTACATCCGAGGTGTTCTTCTTTATGGCTTGCGTGGCCTCCACACCGTCCATTTCCGGCATGAGGCGGTTCATAATGACAACATTGGGTCGTAATGAAACAGCCAGATCAACAGCTGTTACTCCGTTATTTGCCACTCCCACCACTTCCAAATCTTCGTGATTCTTGAACATCGCGATCAGCCCGCTGAGCACCACCGGATAATCATCCACAATTAGTAATCGTATCTTTGCTTTCACTATGCCTCGACTAAAGTGTATGTAGAGAATATCTGGATATCTTCATCTCATTTTACCTCTAAAATTGATCTGACCACCGACAACCATCCCACATCTCTGCTGTAATTGCCATGATCCAACCATGCGCTCCAGCCCATTGCGGACCCCGGGAGCGCATCATCTGCACTTTTGGATCTGCCGGTCTTTTGCCGGGCAGGGGGGGTAAAATAAACTCTGGCACGAAAAAATTATTACTCGAGGAGCCAGTCCATGTCAGACACCTTCGCCGCCCTTGAACGTTACCTGCGCGCCCTGCCCCAGGATAAACTGGAGGACACCCTCACCTTTGAACAGGTGGAGGGCATCCTCAACGACAAATTACCGCCATCCGCCCATCTTTATTACGCCTGGTGGGCATATCAAAACGAAGAAAACCACTTCGCCGAGCAAGCCTGGCTCAATACAGGCTGGCGCATGGACGCAGTCCACTTTGAGGATAAATGGGTCCGCTTCTGCAGGGTTTAAGTATTCTCGATTGCTTGATCCTTATCAGGCAAAGGCACAGATCAATTCTAAAGAGTCTTATCCACCATGGGTTCTCAAACAAGCTCATCACTCCCGCAAAACGGAGGACCATCCACGAATAAAGCCACAAATATACGAATGTTGTGCCATCCATTCGAGAATTCGTGAAAAATTCGTGGACGGTCTCATGAATTTGGTGTGGAGTTGGGCTCTGGAAAATTTTTCTGGCATGATTTTTTCAAATGGTATAATCTTTCCATCAACAAAAGAGGTAATAATGAAAAGGACATTTACTGCTTTTTTAGAATACGATGATGAAACCAAACTTTATGTAGGGATTATCCCCAACGTGCCAGGCGCGCATACGCAAGCTGAAAATCTGGATGAATTGAAGCGTAATCTACAGGAAGTACTGGAACTTTGCCTTGAAGAAAATCCAGAGATCGCCAACTAAATTTCTAAAATCCGCACGATTGGCTTTGAAGCGCTGATCCGTGAGCTCGGTCCTGCGGGCGCGATTCGCTTTATCCAGCAATATGAATCTGGTCAGGGAGATTACACCCGTGACCGAAAAAAACTCCTGCCGAAGAAATCCATCCGCGAAATCGGCAACAAAATCACCAAAGCCCGGCCATCGAAAATAAAATGATTAAAACGCCCCCGTCTCAAAAACGAGGGCGTTTTTCTTTTATGTCGGGGTGAGAGCGTAGGGACAGATAAGACTCCATTATCATTTTATAACTGTCGAACTCTGATTTTTACGACGTCGCTTGTTCGCTCCGCAACAAGAATGAACGGTGGAGTAACATCGGGTGCGTTATCGCGAATTGCCTCTAAAGTTTTCACGGTAAACTCTGCTTGGATATGTCCAGGTCGAAGATAAATGATCTCGATAAATTTTGCGCCAAAAACAGCCATTCCGCTAAAGTCGCTGTCATGGGTCAGAACCACCCTGCCCGTTTCCACCGCTTGTTATAGAACGTCAGTATCTGGTGATCCAAACAAGCCTTGTTCCGCCACGGATTTGACGTCCAAACCGGCCTTCCGCAAAAACGCAACAACATCAGGGAGAATATTTTCGTCTGCAAGCAGTGGAAAATCCAAAGCCTTCACGCAGAAACCTTTACGTCCAATAGGATTTCATTCTTTACAGACTGTGCTGCATAGCGAAGCGCTTCCTCGATGGCTTCGGCGGTTAGTTGGGGATAGGCTCTTAGAATGTCGTTTTTCGTTGCGCTGCTGGCAACGAGTTCAAGGATGAACTCGATACTTAAACGAGTTCCAACGATATGCGGTTTTCCGTTAAGAATTTCGGGATTATAAGCAATATGGGTGAACATGGTTTTACTCCTGAATATTGTTATTATACCCAGTGCGGTCACAAATTGCGCTTTTTTATCGCCTCCTCAATTATTTTTCATCAATACATCCTTTAAAGTCTCACTATCCGAAAGTGGCGCGATGACAACATTTCCGATCTGTGCATTTCCAGTCCCCAAGGCGGATTTTGCGTTATTTACTATTTTTTCAATTTGCTCAACTCGATTGTCGTGCCTTGCACAATAGTAAACTGGAGGATACCCTGACCTTAGAACATGTGGAGGATAAATGGGTCCGCTTCTGCAGGTTATGATTTTTCCGATTGCTTGATCCTCATCAGGCAAAGACGCAGATCAATTCTTGGGTTCTCAAACAAGCTCATCACTCCCGGCAAAACGGAGGACCATCCACGAATAAAGCCACGAATGCACGAATATTGCGCCGTCCATTCGAGAATTCGTGAAAAATTCGTGGATGGTCTTCATGAATTTGGTGTGAAGTTTGCCGCGGCGGACTTCCTTCTCTTTCAGCACACGGAATGTCTCCCTAGGGAAATCCTCGCCGAGGCTTCTTTCGGATTGACCCCAAAGGCGTGTAACTCATTTCATCGCAGGGGAGATCGTAGAGGCGGGCGATCATGCCATCCAGTTCGGTGCAATCTACTGTTCCTGTCAGGAATTGGCGACCATATTGTTGACGTCGACAAAATGGTTGGGATTGAGAGGTAATTCGCGCAGACAATGAAATAAATCGCGACCTAGCACTCTTTTTTACTCAACTCCCAGGTGCTGGTTGATAAATCCTAAGGCCAAAAAGA
>JFJP01020486.1_pt1 | contig 13895 bp, 12 predicted proteins | sample 431651 | NCBI WGS metagenome assembly JFJP01 (sample SAMN02602958, study PRJNA72255) | Microbial mat metagenome, whole genome shotgun sequencing project. | biome: fresh water; feature: sink hole; material: water; isolation source: purple microbial (photo- and chemosynthetic) mats found in... | reverse complement strand
CGAAGCCGATGCCGGGCACGTCGTAGCCGATCTCCTTGATCGTCTTGCGCACCACCTGCTGGATGTCGACGAAGCCCTTGGTCGTCACCTCACCGGCGACCACCACCTGGCCGGTCGTGCACAGGGTCTCGCAGGCGACGCGCGAACGCGGGTCCTGGGCGAGGAAGGCGTCGAGGACGGCGTCGCTGATCTGGTCGGCGACCTTGTCCGGATGGCCCATGGAGACGGATTCGGAGGTGAAGAGCGAACGGGACATGGCGACTCCTGTCGGGGATGATATCGTTGTATGGTGATGGAACGATATGAATGGGGAACTGGGGTCAACTACGGGCGATGAGACCGAGTTCGAGCACCGCTCCCAGGACCCCGCCAGTGATCATCAGGCTGGTCAGCACGCCGTCGGCGACGCGCACCCCGGCGATGATCGAGACGATGCCGCAGGCGACCCAGCCGATGCGACCGAGGTCGAGGCGGACGCCCCACCCGGCGAAGACCGGCGCAAGCACCGCGAGCACGGCGGTGAGCAGGGCCGCCGCCGCCATGACCCGGACGCTGTTGTCCGTCGCCTTGGCCAGGGCGATGATGGCGGGGATGCCGACCAGGGCGGCGAGGACGTGATCAAGGGTGATGGTCATGGGTAGGCTGGAGGCTGAGGGCTGGAGGCTGGAGGCTGTTCGAGGATGCGGATGGTGCGGTCGAGGGCGCCCTTGCCTGACTGCCAGGCGGTGCGGGCGCGAGTTCCGAGGTCGGTGCGGCGGGCGGGGTCGGCGGCGAGGGTGGCGAGGTCGGCGTCGAGCGAGGTTGCGGACAGTTCGACGACGGCCTGCGCGCCGCGCAACAGGCGCATGGGGTCGGGTTGCGCCACGGTGTCCCAACCGACCACCGTGCAGCAGCCGGCGGCAGCGGCTTCGAGCATGTTCTGTCCGCCACGCCCCGAGCCGAGCGAACCGCCGACCACGGCGATACCATCGCGCTGCGCGCACAGCGCGTAGAGCGGCGCCAGCCGACCGATCTCATCGACGATGAGAACGGAGCGCGGGGCTCCTGCCCCGCCCGGTCCGCGGGGCTCCTGCCCCGCTGCGGTGCGCCGTGCTTCCAGTCCCAGCCCCTCGCACAGCGCGACCAGAGCCGCGCCGCGTTCGGGGTGGCGTGGGACGATGACGCAGCGCCAGCCGGCCTCGCTGCCCCAGCGCTTCCACGACGCCAGCAGCGGCGCCTCCTCGGGCTCGCTGGTCGAGGCGAGCAGCAGCAGCGGGCCGTCGGGCAGGGCGATGCGTGCCGCTTCGCTTGCGGCGGCGTCGGCCGTGGCCGGCCGCACCATGTCGGCCTTCAGTGACCCGCTGACCGCCAGGCGCGCACGCGGCAGGCCGAGGTCGGCGAGACGGGCGGCGTAGGCCGGCTCCTGGCACACCGCCAGGGCCAGCGAGCCGACCAGCCGCCGGGCCACCGGGCGCAGCAGGCGCCAGCGGCGGTGGCTGCGTGCGGTCATGCGCGCATTCAGCACCGTCACCGGGATGCCGTGCGCGCGGCACGCCAGCAGCGCCAGCGGCCAGAGTTCGGCTTCCAGCAGGATCACGCGGCTGGGCCGGGTGCGGCGCAGGAAGGCCGAGACCGCCCACGGCAAGTCGAAGGGCCAGTGGGCGCGGGGCGCGGTGGGGAAGGCCTTGGCCAGCCCCTCGGTGCCGGTCTCGGTCGTGGTGGTGAGGATGAAGGGCCCCGTGCCCAGGCGCGGCAGCAGCGGTTTCATCAGCGCGACTTCGCCCAGCGACACGCCGTGCACCAGGGTCGCCCCGCGCGGCAGGGCCGCACCGCGTCCGCTGAGCTTGGCGCGCAGGCCGACCAGGGCGCGGCGGCGGATCCACAACCGGTGCGCGATGGCCAGCAGGATGAGCGGCGCGAGCAGGACGATGACCGCACCGAGGGTGCGGAACCAGAAGCGGGCGGAGACGGAAGGAGGAAGGCGGAAGGCGGAAGGCGGAAGGGATGCTGGGCTGCCAGTTCGCGTTGCAGCACTATGCGGTGGGGGGGAGATGGACGGGCTTGGAACGCGATCTGGCAATTCTTCCGCCTTCCGCCTTCCGCCTTCCGCCTTTCCCCCCATGTGCGGATCAGCCAATGGCCTGTGCTATCGCCGTCGGGTCGCTCATCGCCCCCATGCCGGTCTCGCCGCACGCGAGGTTGCCACCGACCGGGCCGATGCTGCGCGCGCCGCGTTCGGTCAGCAGCCGGAGGTTGGCCTGCACTTGGGGCTTCTCCCACATCACCGTGTTCATCGCCGGGCATAGCCACACCGGCTTGGCCGGCTCAAGCGCCAGGAACAGGGTGGTCAGCAGGTCGTCAGCCAGGCCATGCGCGAACTTGCCGAGCAGGTCGGCGGTGGCCGGCGCGACCACCAGGCCTTCAGCCCAGCGCGGCAGGTCGATGTGTTCGATGCCGCCTTCGTGCCACAGGGAGTCGCGTACCGCCGCCCCGCTGACCGTGGCGAGGGCATCCTTGGCGACCAGGCGCGAACCGTTGGCGGTCAGCACGCAGCGCACCTCGTGGCCGCGCTCGCGCAGGCGACGCACCAGATCGGGCGTCTTGTATGCCGCGATGCCGCCGCCGATCCCCAGCACCAGGCGCACGGGCCTATCCGATGTAGAGGATCGCGTTGGTGCCGCGATCGATCACCAGTTTGCCCTGGCGGATCTGTTCGACCTGGTTGTGCGACAGGATCGCGCCGACCGGGGTGGTGCGGGTCTTGGGATCGACGCGCATCAGCGGCGACTTGTGGCCGCTCTTGACCAGCTTCTCGTAGGGCTGCAGGAACTCGGGTTCGATGCGCGCCTTGATCGCGTCGGCCTGGGCAGCCAGGGTCTGCTCGTCGGCGGTCGGGCCGCCGACCGCGCCGGCCTTGCCGGCGGCAGCGTCGTATTCGGCCTTGGCGACGGCGACCTTGGCGAGGGCGGCGGCGGCCTTGGCTTCCAGATCGGCCTTGCGCGTGTTCAGCTCTTTGACCGACTGCTCGCGCTGGGTCTTCTCCAGCCGGGCCTGCTCGATCCCGTTGTGGATGTCCATGTACTCTTTGTTGCTCTTGGCCCCGGCCTTCTTCTGGGCCAGCTCGGCGACCGTCTTGTCGCAGCGCTCGACGTCGGCGGCGTACTGCCGGATCAGGGCGTCCATGCGGTCGGATTCGGCGCGGGCGGCGGTCGCGGCCGCCTCGGTCGTCTTCCACGCCACTTCCAGCTTGTTCGCCCCGGCACTGGCCGAGTCGCGTCCCTTGGACAGCTCGCGGCGGCGTTGGTCGATCGCCCACAATTCGAGGAGAGCGGCAACGTTGTCAGCCATGAGGGACCCCTTCCGAGCACAGCATCGTGCAGACAGGATCGGGTGCGCCAAGGGGATTCCGCCGCCGGCGCGTGGCGGTTGCGCGGCGCGGCTGGCCGGGAGAGTGTCAGGCTACATGCCTGCCGGCAGCAAGGACACCGATCACGACTACCCACTGGTCGGGGAGACCCTCGGCATGTGGCGACTGGTCCGCGGCCTGGGCAAGGGCGGCATGGGCGAGGTCTATGCCGCCGAGTACGACTACGCCCACCTGCTGACCATGCGTCTGACCGGCTCGCAGCGCGACATGGTGCGCCGCGAGGTGCAAAGCCTGCCGCGCGAACAGCAGGCGCGCATCGCGACGAACTACCTCGGCACGCACGTCCCGCCCGACGCCCAGTTCGCAATCAAGGTGTGCAATGCGCGGGTCGGGACCAGCGGCCACCGTCGTTTCCTGCAAGAGGCCGAGGTCGCGCAGAAGCTCGGCGACCACCCGTACATCGTCACGGTGCACGCGGTCAACAGCGGCAACGACGACAACAGCATCGCCAACCGTCTCGAACTCGACGGCGGCAAGCACCGCAACACCGCCTACATGGTCATGGACATGGCGTCGCGCGACTACCGCCACGACCGCCTGACCGTGCCGCAGGCCGTGCACATCGTGCGCTGCATCGCCAACGCCCTCGACCACGCGCATGCCAAGGGCGTGGTGCACCGCGACCTCAAGCCCGAGAACATCCTCGGCACGATCGAGCATCCGCTGCTCACCGACTTCGGCATCGCCAAGGATTCCGAGCACTCCGAGGGCCTGACCCGCACCGGCCAGATCATCGGCACCCTCGACTACATGAGCCCCGAGCAGGCGACCGACGCCAAGCGCGTCGATCACCGCAGCGACATCTACTCGCTCGGCGTCGTGCTCTACGAGATGACCACGCAGGGCCAGCTGCCCTACGCGCACAAGCAGGACCGCGAGAGCTGCCTGGCGGCGATCAGGTCCGAGCGCACCGAGCCGAAATGGCCGCGCGAGCACGTCTCCAGCTACCCCGTCCCGCTGGAACGCATCGCGCTGAAGGCGATGGCGCACCGCATGGAGGACCGCTACCAGTCGATGGCCGAGTTCGTCGCCGACCTCGACCGCTACTCGCGCGGCGAGTGGATCTCGTTCTGGGGCCGCCTGCGGGTGAAGGGCTGGATACGCTTCTGCCTGCGCGCCTTCCCCAAGGCGGTGTGGGCGACGGTGGCGCTGCTGCTGGTGGTGCTGGGGGCGGCGGGCTGGTTCTACGGCCAGCGCATCCTCGACGCGCAGCGCGCCGGCTGGAGCCAGGACATCTCGCGCCTCGAACGCAGCGTCGGCGCGATCCGCGAGCGCAAGGCGCGCCAGCTGTCGCGCGAGGATGGCCAGACCCTCGAACGCCTGCGCCGCGACCTCGGTTTCCAGCGCGGCGACCGCTACCGCGACCTGCAGCAGACGGTGACGCGCCTGTCGCGCGAACTGCTTGCCGAAAGCCGGCTCGAGGCGTGGTTCGGGCAGGCCGCGCCGTGGGCCCGGGCCCTGCCCTTCGACGAGGCCAAGGGCGAGCTGCAGGTCGCGGCCCGGGTCGAGCGCCCGGCGTGGAGTTCGCAGGGCGGCGACGGCCTGCTGATGCTCGACTGGCAGACCCTGACCTTCGGCCCCTACGGCACCGGCGAGTGCTATGCCCTGGCGCGCGTCGAGTTGCCGCCGGGCAGCGGCGACCGCTTCCGCTTCGAGGTGCGCGAGTCCGACGACCCGCGCCACGTCGTGGCGTGGACGGTCGATGCGAACCACATGCTGTCGCTGTCGCTGCGCGAGGATCTTCGTCTGCCGCAGGTGCTGCGTCGCGAGCAGCCGCGCTCGACCACCATCCAGCTCGCCCTGCACGTCACCCCGCACCTGATCCGTTCATGGGTCGGCGCCAACGAGGTGCGTCACGGCCTGCCCGGACTGCGCGACGCCGCCCCCGCCCTGGTCCAGCTCGACCTGCCCAAGGGCGCCCTGCTGGTCGGGCTGGGCATCTGGCCGAAAGGTCCGGGAGCCCCGGTCAGTCCCGCCAAGCCTTGAAGGCGAGGTGGCGGCGGAAGGGGGGCATCGGCACCTCCAGCCGGCCGCCGGGATGTTCGATGCGGCCCTGGGCAACGATCGTCCCGAGATCGGCATCCCACCACGTCAGGTTGATCGGACCGGGGCGCAGGTTCTCGCCCAGTACGCAGGTCGCCTGCGCCAGCAGTCCGCCCTCGCCGCCGTTGCGCCCCCAGCTTTCGTCGAGGACGTAGCCGAGCATGCGGCCGGGGCCGCTCCAGGTCCGACCCCACAGGCGGGTGCCGGCCGCGCTTGCCAGCAGGACCTGGCAACGCCGGTCGGGGCCGCGCAGATCCTCGCCGGCGAGGAAGCGCGACAGCGCCTGGTAGGGTCCGAACAACCCACGCTGGTCGAGCCATTCGTGCCACCAGATCATCGGACCGCCGCCGTGGCCGCTGACCAGCGCGACCCAGCCGCCGATGCGCGCAGCGACTTCCAGCAAGGGCTCGGGCGCGGCGTCCCAGTTGCCGCCGTATTCGGTGACCAGCACCGGCTTGCCCAACCCGGCCAGGCCGCTGGTGCGGCGTTCCGACGGGTCGGCGGTCGAACGGTTCAGCCAGCTCCACAGCGGCGGACCGTCGGGGCCGTGGTAGGCGTCGATGCAGATGTAGCCGATGCCCGGCAGCGCGCAGATCTCGCGGTCGGGCGTCATGTAGTTGCCGGCCCAGTGCGTCGTCACCGGATGACGCCACGGATCGAGGGCGGCGAAACGTGCGGCGGCGCGCTCGTGCCAGCCCCGCAGCAGCGTGCGGGCGGCACCCCGGTCGCCCTCGCGGCTGCCCGCCTGGCGCCCGATCTCGGTCAGGTTGACCTCCGACCACAGCTTCCAGCCGAGGACCGCCGGACTGTCGCCGTAGCGTGCGATGAGGAGGCGGCGCTGGCGCTCCTGCAGGTCGAGGGCGCGCGGATCGTCGAACAGGCGGACCGGATCATCAAGCCAGCCGCCCGCTGCGCGGTTGGCGGGATTGTTCTCCCACTCGCGGTCGGTGTGCACCGAGGCTTGGCCATGGTTGTTGATCACCAGGTTGATGCGGATGCCGCGCGCTTCGGCCAGGCTCAGCACCCGGTCGAGCTGCCAGGCGCGCTCGTCGCTGTATTGCCCGGCGCCGCGCCACGGCGCCCAGTCGCCGCGCCATTCCAGCGCCAGGTTCCACGCCGACAGCCAGATCTCGGCGGTTGTGGCTCCGCTGGCGGCGAGACGGTCGAACCACGCCGCGTAGCTCAGGCTGCCACGATCCGGGGTCAGCCGGCTGTTGGTGCGCTCCTCGCCGCGCACATCCCACACCGAGTGGAGGTTGGGTCCCAGCGGCCAGATCCACCGTCCGTCGGCGCTGAAGAAGCGCGGATCGCCGGGATCGACCCGTACGATGCCGTCGCCGGGCGGGCCGTGCGCGGTCAGGCCGGGCAGTTCCGCGGTGGCGCGCGTACCGTCGCGCCAGGTTGCCGCGACGCGCAGAGCCCAGCTGCCCGGGGCGGTGGCGCGCAGGCGCGTGGTCATCGTCGCCGTGCCCCACGGTACGACCTCCTCGCGGTCGCCGCGATCCCACCCCCGCATCGGCTGGTCGCGGAAGCCGGCCACCGCGAGGCGCTGGCCGCCCGGGCCGACCGCCTCCAGGCGGATCGCGGGCTCGTCGGGATCCCACGGATCGGCCGGGGCCGGTTCGACCCGCCAGCGGGCCTCCCAGCGCGTGCCGCAGCGTACGTCGCGCTCCGGCGACCCGGAGAGGATCAGCCGGGTTTTCGCGCCGTCTGGCGTTGGGCGCGGGACGAAGCGCAGGTTCTCGACGCGCACCCTCGGGCCGGGACGCGCGCTCCAGAACAGCAGGCCACCGCTGTGGGCGAGGTGGGCGGCGTAGGCATCCCAGGCCTGCCCGTGACCCTCGGGGCGGAGGGGGGCGGCGGCATCCGTCTCGACGCTGAGTTCGTGGCGGCCGGGCCCCAGGCGGTGCGCTGCGATGCGCTGCCACCAGCGGCCGTGGCGGTCGGCGATCCACACCGCGCAGCCCAGGTCGTCGGGGGCGCCGGGCGGCACGGTGACCGTGGCGAGGAGTTGGGCCGGCCCGCCGGGGTGCGCGACCGCGATCCGCGTAGACAGCGGCGACAGCAGCGCGACCTCGACGGCGGCGAGCAGATGACCGAGCAGCAGCAGCGAGAGCAGGCGCACTGCTTGGGAACGGCCAGCGCCCGCCGGAGTGACCATTCTACATGTATTCACACGGAGGAACGGAGGCAACGGAGGCGACATGACGTGGCTCGACTCTCTGTCTCTTGCGCAGCGGAGGTCTGATGTGCCGCGCGCAACCCTTCGCCGCGAACTCTGTTCCCTTCGTTCCTCCCTGTGAAAAGCGGGTTGGGGTTTCACCCCAGGAAGTTGCGTAGCAGGGCGAGGCCGACCGCGCCGCTCTTCTCGGGGTGGAACTGGAAGGCGGCCAGGTTGCCGCGTCGCACCCCGGCGCAGAAGCGCACGCCGTGCTGGCTTTCCGCCACCACCTGCACGCCGGGGCCGGGGACGGCGTAGTAGGAGTGGACGAAGTAGAAGTGGCGGCCGGGCAGGCCGCGGGCGAGCGGTTCGTCGGCGCTGAAGGTCACCTCGTTCCAGCCCATGTGCGGGACCTTGAGCGTGCTATCGTCAGGGCGGAAGCGCACCACGCGGCCGGGCAGGAGACCCAGGCACGGCACCCCGCCGTCCTCCTCGCTGTGCTCGAACAGCAGTTGCAGGCCGACGCAGATCGCCAGCACCGGCTTGCCGGCGTCGATCGCCCGCTTCAGCGCCCCGGCCAGGCCAAGAGCCTGCAGCGAGCCCATGCACTGCGCGGCGGCGCCGACGCCGGGGAAAATCACGCGTTCGGCGGCATCAACCTCGGCGGGATCGCGCACGATGCGCGTGTCGTGGCCGAGGTGGGCGCAGGCGCGCTGCACCGAGGTCAGGTTGCCGGCGTCGTAGTCGAGGATCACCGTCCGCATGCCCGGCAGCATCACGACGCCGAGCGCCTGCGGAAGGGGCTTCCGCAGGCGCCGCCTGCGCCATGCTGCCGGGAATGGATCCGTTCCTGCGTCCCGGTGGCCCTGCCATGGCCCGCCCCCTCGTCATCGCCATGGACGGCCCGGCCGGCGCCGGCAAGAGCACCGTCGCCAAGCGTCTGGCCGCGCGCCTGGGCATCCTGCGTCTCGACACCGGGGCGATGTACCGCGCCTGCACCGTGCGCGTGCTGGGCTCGGGCATCGATCACGGGGATCCGGCCGCAGTCGCCGCGCTGGTCAACACCCTGCGCGTCGATTTCAGCGAGGCCGGCCGGGTGCGCCTCGACGGCATCGAATTGGACGAGGCCGACATCCGCAGCCCGGCCACCACCGCCGAGATCTGGCGTGTCGCCAACAACCCGGCCTGCCGCACGCATCTGGTGGCGCAGCAGCGCGCGATTGTCGCCGGGCGCGAGGCCGTGGTCGAGGGCCGCGACGCGACCACGGTGATCTGCCCCGACGCCCAGCTCAAGATCTACCTCGACGCCAGCCCGGCCGAGCGTGCTCGCCGCCGCCTCGCCGAATGGCAGGCCCAGGGCCGCAGCGATCTGCCCGACCTCGCCGCGGTCGAGGCGGAGATCACCGAACGCGACCGCAAGGACAGCACGCGCGCGGTCGGCGCCCTGACCATGGCCGACGACGCGCTGCATCTGATGTGCGACGGCATGAGCGTCGATGAAGTCGTGGCGCGCCTGGCGGCCTACTCGGTACAGCGCAATCCCTTCGCGATGGAGCGCCTGGTCGCCGATCAGGTGGTGGTCGGGCGCAGCCGTTCGCCCGGCTACGTGCGCGTCGCGGGCGGCGACAGCGACGACGGCTGGCAGCTCGGGCTGAGCAACCCCAGCCCCGGCCGCATGCCCGGCCAGGTCGACGACTTCACCCGCAACCAGGGCGGTCGCCAGGCCGGTACGGTGCTGCAGGGCGCCGCCATCCTGGCTCTCGGTGGGCGCGGCGAAGCCCCTGGCCGCATTGATGCCCTGCCGATGCTGCCGCAGACCTGGTACGTGATCGAGCCGGGCTGCTGGCACGCGGTGATCCAGTCGCGCGGCACGATCTGCGCCTGGGCCGAGGCGACCGGCATCGAGGAGCACAACCGCCAACTGAGCGACGCCCAGATCCGCGAGCTGGCGCAGTTCGTCAGCGTCTATCTGCCTCGCTGATTCCTCACATGCCGCAGTTCGTCGTTCGTCGTTCGTCGTTCGTCGTTGCGAGACCGGCACCGGCACGATTGCTGACTGTCCGCACCGTGGTTGGTGGAGGATGTTTGGATCCTCGTCGAGACGACCGGGCGCGAGAACCTCAATGCTGCATGGTAGGGGGAGAGAAAGGCGGAAGGCGGAAGGCGGAAGGCGGAAGAGTTGATGGACCGCGGGGGATGGGTGTCCGTCGTCGCACTGGCCCAGTTTCGCAATCACGACGGGGACTGCAGTCCAACCTGGCATTCCTTCCGCCTTTCGCCTTCCGCCTTCCGCCTTCCCGTCGGCTCTGCGGAACGACGAACGCCGAACAACGGACGACGAAACCTCTGCCGGTCCCTGGCTGAGCCATGCTCGAAGGCTTCCTCATCTCCATCCCGGGCGTGATGGTGCTGCTGCTCGGCTGGTGCGGCTGGGTGCTGTGGCGCCGGCGCAGCCGCGTCCGGCTGGCCGAGGGCGCGGGGGCCTGCGTGATCTGCAAGACGACCTTCGCCGAAGCGCAGATCACCTACCACGGCGAGGTGACGAAGGCCGAGCGCGCCGCCCTCGACCGCTTCCAGGCGCGCTTCGCCACGTTCAAGATCCACTGCCACGAATGCGGCACGATCAACATCTGCACCAAGGACGGCCAGGCCTTCCGCGCCTTGACCGGGGAGGGCGGCTGAACCGAGACGGCTCTGTTCACACGGAGGAACGGAGGGAACGGAGATTGCACGAGGGATTTGCGCCGATCGACGCGCACATCGAAGGGTGGGCGTGCGCTCCCGACATTAACTGTTTCGCCTCCGTTAGCTTCGTTCCTCCGTGTGAATCCAACGGAGCAATCAAGGCTGAACCGCCCCTACCCCGCCTCGATCTCGATCCAGCCGCCCTTCTCCGCGCTGTGCATCGCCGCGTCGAGATAGCTCTGGATCTCGACGCCGCGCGCCAGATCGGGCTGGTCGCAGCGCCCGTCGCGGATCGCCTGGACGAAGCGCTGCCAGGTGCTGGGGGCCGCGCTGGGGTGGTCGGTGCGCCACGCCTTGTGTTCGGCCTCGTGGTGATGCACCTGATCGTAGCTGTGGTCGAGGTCGAAGACCAGGGCGCCACGCGTGCCGTGGAAATCGGCGCGGATGGTGTTCTGGCGGCCGGTCGCCCAGCGCGACACCTGCAGCACGCCCAGGCCGCCAGCGGCGAATTCAACGGTGATCACCGCCGAGTCGTCAGCATCCAGCGGCTTGCCCTGCCAGGCGGTGAACGGCTTTCCGTCGCGCGCCACCTTGGGGAAGTTGCTGGTGATGCAGTGGATCCGGCGCACCGGGCCAGCCACCGCGGTCACCAGGTCGAGCAGATGGCAGCCGAGGTCGGCGATCACGCCTCCACCGCTGGCGCGGCGCAGGCGCCACAGCGCTCCGCCCGCCGGTTCGTGGGTCTCGCTCAGCCAGCCCTGGAAGTACTGCGCCGTCACATGGCGCAACTGGCCGATGCGCCCCTCGCCATGCAGCCAGGCGGCGTGGTGCATCGCGGCGGCGCAGCGGTAGCTGAAGTTGACCATGCCGATGACGCCCCGGCCCTTGGCCTCGCGCCAGGCGCGGGCGATGCGCTTGGCATCCACCATGCTGCTGGTCAGCGGCTTCTCGCACAGCACATGGCGGTTGTTGCGCAGCGCCGCGAGGACGAATTCGGCGTGCGTCGCATCCGGGGTCACCACCGCGACCGCATCGCAGCGGCGGATCAGGTCGGTGACGTCCTTGGCCTGGTGCGGGATGGCGAAGCGGCTGGCGAAGGCCTTGGCGGCGGCGGCATCGATGTCGAGGCACGACTCCAGGCGGCAACCCGTCTGGCGCTGGAAGTTCTCGGCATGCGCGGCGGCCATCCCGCCGGTGCCGATGATGCCGATACGCAGATCGCCGCGCGCCGGGGGCAGGGCGCGGTGGCGGGCGGATTCGGTCTCCGGCGGTGGTGGGGGCTCGGGCGAAGTCGCCAGCGGCCGCGTCGGGCGCATCTGTGGCGGCGCGGCGTCGAGGTCGGGGGGCGGCGTGCCGATCCGGCCCAGGGCGCTGAACGGCGCATCATCGTGCGGGTGGCCATTGGCCATGACGGACGACCTCCTGTGGAAGCGCTTTCATAATACCATCGCCGAAACATCATTCAATGGCCGTGGTGCGCAGGACGGCAGACGCCGGGAAGCACTGCCCGAGGCGCGTGCTCAGCCGCGGCGGTAGGCGGCCGGCGACCGGCCATGCTCGGATCGGAAGCAGCGGCTGAAATAGCGCCAGTCATTGAAGCCGAGCGCGGTGGCGATGCGCTCAACGGGGGCGTCGCTGGTGCGCAGCAGCACGGCCGCCCGGCGCATGAGCAGTCTGCGCCTATAGCGCATCGGCGGGTCGCCATAGCGCGCGGCAAAGGCGCGGCCGACATGCTTGGTCGAGAGGTTGGCCGATCGCGCCACCGCGTCGAGATCGATGGGGTCCTCGGCATGGTTCTCGATGAACCGGCGAGCGATCTCCAGGGGGTCATCGGGAGCGTCGCGCACGGCCTCGGCGACGAGATGGCGGAAGACGGCCAGCAGGGTCTCGGCGAGCAGGGTCTGGAGCAGGGCCGGCGCCTCGGCGCGGCCATCGCGCACTACCTGGGCGATGCGTCCGGTGATGGATCCGAGGTCCTCAATGCAGGCCGCGCTGCAGGGGGCGTGGGAGGGCAGGGTGCAGGGGACGCCGGTCCAGGCGTGCAGCAGGCCAGACCATGGAGCGAGGGCGCCGGGGCGGTCGGGGGCGAAGGTGACCTCATGGTAGACGGCATCCTCCCCCGGCAGGCGTGAGAAGCAGTGCGGCTGGCCGGGCGAGGTCAGGATCAGGCAGGGTGCGCGCACCTCGACCGTGGCCCCGTCGAGCAGGCAGGATCCGTGGCCGGAAGCATAGGCGACACAGTGCCAGATATCGTGGCGATGCTCGGTGCGGCTCGACGCGCCGGTCTGGCAGTCGTCGCGGGTGGCGTGCAGCAGATGGAGGCCGCCGATGCCAGGCACGCGCAGGATGGCGCAATCCGGGGCGCGCTGCTGGTGCGGCTCGGGCATGGCAGGACGGGTGGTCGGTGCACGACGAGACATACGGGGATTTTGTCCACCTGGTGCGGATTGCCAGGCGTGGAAACCCTCCCAGGGGGCTGCGATCATGGTCGTCATGCTTACCACCGATCAGATCGCATCCTTCCACCGCGACGGATTCATCATCGCCCGCGTTTTCGAGCCACAGGACCTGCTGCCGGTGCAGCGCGAGATCGCTGCCCATCTTGATGTCCGGGCCCGCGCCCTGCATGCCGAAGGACTGATCAAGGATCTGCACGTCGATGCGCCGTTTGCCACCCGCTTTGGTCTGCTCGCGGCGCAATGCGACGAACTGCATGGCGGAAACGACACCACTGACATCCTGGGCGACGAACTATTCGCGCTGATGCGCCATCGCAGGATGCTTGCCGCGGTGGGCAGCCTGCTTGGTGCGGAGATCACGCTCAATCCGATCCAGCACCTGCGCGCCAAGCCGCCGGCCGATGCCGGGCGACGCCTCGGCTACTACGAGGTACCCTGGCACCAGGACAGCGCCGTGACCACAGCGGACGCCGATGGCGCCCTGGTGGTGACGGCGTGGACACCGCTGCTGGGGGCGAGCGAGGAGATGGGCTGCATGCGCCTGATCCCCGGTTTCCACCGCCAGGGCCATGTCCGCCATGTCCACGATCCGCAGTACGGGACGACCGTCGATCCGGTCCTGGTGCCGGCCGAGGGGCATGTCGTTGGCGCCTGCCTGCCTGGCGAGGTGGTGCTGATGGGGCAGTTCACCCCACACTGCAGCACGCCCAACCTCTCGCGGATCTGCCGTTGGTCCCTGGATCTGCGTTATCAGGCCACGGGTGGCCCAAGTGGCCGGGCCTGGCATCCCAGCACGGTACTGCAGTCACGCCGTGACCCGTCCAGTGAAGTGCATGACCCGGGGGTGTGGCGCCGGGCCTGGATGGAGGCCAAGTGCCGGCCGAACCCTGGCGCGAAGCATCGGCTGGGATAGAGCCGTTGTGACAGCTCAGGGGCTTCGCCCAATGCTGTGAAGCTGAGCCGGGGGTATGTGGTTCTGCGTCGAAATCCGTAGGTTGGATGGAATCAAGGCGGAAGGAGGAAGGCGGAAGGCGGAAGATTTGCTGGGGAGCTGCGGTTGGATGCCGTGCGACGGGGCATCGTCATCGCCCGATCGGGCGCGGGGCATCGGCATGTGCAACCCGCGCCCGTCGGCACCACC
>JFJP01032836.1_pt1 | contig 13898 bp, 8 predicted proteins | sample 431651 | NCBI WGS metagenome assembly JFJP01 (sample SAMN02602958, study PRJNA72255) | Microbial mat metagenome, whole genome shotgun sequencing project. | biome: fresh water; feature: sink hole; material: water; isolation source: purple microbial (photo- and chemosynthetic) mats found in... | reverse complement strand
TTAGTTCTTTTAGCGCCGATTGGGGGATATGTCAATGCAAGTTCGGTGTGGCGTTTTCCAAACAAATGGCAACGCATTCATGTTTCTCTCGCGGGAATGTTTGTTGATTTGTTAATTGCGGGAATCTTTGCGTGGGTGTGGGCAAATACAGAGCAAGGCGCGTTAAATTTCTTTGCTTATAATGTTATTTTAACCGCTGGTTTGGGAACGCTTTTATTTAATGCCAATCCTTTAATGCGTTTTGATGGTTATTTTATTTTATCAGATGTATTAAATATTCCTAATTTATATGTGGCGGGTCAGAAATACACCCAGTATTTGAGCAAACGTTATTTGCAAGGACAATTTGAACCTTTACCGCCTTGGACAACTGCTCAAAAATGGATTATTAAAACTTATGGAATTTTAGCATTATGGTGGCGTATTTTAATTATGATTGGTATTTTAGTGACTGCCAATTTAATGATGCACGGTGTTGGCGTAATTATGGCGACGATGGGTTTATTTTCATGGTTAGGTATGCCCTTGATTCGTTTCGTAAAAACGCTCCATAAACAACCAAAGGCTGGTGCAATTGTGAAACATTTATTTTTAGTTTTAAGTGGAGCAACGGTGGTGCTTTTTTTGATGTTAACACAAATCAATTGGTCGCCCCGTTGGAATGCTCCAGCGGTATTAGAATATGCCGATAATGGCTTTGTTCATGCGCAAACAAATGGATTTGTAAAACATATTGCAGTTAAAAATGGTGATTTTGTAGAAGCGGGTGCAATTTTATTAGAATTAGAAAATCAAGAATTAACCGCTGAATTAAAGCAACTTGAATTACAAATTAAAATCCATCAGCAAAAACGTCAGCAATATTTGTTAAAAGAAAGTCTATTAACTGCCGCGCAAGTTGAACAAGAAAAACTCGCTGATACACAACATAAACATCGTAAAATCTTACAAGAAGTTGAATATTTGAAAATTAAAGCACCAATTAGTGGTTATGTGATTGCTGAAGATTTGAAAATATTGGAAGGAGCTTATTTAACAAAAGGTAAAGAAATTTTGAGCATTGGTGATATTCAACGTATGGAAGTACGGTTTTCAATTGATCAACAAGATATTGATTATTTTCGAGCACATGAACATAAAAATGCGCATTTCTATTCAAATAGCAGAGTCTTTCAACCTGTTGAAGCAATTTTAAACAAAGTAAATCCCGCAGGGAGTAAAGAAGTAATGCACCCGTCTTTAACGGCAATGGTAGGTGGAGAAATCAATATTCGTCCTAAATCAATTAATGAAAAAAATGAAGTTGATACGGGTTCACAATATGAATATCTTGAGCCGCGTTTCAATGGTTTAATGCGATTAAGTCATGCGCAAAGTCATCATTTCAAAGCGGGAGAAATCGGGCGGGTAGTCATTGAAAGTACTCCGCAAGCATTATGGAAAATTGTGTATTTTAAATTAGAACGTTATTTCAGAATTTTAAAAGCACGCACTGAGCAAATGCTTAATCAACAAAATACAGGTCACTAGAAATGAAATTGAAAGCAAAACTTATTTTAATTTTATTACCACTCTCAATGCTATCGTTATTAATTTTTGGCGCTTTTGTTTATAACCATTTGATAACAACTTTTCGTCAAGAAGTGTTAGCAAAAATGCACAATACTTTAGAGCAAACAAAGCAAAATATTCAAGCACACTTGCATTCTGCCCATGATCAATTGCGGGTGTTGGCTGCAAATGAAATGCTTAGAGAATATTTATTAACTAAAAAATCATTGCATTCTTCTTCATTAAAAAATAATATTTCAACCTTATTTTCAAGTTATCAACGCAATAATACAGATTATAAAGAAGTTAGTTTGTTATTAGATAATGGAACTATTGATATTCATATAATGGAAGGAAAACAACTTTCTCTTTCAAAAACTAATGAAATTCCTGCATATTTTGAAACAATTAAAAGTAACACTAATGTTTTAACTGAGCAATTTATTTTTGAAGAAGAAGGTTTCTTTTTGTTATCTTATAAATTGTACTTAATTAAAGATTCTGTTGCCCAAGAAAACAATGAAATTGCAAGTTTGCGGGGGTATTTAAATTTTATTATTCAGCCTAACTTTCTATTTAATAATATAAAGAAAAAAACGATTGGAAAAGCTGGACATTTATTTTTAACTGATAAAGAAGGTAAAATTATTTTTTATTTGCCACATCAAAAAGTTCCTCCCTTATCTGCAATTAAAAAATCACTTAATGTATTAGAAAAACCCATTTCAAATAATGGTGAACATTCTTTTTATTTAGAAGGTTTAAAGCTAAGTGAAAATTTGTTTTTGTTGGGGTATTTACCCGATTCAGAAGTCTTAGATGCTGGGGTCTTCTTAAAAGAAATGTTGTTCATTACTGCGTTAATTAGTGGGCTTTTGATTTTTATTTTATTATACGTTTCAATGAACCATTTTATTGTTAAACCAATCTATAAATTATCAGCGATTGCAGAGCGTTTAAAATCAGGTAATTTATCGTTAGAAATTCCGCCCCATTCTAAAGATGAAATTGGGTATTTGTATTCCTCATTTGATGATATGGTAAAACATTTGCGAGAAGTATTAGATAAAATTGAAAATACTAATGAAACGCTTGAAATAAAAATTAAGGAGAGAACGCTTGATTTAGAGAAAGCAAATATTGATTTAATAGAAGCTCGGCAAGCCGCTGAGGAATCAAATCGAATTAAAAATGCTTTTATTGCTAATTTAAGCCACGAATTTCGCACGCCGTTAAATGGTATTTTAGGCATGTCGGAAGTGATTTCAAAATTAGAAACCGATGAGGAACTTCAACAGCAAGCAAAAATCATTAATGATTGTGGAAATACGCTATTAGTTTTAATTGAGGAACTTTTAGATGTAGCGCAATTAGATGCGGGGAGCATTATTTTAGAGCATCTTCCTTTTGATATTCGCCAAACATTGCGTGATAGTGTGAACTTGGTACATTCTAAAGCCCAACAAAAAAACATTAAAATTCAATTACATACTGCGCCATTATTACCTCAATATTTAATTGGTGATGCACAAAGATTACGGCAAGTTATTCTCAATTTATTAGTGAATGCTATTAAATTTACTGAACGAGGAGAAATCATTGTTCACACTGAAATTGTTGAAGATAATCAAGAAAATATTACCTTTCAAATTAATATCATTGATACAGGAATTGGTATTTCAAAAGAAAAGCAACTGCTGTTATTTAAGTATTTTAATCAAATAGATAATGTGAGTAGTCGTAATTATACAGGAGCAGGGGTTGGTTTGTTTATTTGTCATAAGATTATTTCTTTAATGAAAGGTCAAATTGGAGTGATTTCTGAATTAAATGAAGGAAGCACTTTTTGGGTGAAATTATCTTTACCGATTGCAATCCCTAAAAAGAGGTTTGAAAACTTTACTATTCAGAGAAGAATTGTTTCTCGACAACCTAAAAATATTTTAGTAGTTGAAGATGATTTAACTACTCAAAAATTTATGCAATTAATGTTAGAGAAAGTGGGTTATAAAGTAGATGTTGCAAATAATGGTCAAAGAGCAATAGAAATGATTGCAAAAAATACTTATGATTTGGTTTTTATGGATATAATTATGCCGATAATGGACGGTTACACGGCGGTAAAAACTTTGCGAGGAAATTTATTATTACAAGATTTGCCAGTGGTCGCGGTTTCTTCTTTAGACCCAGAGAAAGAACGTGAGAAAATTAAAGGCGTAGGCATTAGTGATTATTTGAGCAAACCTGTTACGCCCATCGCCTTAAATAAAATGCTCAAGAAATGGTTAAATAGAAATAATTAAAATCGTTGAAAATCATTGCTATCTTTTAAAGAACGAGGCTTTTTAAAGATAGATATTGGCGTGGTTACAGGTTGATGATCCAAATGTAAAGAATGCGCTTTAGAAATTAATTCTTCATGGGTTTCTACTAATTTAAAATATCCCATTGTTTTTTGTAATATAGATGCTTGTCCCGATAATTGCTCACTTGCTGCCGCGAGTTCTTCTGAAGCTGACGCATTTTGTTGGGTGATTTGATCTAATTGTTGTACTGCTTGATTGATTTGTGCGATGTTATTATTTTGCTCTGTGCTGGCGGTAGAAATTTCTTGAACTAATTCCGCCGTTTTTCTTACCGATGGAACAATCTTTTTCAACAACGCCCCTGCCCGTTCCGCAATACTTGTACTATTCTCAGCAAGTGTACTGATTTCCTCTGCAGCAGTTCTACTCCGTTCTGCTAATCTACGCACCTCCATTGCAACCACGCTAAAACCTCTCCCATGCTCACCTGCTCTAGCGGCTTCAATAGCAGCATTTAAAGCTAATAAATTCGTTTGATATGCAATATCTTCAATAATAGAAATTCGTTTCGCAATTTGATTCATTGCAGAAACCGTATCCAACACTGCATTTCCTCCCTCTTCTGCCATTTGTGCCACTAATAATGCACTTTGATTAGTGTGTGCAGCATTTTGAGCATTTTGAGCAACAGTTGCACTCATTTGTTCAATGGCGGAAGCGGTTTCTTCTAAACCAGCAGCTTGATTATTATTTCCAATAGAAAGTCCTTGCGCAGTTGCACTCAGTTCTTCGGAAGCACTGGCGATTTGTTCTGCAATATTTGAAACCTCACGAATCACATTTTCTAATTTTGCAACGGTACGATTAAGCGCATTTTTTATTTCAGAGAAATCACCCGGAAAATCATTATGAATATTAGCTCTCAAATCTCCATTAGCTAAATCAGTCATTTTTAAACTGGTTTCAATCAATAAATTTTGAAGTTTCTCTGCCATTTGATTACAGGCTTTTTTAATCTCAGAGAAATCTCCTGGAAAATCACTTAAAATGCGAGCAGAAAGCCTACCTTCTGATAATTCTGTAAATTTACTATTGCTTTCATGAATAATAAATTGAAAGTTATCCGCCATGTGATTTGTCGCCCGTTTGATTTCAGAGAAATCTCCCGGAAATGTACTAGAAATACGCGCTTTTGTATCTCCTTTTGCTAAAGAAGTCATGGTCACTGAGGTTTCATTAATTACACTTTGAAGTTTTTCTCCCATTTCATTAATGCTTTGTTTTAATTGAATAAATTCTCCCATAAAATCAGTTTGAATACGCACCGCCATATTACCTTCTGACATTAAACGAGAAACCTGTGACAAATCCCATACCATAGCTCTCCAAGTATTTAACATTTGACGTAAGGCTTCCGCCATTAAACCAATCTCATCTTTACGTTGAGTTGTAATAATTTGAGTTAAGTCACCTTTAGCTAATTGCCACGCGACATTTGTAACACTTTGAATCGGTTTTGCAATAGAATTACTTAAAGGAATTGCAACCACTAAAACCCCCGCTCCACAAAGCGCCATCAAAGAAAGCAATCCATACAGTAAATGATTAAGTTTTTGAAAGGCTTCTTCTTCATCTATTTCAGAAATTAAAACCCAATGTAAATTTTGTATTTCAAGTGGACGATACGCTGCTAAAACTAATTTTCCTCGATAATCCTCTGCGATTTTAATATCCTTTTTTCCTTGCAAGGCTTCATTCACAATAGCAGAATCAACTTTTTGTTGAAGAATGCTCGAGGTTTTATTAAACCGAGAATCAGAGCGCATTAAGCGATCTTCTGCAACCAAATAGGTTTCTCCCGTTTCTCCCATTCCTGTTTTTTCTTGCATGACTTCATTGAGTTGTTTGATCGATAATTGAAATACCACTACACCGAGCAATTTACCATTATCTAACAAAGGAGATAAAAGAAAAGAAGCAGGAGCTTTGGAGGGTTTGTAATGTGCAAAATCTTTAATCACGATTTCTTTTGTATTTAAAACTTCACGAAATGCAGCCGCTAAATTGCTATCTACATACGCACCTGTTCTCAAAGATGTTCCAAAATCCTCTTCTTTTGAAACACTGTACACAACCGTTCCTTGATCAGGTTCTATCAACATTAAATCATAATAACCATAAGAAGTTGCATAGTCTTTAAATATTGGATGATAGTTCTGATGAACAGTGTTGTAATGATTATTTGCATTAGTATTATTAACAAGATCAGATTTGTGTAAATATAAAGAACGGTAATCAGGAGTTTCTATCGTAGCTTGAATAAAATTTTGCATCGCTTCTTTAGTTTGAGTATTTCTAGCAAAAACCTTAATATCGGCAATTCTCTCATGAAAATATCCTTGAATATCTAGCGCTTTAATATCACGAACGGCGGTTAATTTGTTCATGATTTCGTTTTGTAATTCAACTTTCACATAATGATAGCCCACCATGCCAGCAACAATGAGTGGAATGGAGGAAATTAATAACAAAATACCCATTAAGCGCGTTCTTAATGAATGAAAAAAACTCACTTGTGTTAATGCTGATGTTTCCATCTTATTTCTCCTCAAATAAAATACTTAGATTGTACATTAATAAAAAATTGCTTTCATAATAAGTAATTATTAACTTATTTGCAAATATTTAGTAACCCATTGTATAATTAGCGATTTCAATCATCAAAAATAATTAATTATGAAGAAGATATTATTAGGACTGATTGGTTTTTATCGTTATGCGATTAGTCCGTTGTTAGGAAATCATTGCCGTTATTATCCATCTTGCTCTGCTTATATGGAGGAAGCCATCGAGCAATATGGAACATTACGCGGTTTCTGGATGGGTTTGAAACGTTTAGGACGGTGTCATCCTTTTCATGAAGGAGGTTATGATCCCGTACCAGAGAAACCTCATCATTGCAAACATTAATTTAATTTAGAGGAAAAGGTTATGCCAAAAGTATTAGTTCCTTTAGCACAAGGCTGTGAAGAATTAGAAGCCGTTACTATTATTGATTTATTACGACGGGCGGATATTGAAGTGATTTCTGTGGGATTAGATGATCAACCCGTTAAAGCAAGTCGTGGCGTGGTTTTAATTCCTGATACAACCTTAGATAAAGTTATAAATGAGTTATTTGATATGGTGGTTTTACCCGGTGGATTACCAGGTTCAGATCATTTAAATCAAGATCAGAGAATCTTGAGCATTTTACAGAAAACAACTCAGCAAGGAAAATATGTGGCGGCGATTTGTGCTGCACCCAAAGTTTTAGCCACCGCTGGATTATTACAACATAAGAGAGCAACGAGTTATCCAGCCGTTTTAAAATCCTTGCATTTACCTAATACTGTTTGCTCAACGGAATCAGTAGTGAAAGATGGTTTAATTATTACTTCTCGCGGTCCAGGAACAGCAATGGATTTTGCATTAGAACTTATTGAAACTTTATGTAACAAAGAGAAAAGAGATCAAGTTGAAATGGCATTAGTGCGTTGATTTTAATCTTGATGCTTTTTTGATCTTTTTAATCCGTTTATTTTCACTAAAATTTGGATTATGAAGCATTGTTATTTATACTGTATTCTACTTTTCATTTTTGAACAGAAGCGATTATGACACAGCCAATCACTCATTACCGTAAAGATTATCAACAACCTGATTTCTGGATTAACCAAGTTGATTTAACTTTTGAATTAGACGAAGACAACACGCTTGTTCACAGTATTTTAAGCATAACTCGTCGCGTTGATGCACCTAAAAATGCTCCCCTTATTTTAAAAGGTGAGGCAATTCAACTTCAAAATATCTCTTTGAATAATAAAGTATTATTGTCTTCAGAATATCAATTGGATGTTAATACTTTAACGCTCCCAAATGTACCTGATAATTTCACTTTACAAACCACTGTTTTAATACAGCCAAAATTAAATACTGCTCTGTCAGGTTTGTATATTTCTTCCAATAATTTTTGCACACAATGTGAAGCCGAAGGTTTTAGAAGAATTACTTATTATTTAGATCGCCCCGATGTAATGGCACGTTTTACAACAACGATTATTGCCAATAAACAACATTATCCTGTTTTGTTGTCAAATGGAAACCGCATTGAAACCAAAATATTAGAGAATGGTAAGCATTTGGTGAAATGGGAAGACCCCTTTCTAAAACCTTCTTATTTGTTCGCATTAGTGGCAGGAAATTTGGCATGTCATGCGGGAGAATTTATCACAAAATCGGGAAGAACAATTAGATTAGAAATTTGGGTTGAACCCCATAACATCGACAAATGTGATCATGCGTTAGTTTCTTTACAAAAATCAATGCAATGGGACGAGGAAAATTACGGTTTAGAATATGATTTAGATTTGTACATGGTGGTTGCAGTGAGTGATTTCAACGCGGGCGCAATGGAAAACAAAGGATTAAACATTTTTAATGCAAAATACGTCCTTGCAAGTCCAGAAACCGCCACCGATGAAGATTATGAAGGAATTGAAAGCGTCATTGCACATGAATATTTTCATAATTGGACAGGTAATCGTGTGACGTGTCGAGATTGGTTTCAACTGACTTTGAAAGAAGGTTTGACGGTGTTTCGTGATCAACAGTTCACCGCAGATATGACTTCTGAAGCTGTGAAACGCATTTTAGATGTGAATGGGTTGAGAACCGCCCAATTTGCAGAAGATGCGGGAGCAATGGCGCATCCAATTCGTCCCGATTCTTATATTCAAATGAACAATTTTTATACGGCGACAGTGTATAATAAAGGTTCTGAAATCATAGGCTTATATTATACTTTATTAGGAAAAAAGGGTTTCAGAAAAGGTATGGATTTGTATTTCAAGCGTCACGATGGACAAGCCGTCACTTGTGATGATTTTAGAAATGCTATGGCAGATGCAAATGGTAAAGATTTTACGCAATTAGAACGTTGGTACGATCAAGCTGGAACGCCTTTAGTATCGGTAGAAACCCATTATGATCAAGTGAAGAAAATCTTTGAATTAACGATTTCTCAAAATGAGGATAAAAAAGGCTTAGTTGAAGATTGGAAACCTTGGCATATTCCGATTAAAATAGGTTTAATTGATTCTTCTGGTCAAGATATAGATTGTTCTTTAGAAAACGAGGTAGAAACTAAAAGAAATCATATTTTAGAATTGAGCGCTCAAAAACAAATATTTCGATTTGTCGATGTGAAAGAAAAGCCTGTGCCGTCGATTTTAAGACACTTTTCTGCACCCGTGAAATTACAAATGCAACGGCATCGAGATGAATTAGCATTTCTAATGGCGCATGATAGTGATGAATTTAATCGCTGGGATGCCGCTCAAACGCTTGCACAAGATATTCTTTTGAATTTAGCTGAGCATTATCAAGCGGGAGAAACGTTGCGATTAGATGCGTTATTTGTGGAGAGTTTTGGTAAGATTTTAAAAGATGAGCGTTTAGATGGTTCAATTCGTGCAATGATGTTAGATTTACCAGAGGAACGGTTGTTAGCGCAAGCGCAATATGTTATTGATTATCAAGCGCTTTATCATGCGAGAGAATTTGTGCGCCGCACGATTGCAGAACATTTTGAAACTGATTTGAGAAACCTGTATTATGCACAAATGATGTCGACATATCAAAATGATAAAACATCGGTGGCAAAACGGCGTTTGAAAAAGCGAGCATTGCAATATTTGACCGCTCTTTCAAAACCTGATACAACAGCATTAGCTTTGCATCAATTTGAAACCGCTAATAATATGACCGATGCGCAAACTGCTTTGGAATGTTTAGTTGAAATCGGTGGCATTGCAAGTGAGAAAGCCTTACAAGCCTTTTATAACAAATGGAAACACGATCCATTGGTATTAGATAAATGGTTTGTCTTTCAAGCACAATCTAAAGCAACCACCACATTTGAAACTGTGCAAAATTTAGTAAACCATTCTGATTTTAATTTGAAGAACCCCAATCGAGTTCGCTCATTATTGGGAACGTTTGGAAGAAATGCAGTGAGATTTCATGAAGAGCATGGAAAAGGCTATCAATTCTTAGCGGATCATGTATTGGTTTTAGATGAAATTAATCCTCAAATCGCGTCACGCTTAGTTTCTCATTTTAATAATTGGCGTAAATTAGATGAAAGTCGCCAAATTTTAATTGAAAAACAATTACAACGCATCGAGCAATATTCTCATTTATCCAGTGATGTGCGTGAAATCGTTCAGCATAATTTAACAAAGCATTAAAATAATAAAAATACCAAAGGAGGATTTTATAACCTTATGAATATATTAAAAAATAAGGTTTTCAACTGGATTGCATCTAAATGGCTAAGCTATTTCCCGTTGATTTTAACAATGATGATTGGAATTGTGGTTTCTTTCATATTGTTTTGGGTGGTTGGTGATTGGGAACAACATCAGCGAGAAATCAATTTCAAACGCGACGCTCAAGATCGAGTTATCGCCGTTGAAAGAACGCTTAAACATAAGTTGAAAATCCTCAAATCAGTGGAAGGTTTCTTTCAAGCAAGTGTTAATATTGGAAGAGGCGAATATCGGCTGTTTATTAATCATTTCTTAGAGTCTGAATTAGGATTGCAAGCCCTTAATTGGATTCCTCGTGTGCCCGATGATATGAAAGAGGAATTTCAAATTAAAGCAACAAACTCCCTTCCTAAATATTTGCCTGATTTCCAAATTAGTGAAATAGTTGCTCAAGAATTGCAGCCTGTGAAACATAACAATGATCATTTCCCTGCGTATTTCTTAGAGCCCTTAGATAGTTATGAAAATATTTTAGGATTAGATTTGGCGGCATTACCTGAGTTTGCTGAAAAACTTAATAAATCTCGCCTTTCTGGAGAAACCCTAGTTCTTCCGCATGCCACATTAGGTTTTCCTCATTTGGGGCAGCATGGAATGTTTGCATTTCATCCCGTTTATTATTTAGATATGCCCATAGAAACACCAGAGCAACGTCAAACAGCTTTGCGAGGATTTGTGGTGGGGGTTTTTCACGTTGGAAATATGATTATCGATGCAATGTCTGCCTTAGAACCGCGTCCGATTGATTTGAAAATTTATGATGTTACAGATGAGAATGATCCGCATTTTATTTATTTCCACCCCGGTTTATCCGATAAAGAAACTATCCTTTCAGAAGAACCCGAAGAAGATATTGAACAAGGCGGTATTTTTAATAAGAAATTTTCTTTTGCAGGACGTACAGGATTAGTGGTTTGTATGCCTTCCCCCGGTTTTAATATAACCAGTCGAGGTTGGCAATCATGGAGTGTGTTATTTTTAGGATTTCTTGGAACGGCATTGCTCACATTATATTTTCATACTGCAATGTCAAAAGCGTATTTCAATTTTAAAGAACAAGAACGTTTTCGGGTCGAGAAAGAATTACGAGAGCAAGTTGAGGAACGCACGCACGATTTACAATTAGCCAAAGAACAGGCTGAACAAGCTAATCAAGCACAATCAAAATTTTTAGCAAATATGTCTCATGAATTGAGAACTCCTTTGAATGCGATTATTGGTTACAGTGCATTAATGTTAGAGGAAGCGATTGAAAATAGCGAAGATTATTTATTAAAAGATTTAGGAAGAATTCACTCATCGGGAGAATATTTATTGTCATTAATCAATGATGTATTAGATTTATCAAAGATTAAAGCAGGTAAAATAGACTTTCATTATGAGGTTTGTGATCTTCCTAAAGTTTTAAAAGGGGTTCAAGATGTTGCGATTCCATTAATGAGTAAAAACAACAATCAGTTCAATATTCATTATGAATACCATTTAAAAACTATTGAAACGGATATTTTAAGATTAAGGCAAGTGTTGTTTAATTTATTGAGCAACGCGGCGAAATTTACGCATCAAGGCATTGTGAAAATGGACGTTTTTAATATTGAGGAACAAGGTCATGAATGGGTTGTTTTTAAAGTGACGGATACTGGCAATGGAATGACACCTGAAGAAATGAGAAAAATCTTTAATGAATTTGAGCAAGCGAATATTAAAATTGCGCATAGTTATGGAGGAACGGGTTTAGGTTTGAGCATTAGTCGTTATTTCTGCCGATTAATGGGAGGCGATATTAGAGTTGAAAGTAAAATTGGTCAAGGTTCTATTTTTAGCGTGTATTTGCCGCCAAAGAAAAACAAATAAAAAAAGGAGGTTTCCCTCCTTCATTTTGAAATGAAAATGTGTTAATGACCGACAACTAAAACACCAGAAGCCGCGAGAACTAAAATCAACACTTCAATGATTGAAACGGTGAAATACACCATGTCTTTTCTTGATAAATAAATCGGTAAAATTCGCAAATAACACACGATAGTTACCGCTGACAAAAAGGCAATTCCAATAAAATTCATAAAATCACCTTTATGGATCAAATACAACCAACTCCAACCTGTATGTAATTGCGTTGCTTTGAGATATTCATTAACTGGCATCGACCAATATTGAGGAAGTTGATCTAAAGGAATGTGCGGTTTTGAAATGCCTAAAACATACAGCGTGAAACTCCCGACTAATAACACAAATCCAATCTTCATACCCCAATCGAGTAAGGTTGCATACGCGAGTTTTTCTTCAGAAACTTCTGGTAAGTTGTTTTCTTGCATGATTAAATTCCTTAATTATTCCCAAATCCCCAAACCTTTCAACAAAGCTCGCGTACCCGCTAATAACAGCATAGTAATCACGATCTTACGCACGACAGCGGCATTTGTTTTCTTTAAAACCCGCACGCCCACCAATGATCCCAACATAATCCCAATAATCGACGGCACTGTAATCATTGCAATTACCGCCCCTTGATTCAAATACACCCACGCCGCAGAAGTATCAACAATTGAGAGCAAAAACTTACTATTTGCAACCGATACTTTGAGAGGAACGCCCATTAATAAATTAAGCACAGGAACATTCGCCCAACCTGCGCCTAATCCAAACATTCCTGCCATAATTCCAATAATTACAAATAAACCTAATGCCATTGGCGTGCGATGAACTTTCCAATCCACATTCGCATTGATCGATGGTTCAAAATAAATCCCGTTCATGCGTAACGCCGCCGACAACGGATCGGCACTCGGCACATTCGGATATTCGGATTTTTTCGCCATCCACATCAAAAACACGATCCCCAAAATAGTCGCGCCCAACGCGGTTTGAACGATGTGAGTTGGCAACGCTAATCCCATCATTGCGCCGACAATTGCCGATGCCGACGCGACCACCGCCAACGGTAATGTCAATCGCAAACTCGCCATGCCGCTGCGAAGTAATCCTGGACCCGCCGCCAACGCGCCCGCTAACGCCACCAAAAGTCCCGCGCCTCGCACGAAATCGAGATGAAAAGGAAAAAATCCTCCCACAATCGGCACAAATAATACGCCGCCGCCGACTCCGCCTAAAACTGCGACAATGCCTAATAAAAAACACACTATAAACAATAAGATGGGCCATCCCCACCAAGGCATTCCCGACGAAGTGGTCGCCACATTTGCCACCGTTTCGCCACTCGCAAAGACCACACTGCTCAAACCAACGCTTAAAATTAGCATCAGTAGTAATTAAGTTTATCAGAATACGCTAATAGTTTAACAAAAAAACGCCCGATGTGTTTATTTTTGCAACGCCCACTATTAAAAATAGCATCACCTTATCAATCTCAATAGATATTCCAAATTTATAGCAATATAGCAACGATTAATAAATGGGGTAGTGATCAAAAGTAAGAGAGAGATGTTTTAGAGATTTTGTGTTCATTAAAAAAAGCCAGTTAAAAATCAAGCTAGCTTTTTTATTGGAATTTTTTAACCTTTCCAAATGATGTTCAAATCTTTGGCGGCTTTTACGTCATCTAAACGTTTGACGGGTAAGGTGTGAGGCGCATTTTTGAGCAACTCGGGTTGAGTTTCGGCTTCGTGTTTGATTTCAACTAAAGCCTCGACAAATAAATCAAGGGTTTCTA
>JFJP01039290.1_pt1 | contig 13900 bp, 7 predicted proteins | sample 431651 | NCBI WGS metagenome assembly JFJP01 (sample SAMN02602958, study PRJNA72255) | Microbial mat metagenome, whole genome shotgun sequencing project. | biome: fresh water; feature: sink hole; material: water; isolation source: purple microbial (photo- and chemosynthetic) mats found in... | reverse complement strand
ATTAGTTAGCATGAAGCGTATCGAAAGTTCGGAATTTAAAACAGTACGAGTTATCCCCGATTTATCGGGTTTATAATAATTAAGGTTAAGTAATATGGAGAATTTAAACTTAATCGAAACTTTTTCAGAGTTCAAAGAACATAAAAATATTGATCGGGCAACAATGATGAGCGTGCTCGAAGATGTATTTCGTGGGTTACTTATAAGAAAATACGGAACCGATGAAAACTTCGATATTATTATCAATATTGATAAAGGCGACTTCGAAATCTGGCGTAACCGAACCGTTGTCGAAGATGGCGGCGTAACCGATCCAAACAGTGAAGTTGCATTATCGTTTGCGCGTAGAATAGGCGATGACTACGATGTAGGCGAAGAGTTCACTGATGAAGTAAAGCTTACACAATTTGGTAGACGAGCCATTTTGACCTTGCGTCAAAACCTTCAATCGCGAATTATGGAATTAGAAAAAGATAGCATTTTCCATAAATATCGTGATAAAGTAGGATCAATTATCACCGGCGAAGTATATCAAGTATGGCGTCGTGAAACATTGCTACGCGACGATGATGGCGTTGAGCTATTATTAGCCAAATCAGAGCATATACCTTCGGATCACTTTACTCGCGGCGATACTGTACGCGCAGTGGTTATAAAAGTAGAATTACGCAACAACAGCCCATTAATCACCTTATCGCGCACATCGCCAGTGTTTTTAGAGCGACTGTTTGAGCTTGAGGTGCCTGAAATATTTGATGGATTGATAACGATAAAGAAAGTAGTACGTGTTGCCGGTGAACGAGCCAAAGTTGCAGTTGAATCGTACGACGAACGAATTGACCCGGTAGGTGCTTGCGTTGGAATGCGTGGATCGCGCATACATGGAATTGTGCGTGAATTGCGAAACGAAAATATTGATGTCATCAATTTTACCAACAACACAACCCTGTTTATTCAGCGAGCGCTCAGTCCGGCAAAAATAACATCAATAAAATTAAACGAACAAGAAAGACGAGCTGAAATATATGTACATCCCGAAGAAGTGTCGAAAGCAATCGGGAAAAACGGTTATAACATTAAACTTGCCAGCGAATTGACCGGATACGCACTTGATGTATATCGCGATATAACCGACGACGAAGAAGATGATATTGACATAGATGAATTTGAAGATGAAATAGACAGATGGATATTAGAGGAATTAAAAGCAATTGGTTGCGACACAGCCAAGAGTGTACTCGACCTTTCTGTTACCGAACTGGTTCAACGAACCGATCTTGAAGAGGAGACCATAAAAGAAATAGTTAGAATTTTCCGTTCTGAATTCGAATAGTAATATTGACACAAACACTTGCGAATGCAGCATAAAAAGCCGTTTCTTTTTTCAACTTTTTTCCTGTATCTTTCAAACAAAAGTAAGAGGCTAAACATGGATGTTACGAGCAAAACAACACGACTCAGTAAAATAGCGCGCGAATTTAACGTTGGATTAACAACAATAGTTGAATTTCTTCATAAAAAAGGATTCAATATTGCTGTAGATCCCAATGCAAAAGTTCCGGAAGAATGTTATGATATTCTTCAAAGAGAATACAATTCCGATATTTCAGTAAAACGGGAATCGGAAAAATTAAGTCGCCGCAAAAAAGCGGAGCACCACGACTCTGTAACACTCGATGATGTAAAACCAGACGAGAAAGAAATAGAGGAAACTGAAAAAATTCTCTTAATTAAAGATAATGGGAGCAAGTCTGTAAAAACATCGCAACCGGCGAAGACAGAGCCATTAAAAACAGAGAAAAAAGACAATGAGCTAAAAATACTCGGTAGAATTAATCTTGAAACGGGTAAACCAATAAAAGAGATTGCCGAAATAGAAAAAATCGAAACAAATGTGGTTTCGACTATTAAGGAAGAGCCTGTTAAAGAAGTACATTCTAAGGAGGCTGCAACAGAGGTTATTCCAATAGAGAAAAAAGAGCCGGTAATCGAAGTTCAAAAAGAAATTTCTGTTGTAGAAACCAAAGAAGTAGTAAAAGAAAAAATACAGCCCATAGAACAATCACACGTTTCTGTTGACCTGCACGTTGATCCACAAATCGAATCCAAGACTGAATCTAAGACAGAATCCAAAATCGAACAACAAATCGATCCAAAAATTGAAGTGAAAATCGAACCGAAAATTGAGAAAATGCCCGACCATATACTACCAATTAATTCAACACCCGAAAAAGAACCTATTATTGTAAAAGAAGAAAAGACGCAACCGGTAGTTGAAGTGATTCAAGAAAAGAAAAGAGTAATACCGAGACCGCAAAACATTGACAATAGGACAAACGATTCAGGAAAGTTTAGGAACGAAAGAAATAGGCAATTTGACAAACCAGTTGAAACGCAAGGTGTTAAAAAACACGAGGAGCGTCCACCCCAAAAACGCGAGCCAGTCAATGAAATAAGGAAAGAAAGGGAGCCATGGAGAAATAAATTCATACCGGAAAACAAACCACCTTTACACCAAACTAAAACAGTGGGTGAAAAGGACGGGATTGAAAAGACGGGAGATTTAGCACCACAAGACGCTGAAATTAAAGCAAAACCTAAGGAAGAGGAAATATACAAAACAAAAGTTGACCGATTAACTGGTCCAACAGTAGTAGGTAGAATAGAGTTGCCAATAGAAGGTGACAAGAAAAAGGCAGCAGCCACCACCACCGTACCGCCTGAAAAGAAAAAGCGTAGAAAAAAACGTAAGCGTATAAAAGTTAATCTTCCACAAGATGAGAATAAACCACAGGAGCGTAAACCAGTGGACGCAAAACCCGGCGACAAGACTAATAAACCTCCAGTTGATAAGAAGAAGATAATTACTCCTATCAAGAAAAAAGTTAAGAAGCAAATTAAGAAAGAGGTTGATGAAGAAGATGTACAAAAGCAAATAAAGGAAACGCTTGCCCGGCTTACTTCCAATAAACATAAAAGTAAAGCAGCTGCAAAGCACCGTCGTACCAAACGTAAAGAAATAAGTGAGCGCTTTGAAGAACAAGAGCGACAAAAGGAACTCGAACAAAAAATATTGAAAGTTACTGAGTTTGTTACTGTTAACGAACTCGCTAATATGATGGATATTGCGGCTACCGAGCTTATTTCGACCTGCTTTATGAGTCTTGGACTTAGTGTAACAATCAATATGCGCCTCGATGCAGAATCAATAACTTTGGTTGCTGGCGAGTACGGATATGATATAGAGTTTGTGAGTGTCGATATCAAGGATTTAGTACCTGTTGAAAATGACGATCCCGCAGATTTGAAACCACGACCACCTATTGTTACTGTAATGGGACACGTTGACCATGGCAAAACATCATTGTTAGACTATATAAGAAAATCGAATGTAATAGCCGGAGAAGCTGGTGGTATAACGCAGCATATTGGTGCTTACAACGTTACTCTTCCTGATTCGAGAAAAATAACTTTCTTAGATACACCGGGACACGAAGCATTTACAGCTATGCGCGCACGTGGCGCACAAATAACCGACGTGGCTATTATTGTGGTAGCCGCCGACGATAGTGTTATGCCACAAACAATTGAAGCAATAAACCATGCTAAGGCAGCGGGCGTTCCAATAGTGTTTGCTGTAAATAAAATAGATAAACCCAATGCCAATCCGATGAAGATAAAAGGCGAGTTGGCAAACTTGCACTATGTGATTGAAGAACTTGGTGGAAAGTACCAATCGGAAGATATTTCGGCAAAATTTGGGAATAACATGGACAACCTGCTCGAGAAAGTGTTGATTGAAGCAGAAATGCTTGAACTTAAAGCCAATCCGGATCGGAGAGCACGAGGTGTTGTTATAGAGTCGAAGCTTGATAAAGGTCGAGGTTATATTGCTACCATACTCGTACAAACAGGTACAGTACACATTGGCGATTATATGCTTGCTGGTAGTCAAACCGGTAGGATAAAAGCCATGTACAACGAGCGCGATACACGTGTAACATTTGCTGGTCCATCGGAACCGGTTCAAGTACTGGGACTTGGTGGTGCACCAACAGCAGGTGATAATTTCTACATTTTCAGCCACGAACGCGAAGCGCGTGAATTAGCCAATAAGATATCACAATTGCAGCGCGAACAAGGAATGCGCGCTCAAAAACATATAACCTTGGATGAGATCGGTCGTCGTATTGCGATAGGTACTTTCAAAGAATTGAACTTAATCATTAAAGGCGACGTTGATGGCTCGGTTGAGGCATTGTCGAACGCTGTATCGAAATTATCTACCGACGAAATTCAAGTTAATATTATTCATACCGGAGTAGGTCAGATTGCTGAAAACGATGTCATGTTAGCAGCCGCTTCCAATGCAATCATCGTAGGTTTCCAAGTACGTCCTGCATTAGCCGCCCGCCGGTTAGCCGAGAAAGAAGGAATTGATATTCGATTATACTCCATTATTTATGACGCTATCAACCAATTAAAAGATGCAATGGAAGGCATGTTGTCGCCATTAATCAAAGAAGAGATTATTGGTACAGCCGAAGTAAGAGATGTATTTAAAATTTCGAAAGTTGGTACCATAGCTGGTTGTCTTATGCGTGATGGAAAAATAAACCGCAAGGCAAAAGTCAGATTGATACGTGAGGGTATCGTAGTATATACCGGCGATATATCATCGCTCAAGCGCTATAAAGATGATGCCAAAGAAGTTACCTCAGGTATGGAATGTGGTATCGGCATTGACCATTTCACTGATATAAAAACAGGCGATATGGTTGAAGCTTTCAATGTAACAGAGGTAGATAGAACATTATAAATCACAGAAACAAACCCCATACATGATGATTTTATGGGGTTTGTTTTTTTCTATAACCGCTAAGTAATGAGTCCACAACTTGTTATTATTATACTTGCTGCATATTTCGGTCTCCTCATCTTGATTTCCATTCTAACATCGAAAAATGCAACCAATGCCACATTTTTTACCGGAAACAGACAATCGCCTTGGTATCTTGTAGCTTATGGAATGATAGGAGCAACACTTTCGGGTGTAACTTTTATTTCAATTCCCGGCGAAGTTACTAATTCAGCGTTTTCGTACTTTCAAATTGCCATAGGATATTTATTGGGATACTTTATTATCTACACTGTTCTACTTCCGCTTTATTACCGCCTTAATCTTATCTCCATCTATACGTATCTCGAAAAACGATTTGGTAAAATTTCTTATAAAACAGGCTCACTTATTTTTATATTATCGCAAGCCATGGGGTCTTCGCTCAGGCTGTATATAGCAGCCCGTGTTTTACAATTAGCGATTTTCGATTCACTACACATTCCCTTTGCAATCACTGTTTTAGTTACTATTTTTTTGATTTGGGTTTATACTTTTCGTGGAGGAATAAAAACGATCGTATGGACAGATACCCTGCAAACTACTTTTATGGTTGCCGCTGTGGTGATGACTATTATTTTGATATTTAATGAACTAAATCTCGATTTCAAGGGTTTGTTAGATTTGTATCGCAACCATCCCAAAGCAACTATATTCGTTTGGGACATTCACTCGAAACATAATTTTTTCAAGCAATTTTTGACCGGTACTTTTATGGCTGTGGTTATGACTGGTTTAGATCAAAACATGATGCAAAAGAATCTTACTTGCCGTTCGCTACCCGAAGCAAAAAAGAACATGTTTTGGTTTAGTCTCATTTTAGTACCAGTCAACTGGTTATTTATGTCGTTGGGTTTAATGCTCTATTTATATGTTAATACCAAAGGTATCGCAGTGCCAGTTCGAACAGATGATTTATACCCGATGCTCGCCCTACAACACTTTAGTTTAGCAATTGGAATTTTATTTATAGTGGGTATTATTGCTGCTGCTTTTTCGAGCGCCGACTCCTCCTTAACAGCACTCACAACCGCTTTTTGTATAGATATTTTGAACTTTGCAGGTAAAACCGAGCCTGTTCGTAAAAAACTGAGATTAAGGGTACATGTATTATTTTCGTTCACCATGTTTTTGATTATTCTAATATTTAGTTTCATTAATGATCAGAGTGTTATATCAACTGTGTTTGTTGTTGCCGGATATACTTATGGCCCATTGCTCGGATTGTTTGCTTTTGGCTTATTTACTAAGTTTAGAACCAAGGATGCCGCAGTGCCAATATTGGCTGTTGCATCTCCAATAATTTCATACTTTTTAAGCAAAAATTCCGAACTCCTTTTTGGCGGTTATAAGTTTGGTTTTGAACTGCTTTTGGTAAATGGTATCATTATGTTTCTTGGATTACTGCTTTTTTCGGGTGGCAAAAAATATATTTCAACTGAAACTGAACAAGCCGAAAAGTTATATTCATGATTGAACCGTTTGATTTAATTACAATACTTGGGCATACTGCCGGTGGAAAAACATCGTTAGCCGCACACTTAGCACTCCGCTTAAATGGCGAAGTAATTAGTGCCGACTCGCGCCAGGTTTTTCGCGACATGAATTTGGGTACCGGTAAAGATTACGACGACTATATTGTTGGTGGAGTTCCCATTCCTTACCACTTGATTGACATACTCAATGCCGGTGAAATATATTCTGTATTTCAATTTCAAAATGATTTTTTACAAGTTTACACCGATATACAAAACCGCGCTAAAACGCCGATACTTTGTGGTGGAACAGGTTTATATATTGAATCGGTGCTGAAAGCATATAAACTTGTACAAGTACCACCTAATGAAGCACTCCGCAATGAGCTTGCAGGTAAAACGCTTCAGCAATTAACTGAGAAATTATCCACGTTCAAAACCCTGCACGCTACCACCGACAGTGATACACCTAAACGTGCTATCCGCGCCATCGAAATTGAACAATATTATACTGAAAATCCACAAGTTATCACTAAATTTCCAAGCATTAAAAACCTATTAATCGGTGTAAAATTCGACCGCGATTCGCGCAGACGACGAATCTCGCAACGACTGCAACAACGCCTCGATGCCGGAATGATAGATGAGGTAAAAAGCTTATTGGCAAAGGGAATACCGGCAAACTCACTTCTCGAATATGGACTTGAATATAAATACATCACCCAGTTTTTGTTAGGTGAGTTTGATTTTGAAACAATGGTTGATCGGCTGACCACAGCCATCCATCAATTTGCAAAGCGACAGATGACATGGTTTAGGAGAATGGAGCGCAATGGCATGAAAATACATTGGTTAGATGGTTACATGCCATTGGAGGATAAAATAAATCGGGTTTTTGAGCTTATTCAAAAAGAAAAAATTTTGCTATAAATGGTCTTGGAAATATAGACTGATTTTCTCCATCAAATGAATCCGGTCTTTACCTCTTACATTATGCTCGTGTTGCGGATAGACGAAATAATCCAATTGTACATTTTCCTTAATACTTTCATTTACAAAAAGTAAGCTTTGTTGCCAAACCACCGTAGGATCTACTCCGCCATGAATAATTAACAACTTTCCTTTCAGATTTTTCACCTTATTAAGCACACTGGTTTGTGTATAGCCTTGCGGGTTTTCATCCGGCATGTCCATATAACGCTCGCCATACATAATTTCATAATACTTCCAGTCGGTAACCGGACCGCCGGCAACACCAACTTTAAACACATCTGGATAATTGAGCATTAACGATAGAGTCATAAATCCGCCAAAACTCCAACCATAGACACCAATACGCTCACTGTCAATATACGATAGTGATTTTAGGTATTCAATTCCTTTCATCTGGTCTGCCATTTCCATTTGTCCTACTTGGCGATGTATCACATTTTCAAACTCGAAACCTCTGTAAGAAGTGCCACGGTTATCGAGTGTCATACTCACAAATCCCTTTTGCGCCATGTAGAACTGCCACATTATAAACGAATCAAACCATTTTTCGGACACTAACTGGCTGTGCGGTCCGCCATAAACGTAAACGATAACCGGATATTTTTTTGTAGCGTCGAAATCAACCGGTTTTATCAATCGCCCATACAAATCGGTTTTACCATCTGCTGCTTTGATCGAAAAAAGCTGGTAATTGCCAAGCTCATAATCTTTCAAGGGATTACCGGCTGTCAACAAGTTTTTTATATCCTTACCTGCTACCGATTTCAGATTAATAACTCTTGGAACTGTTGACGACGAGTAATTATCAACAAAATACAAACCCGAGGGACTAACGCTGGTTGTATGGCTTCCGGATTCAGTTGTGAGGCAAGTTTTTTTATTCGTTTTTATTTCAACCTTATACAAATGTCGTTCAATTGGGCTTTTTTCGGTAGAGGTAAAATAGAGATTCTGCTCTCTGGTATCAAAACCAATAATTTCGGTTACTTCCCAGTTACCTTGTGTAAGCTGCTTAACCAAAGCGCCATAAGTGTTGTACAGATAAATATGTTTGTAGCCGTCGCGGTTGCTAATCCAAAGAAATTGATCTGGCGAATTCTTTAAAAACAGCATGGGTTTCAATGGCTCCACATATTTATCGTGTTTTTCTTCAAATAATGTTTTAACCATTTTACCGCTAAGAATGTCGTATTGGTTTATTTTGAGATGATTTTGTTCGCGGTTAAGCACAGCAATATAAACATACTTTTCATCGGGACTCCACGCAATGTTGGTTAAAAACTGTTCTTTAGGTTCACCGGTTTCAAACGTTATTTTTGATTTGGTTTCGGTATTGTAAACGCAAAGTGTAACCTCTTCGCTTTTCATACCCGCCATTGGATATTTTGTGTTTTTAAGATTTGCAATACGTTGATTTACATCAACCAAAGGATAATCAGTTACCATAGTTTCATCTTTGCGGTAGTATGCCAGATAACTTCCTTTTGGCGACCAAAATATGCCTTTTTCTATTCCAAATTCGTTGCGTGCAACTGTCTGTCCATTCACAATTCCTTGATTTTCATCATTGGTAATCTGAATAACTTCACCGCCTTGTCGTGCCATGAACAAGTTATTTTCCATCGTGTAAGCAATAGCTTTGGCTGGTATCGAAATGTTGGTATTCTGGGCTTTACTATCATAGGAAATTGTTAAATCGAATTTTCGTGTTGCAACATTGTATAAAAGCACACGATTGTTACTTGTAAATAGGATACTTTTATCGTCATTCCAAGTATAATCCGGTATTGCCGATAAAGTATTCAATCCATTCTCTTTCAAGGCAATATTCAATTCTGCCAGATTAAAAAGGATTTCTTTTTCAAATTTTGGTGCGCGGTAAATCACCATATTGTTGAGCTTATCAATGTAAGTAAAATTATCGGCAGTGGTTTGCCAGCAAAGTTTATCAAGATTCTCAACCCTTAGATGATTCGATCCGCCTAAAACAACGTCTTGTAAACTCAAGGTTTTATCCTGAGCCTTGGTTTGCCCCATTGTCAAAAAGAACAAAATGACGATAACGATTCTTGTTTTCATGATAAGTAGTATCTTTATAGAGTTAAATGTGATTGGTTTATATAACTGTAACCTCAACATTGATAAATATGTACTCAAGTTCAGACATTTTAATCCAAATTATTAAATTGAAACACAATTGGATAAATTCCGGTGCTTATTTTCTCACGCTTTTCATTACAAATTAACATAAACTCAGCTAAAAATCCAAACTTTTTTCGATTGTTACATGTAAAACTCTAATAATTGTCCTTGTTTGTTGGTTTTTTGCTTACTAACAGCCAGATTCTAATGAGGTGATGCAAATCAATGAAAATAAATGGATCAGGCGATTCAATATAATAAAAAAAAAACGTTACCTTTTCACCGGTTATTAAGTACTTAGAAAGTATAATTTTTTGAGTTTAATTGAAGCACAAAATTTTGTTCAAGTATTTATTTCGTTTCGTTTTTATCGAATAAAATAGTGATATTTGTGCAACTTTAAATTTTCAATTTATATTTAGTGTTTCATAGTAAAATTACTATTTTTGAGATTCGGAATTTGAAGTTATTATAATTAATTTAATAATCGTAATTCATTATGGCTAAAAGACTATACGCTTCATTGTCGTTAATCATTTTACTTGTACTTATTATAACTGGATGCAAATATTGTACGAATAATGATGATCCGGATGCCCAAGATAGCCTGTTGGTAAATGACAATAAAGCAAATCTTTTTAAAATCAATGATCGTTTATTCAGTATTCCATCTCCGGTACAGGTTTCGATGCTGATAAAAGAAAAAAATATTGGCTTTAACAAAGATTTGCTGAATAGAACGACAAAACAGACAAATTACACAACCACCTATAAACAAGCAATTAATCTGGGGGTGTACGGTGCAAATTTAGCTTATCTTAATATTTATGAGCAGTTTTCGGATGCGGGAATATATTTTTCGGTTGCCAAATCGCTTGCCAAAGAATTAGGAATAACATCGTTTTTTGATGAACCCACAATTTCTCGAATAGAGAGCAACCAAAATAACCGTGACTCGCTACTATTTATTACGTCGAATATGTTTCGCGATGCCGATGGATTTTTGGTGAATAATGAACGTAACGAAGTAGCAGTAATGATTCTTGCCGGAGGTTGGATAGAAAGTATTTATCTATTAACGCATGTAGCATCGCTTAAAGACCCTGAAATTCAGGCGCGTATTGGCGAGCAGAAGCACCCGCTCGACAACCTGATTGAGATTATGCGACCTTACTACGGTAATCAATCAAATGAATACGATAAGCTACTCGAATCGCTGGTGGAGCTGGCAACCATATTTGATGGCATAACCATGGAATATGAGTTTATTCAACCCGAAGTTGATATTCAGAAACGGACTACCACCATCAAAAGCAAAACTAAAATTGCTATCAATGAATATCAATTGAAAACAATAACTGAAAAAATTACGACATTAAGAAATTCAATCATTGAATAAAAATATCAGGGAATGGCAATGAAAGTTTTACCTATAATAAAAAAAAGTATTGCGATGAATAACATCCTAAAACACAGTATTTACATTATCGTTTTACTATTAGTTAGCCTTCAATCGTCGGCACAGCTCGATTCGATAGTGAAACAATGTGCAGTTTTACTACCTTCACCTTTTATATCGGATGGTCAGCAATACAGAGCCTTGCTAAGTAGCAACGAAGAAACGGCTGAGTTTAAGTCAACATTTTATGGCGGAAGTACTTACCGTATAGTTGTATGTGGTACAATACCGCAGGAACAGTTGATTTTTTCGCTGTACGATGCGCAACGAAATTTACTTTTCAGCAGCCGCGATTACCAGCGAACACCGTATTGGGACTTTAAATTCGACTATACAGCCGAATGTTTTATAGAAGCTCAATTTGACGAAACAACCACAAGTTCAGGCATGATAATGCTGCTGATAGGTTTCAAACAATAAGCGTAAACTTCGATTTATCCTGCAAATTAAGTATAATTAGTTGCAATAGTAGCATGTAATCCGTTATGAGTGAAAAGATTTTAAAAGCATTAATGCAGTTATTTGCAATTATAGCACGCCCCGAAGCCAGTTCAGAAGAACAAAGTTCGGTGGTAGAATCTTTTCTAAAACAGCAACTGAATAAAGAATTGGTACAGGAATACATCAAAGTATTCAACGATTATTACGATATTCACCAACAACGATTTAGCGAAAAAGATAAAATAAAAAAGCGTTTTGCATCAAGTTCTGTCAGGGTTTTAAAAATTTGCACCCAAATAAATCAGGAGTTAACCCAGAAACAAAAAATAATTGTTCTCATCCAGCTTCTCGAATTTATTAAAAGCGACGACGAAATTACCGATCAGGGACTCGAGTTTGTTGCAACAGTTGCCGACACCTTTCACATATCGCCAATTGAATATGAAAACATTAAGTCGTTTGTATTCAATCCGTTTGAACTTCCACCAGACCTTCTAAAAGTGCTGATTATTGATAGCAACGAACCTGGAACATACTCCGATGATATAAAACATATTACCGCATTATCGCTCGAAGGACAAATCAGGGTTTTAAATATCACTACGGTCAATCTGTTTGCTGTACAATATATTGGCGAGGATGAAGTGTACATCAACGGGCAATTGCTACAACCCGAAAGAATACGAATCCTCAATGTTGGGTCATCGGTCAAAAACCCTAAAATTCAACCCATTTATTATAGCGACATTGTAAGTGCTTTCATCATTGATAAGATACATACGAAAATTATTTTTGATGCGCAGGAAATAGAATATAGATTTAAAAACGGCACCATCGGTTTGCATAAAATGAATTTCACCGACGAATCGGGCAAATTAGTTGGTATTATGGGAGCAAGCGGCACGGGTAAAACAACCTTACTCAACTTGCTCAATGGAACTTACACGCCAACAAGTGGCGAAGTTTTGATAAATGGAATTAATATACATACCGAGAAAGATAAAATAGATGGATTTATAGGTTACGTAGCACAAGACGATTTACTTATTGAAGAGCTAACTGTTTTTCAAAATTTATACTTCAACACGAAACTTTGTTTTGATAACTACTCTGAGTTTCAAGTATTGCGTACTGTTTTACGACTTTTGCAAACGCTTGGTTTGTACGAAATAAAAGATATGAAAGTAGGCTCGCCGCTCAACAAACGGATAAGCGGTGGACAGCGTAAAAGATTGAACATAGCTTTAGAATTGATACGTGAACCAGCAGTTCTTTTTCTCGACGAACCGACCTCTGGTCTGTCATCGCGCGATTCGGAAAATATACTCGACTTGTTGAAAGAGCTGGCATTGAAAGGGAAATTGGTTATAGTGGTTATTCACCAACCATCTTCCGATATTTTTAAAATGTTCGATAAGTTGATGATTTTCGATAATGGTGGTTATCTGATTTATAATGGCGACCCCGTTGATTCGATAACCTACTTTAAGTCGCGTACCCAACTTGCCAACTGGAGCGAAGCCGAGTGTCATTCGTGCGGTAATGTTAATCCCGAGCAAATTTTCAACATTATTGAAGCTCAAGTAATTGATGAATATGGCAATTTGACGCATGTTCGCAAGACCTCGCCTAACGAATGGAATGAAATGTTTAAAGTATTCTCGCAACAAGAAGCAAGCGTACCAATCAACACCAACGACGACCTTGCCTTTCCCGACAATTCATTTAAAATTCCAAACCGAATAAAGCAATTCAGCGTATTTCTAAAACGTGATGTTTTATCTAAACTCAGCGATTTTCAATACCTTGTAATCAATTTGGTTGAAGCTCCATTACTTGCATTCGTTTTGTCGTTTATCATCAAGTATTATAGTATCGGAAATTCAGAGTCGTCAGGTTACTCATTTTTTGATAACAGCAATATACCGGTATATATTTTTATGTCGGTAATTGTAGCATTGTTCATTGGTTTGACAGTGAGCGCCGAAGAAATAATCAAAGATGCAAAAATAAGGCAACGCGAAGCATTTCTAAATTTGAGTAGGGCGAGTTACTTGGTATCGAAAATAGCTATACTATTCATATTATCAGCATTTCAGGCATTTTCATTTGTCATAGTTGGGAATCTGGTTATGGAAATAAAAGGAATGTTTTTTCATTATTGGATAGTGCTTTTTGCGGCATGGTGCCTTGCTAATATTTTAGGATTAAATATCTCCGATAGTTTCAAAACATCGGTAACAATCTATATTTTAATACCATTTCTCATTATTCCGCAGATAATTTTAAGTGGTGTGATGGTTAGCTACGAAAAACTTAATCCACAAATTTCCACACCCAACAGTATTCCGGTCTTTGGCGAATTGATTACTGCTCGTTGGGCTTTTGAAGCACTTGCTGTTCATCAGTTTAAGGCAAATAAGTATAATCGTAATTTTTATGAATTCGACAAGAAAAAGAGTGTGGCGGGTTACAAAAAAAACTATTGGATAC
>JFJP01002184.1_pt1 | contig 13900 bp, 10 predicted proteins | sample 431651 | NCBI WGS metagenome assembly JFJP01 (sample SAMN02602958, study PRJNA72255) | Microbial mat metagenome, whole genome shotgun sequencing project. | biome: fresh water; feature: sink hole; material: water; isolation source: purple microbial (photo- and chemosynthetic) mats found in... | reverse complement strand
TTCCCGGGGCGAGACTAAACGACCAGCTACGCACGTAGAAGCGCCGCACGAACAGTTCCGGACCCGGGTTCGATTCCCGGCGCCTCCACCAATGAAGATGCTGAAGCGAACCCACGTCTGCCGAGGGAAACCCCCTCGGTTGGCGTGGGCTCGTTGGCTCCCGGGGTCACTATGGACCCACCCAGGGCAACCAAGTCGGGCATCAGCATGGACAGTTCGATCGGCTTGCCATGGCCGATACGGACCCCGGCCAGCAGGCCGCTGAGCACTCGCTTCTGGTCTTCCGGCGGACGATCCTCCAGGCCAACAGCTCCGGCACGGAACTGCTCTAGCAGGTCTGCGATCCCGTCGGCGTCAATGTTCGACGCCGACGACAGACCCTCCATCTCAGCAACCTTCAGATCGGCCTCTGCCAGTTCGCGCTTCAGTTCCTTGAGCCGGTCGGCAATGCCCTTGATCGGGGCGTCTCCGGCCTCAGCCAGGGCGATGAGGCGCTGCATGCGTGCCTGCACGCCGTCGCGCTCCTTGACGAGGACGGCGGTATCCTCGTGGCGGTTGTTGGCCCGCCGCTGCAACTCGATTGCGATGGCGTTCAACCGCTCGGCATACGGCCCCTGGTCTGCCAGGACCAGTTGTACCGCTTTGCACACCGCAGCTTCCCAGGCACCGGCCGGGAGATCTGGCGCCGAACAGAGCTTCTTCGTCTTCTTGGTGCAGCGCAGGTACGGATGCAGTTCGCCGTGACGACCCCGGGCGGAGCAACCGAACAGCGTTGCACCGCAGTGGGCGCAGCGGGCGAGGTTGGCCAACGGCCAAACCCGTTCACTGCGACCCTGGCCCGACAGGCGAACGCCACCTTTGGGCCGTGCCGGGCAGCTTCTCGACTTGAGCGCCTCGTGGCAGGCATTGAAGGATGCCTCGTCCACGAGCAGGCCGATGAGCCGGTCCTGGCTGAGCAGCGAGTGTACGGTGGCCGGGCGCCACCCCATCTTCCTCGGCGGCTTCACCCCGCTTTCAGTCAGGTACACCGCGATGTCGTTGATGGTCTTACCGTTGGCGACCATCGACCAGATCGGGGTGACAATGGCGGCCGTGGCGAGATCGACTTCGAGCCGCTTCTTGCCCTTCTCCCCGACCACGACGCAGCCGGCTGGCGCCGGTCCGCCAATCCAGCCACCGTCCTGGATGCGCTGGCGGATGCCGAGCTTGATGCGTTCTGCAATGGTCTCGCGCTCCCACTGCGCGACCGAGCCAAGGATCGACAGCATCATTCGACCGGCCGGGGTGTCCGTGGCGATCTGCTCGCTGACCGAGACCAGTGCGGTGCCGGACTCTTCGAGGAGATCGACGAGTGCCAGCAGGTCCCGCAGGTTTCGGGTGAGGCGGTCGAGCTTCCAGACAATGATGCCTCCCACCTTGCCTTCACGGACCAGCTCGATGAGGCGCTGAACCTGCGGCCGGTTGAGGTTCTTGGCGCTCTGGCCGGGGTCGCTGAGTACCTGCCCGAATGGATACTGGCGAGCCTCGCACATGGCGCGGCACGCCTTCTCCTGGGCGGGCAGGCTGTGACCGGACTCGGCCTGCTCTTCGGTCGAGACTCGGGTGTAGATGATCCAAGGCCGCTGACGGCCCTTCTCCGGCGCCTTCACGACATGGCCGCCTCCAGAGCGGCCGGTTGCTTGGAGGTGAGCAGATCACGGCCCCACTGCCGGAGCAGGGAGACCGCATCGAGGAACCGCCGTGCCGATTCGGCATCGGCAGATTTCACAAAGGAGACGGTGACAGATCCAGCGGCCATGAGGTCGGGCGGGGCGTGTTTCAGACGGGCGTTGGGACGCCACGATGCCGGGATTTCAGCAATGCGGCTGCGCTGGTGCGGAGCCGCATTGCGTTCGGGGAAGATAATGGTGTCGGTTGATGCCGCTCCCGGCGGCGACACCGCTTCAGCAACCGACACATCGAGTGCGAGTTGCATGTCTTGGGCCTGAAGATGGCGACGGGCGTGTCTCACCGCACACCCCCACGCGACGAGCGCAGGGATGTCAGCAGATCGCTAGCGAGATATCGCGGAGAGCGCCCGACGTGATAGATAGGAATGCGGCGGCGCAGCACCAGACGTTGGATGGTGCGCTGGCGGCCGGCCGGAGTTCGGTCGTCGAGTTCAAGGCCCCGGCTGCCGCTGACCGGAAAGTGGTGGCGTCTGTGAACGCCACAGGAAGCCATCTGGTAGCATTTGGCGTCATGAATATGATCCTTTCCATGCTGCTGATCGAGACCATTTCGACTGAAGAAGCCGGCGCCGCGCTTGGCCTCAAGCCAGTCTCCGTTCGCCGACGAATCCATTCTGGCCAGCTTTCGGCCGTATTCATTGGGCATAGCTGGCGCATAGGGCTGAAGTCGGTGAATGCCTTGCTTTCGGCCGCCGAACCGAAGCGGATCCAGGCTGCGTCCCCCCGCGTTTCGCTTCCCGTTCATCATCCCGCCGCTGCTCCAGATGTCGTCCTCACTCCTCCTGAGCCGCCGCAACCGCCAGCCTTCAGTGCCACGGACCTCGCGCAGATCAGCCAGTTCCGCCTCAACCTTTCCCATCCTGACGCCGAGATCCGAGCCCAGGCGAAATGGCAGTTGGACATGTTCGAGTTGCGGGCCAAGGAGCAGGCCACCTGGAAGCCGCCCGCATCGCCGCTGCGCAAGCCATCACCCGAAGCTCTCCTGAACTTGTTCTAGCCGGCCTTCCGTGACCGATTGCCTGATCGTCGGGTCATCGCAATCTCCTCATCCATGCCCGCCCCGGCCACACCGCAACCTCGCACCTGGGGCTTCCGTCTGTCGTTCCTCGACGCCGCCGTCCTGATCGCGGCCGTCCCCTCGACGTGGCTCCTCTGGCCGCGCATCGGTCCCATGGCCGGCGTCATCCCTCTCGCCGTCGGCCACTTCTTCCTTTTCTGCAACGTCTTCCGCATCCACCGCACGAAAGAGTTGCTCTGGGCTGCGATCTGCGTGGCCAACGTCTCGACCTGGGCTGCCTTGGACGCCGTCTGGTGGCCGGGCATCCTGGCGGTGCAGCTTCCGGTGACGGCGGCCGTGATCGTGCTGGAGATGCGCGGCCCGTGGTACCACGGCGTCTTGGCGAGGCGGATCAACGCGCGGCTCGACGACTACCTCGCGGACAGGGTGTAAACGCGGCCTCAGCGATGCGGTAGCCAGGGTATCCCGCTGCAATCTTTGGAGGGTTTGACTCGCCTGCCTCCACCCTACTGTGGCGCCATGCGGACAACCGTTCAGTTCTTGTTGGTAAGCGAGGCTGCACGGTGTCTCGACGTCACGGCTGGTACTGTTCGCAACTGGATTGAAGCCGGCACACTGCGAGCCAAGCGTCATCCGGTGAACGGCTACCGCATGATCCTGAAGGTAGACATCGACGCCCTTGCGCGCGAGATCCAGGCCCTGCCAACCAGGGCCAAGGGCCGTCCGGCCAAGTCCAGGCGGAAGCCAGCGTGACCTCCGCGTCTGCGCCTGCTCAGAAGGCCCCCGGCTCCACCGACTACCACGCCCGCTTCTGGGCTGAGTCCCTGACCATTGCCGGGGCAAACGCTAGTCTAGGCCAGTTGTCCAACGCCATTGCCGGCTCTCGGCTCGACCTAAATCCGCATCAGATCGACGCGGCCTTGACCGCCCTGCGCTCGCCGCTCTCCCAAGGGGTCATGCTCGCGGACGAAGTCGGTCTCGGGAAGACGATCGAAGCCGGCCTCGTCATCCTGCAACGCTGGGCCGAGCGGAAACGGCGAATCCTCCTGGTACTGCCGGCCACGCTGCGGGTCCAATGGCAGCGCGAGTTGTCAGAGAAGTTCGGACTTCCAGCGGTCATCCTCGAATCCGCTGTGGTCAACCGGCTGCGCAAGAGCGGTCAGCCCAATCCCTTCGATCAGGCCGAGGCCATCGTCATCACCTCGTACCACTACGCGGTCACTGCCCACGATCTCGTCGCCACGACGCCGTGGGATCTGGTGGTGTTCGACGAAGCCCACCGCCTGCGCAATGTCTACAAGAACACCAAGCTCGCGGTTGCGCTGCTCGCCGCCACCAAGGGCCGGAACAAGCTGCTGCTGACGGCGACACCGTTCCAGAACTCGCTGCTCGAACTGTTCGGGCTGATGTCCTTCCTCGATCCGCATGTCTTCGGTGACCTCGACGCTTTCCGCGAGCGCTTCGTCCAGCGTGCAGCTCGTGAGACGGCGAAGCAGAAGCCTGTCGACGAGGATGGCCCGCCGCGTGGCGAACAGCCCGTTTTTGCCGAACTGCGCAGTCGCCTGCGCCCGTACTGCACGCGTACCCTGCGCTCGCAGGTCCGCGAGTTCATCAAGTTCACGGCCCGCATCCCGTTGACGCAGGAGTTCACGCCGACCGATGCCGAGCATCGCCTCTACGAAGAAGTCAGCGCCTATCTGCAACGCGAGGTCATCCACGCGCTGCCCCGCAGCCAGCGGGCACTGATGACCCTGGTGCTGCGGAAGTTGCTGGCGTCATCGTCCTTTGCCATCGCTGCCACGCTCCGCCGGCTGGCGAAGCGCATGGAAGACGCCATCGCCGAGGCTCCGCCAGAAGATGCCGCCGCAGCCCTGGCCGAGGATGTTGAGCACCTCGAAGAGGACCGCGACGAGTGGGACGACGAGGCCGAGGCAGACCCAGATCGCCCGCCATCGCGGGCAGATCTGGTTGCCGAGCACGAAACGCTGCGCCGTTTCGCCGCCGACGCCGAGGCCATCGCCCAGAACACCAAGGGGCAAGCCCTGCTCACCGCCTTGTCGACTGCCTTTAGTAAGCTGGCGCCGCTGGGAGCCCAACAAAAGGCGGTGGTGTTCACTGAGTCGCGCCGCACTCAGCACTACCTTGCGGAGTTGCTGGCGGCCAACGGCTACGCTGGCCGCATCGTGCTGATCAACGGAACCAACACCGAACCCACCTCGAAGGCCGTTTACCGAGCTTGGCTCGGCCGGCGTGGTAGCTCTCAGAACAGCTCGCCGTCCGCCGACATGAAGGCCGCGCTGGTCGAGGAGTTCGCCAGCGACCGGGCCACCGTCCTCCTGGCCACCGAATCCGCCGCTGAAGGCGTCAACCTCCAGTTCTGCTCGCTGGTGGTGAACTTCGATCTGCCGTGGAATCCACAGCGCGTGGAGCAGCGGATCGGTCGCTGTCACCGCTACGGCCAGAAGCACGACGTTGTGGTGGTCAACTTCCTCAACAAGCGCAACGCCGCCGATCAACGGGTGTACGAGCTGCTGAACGAGAAGTTCCGCCTCTTCGACGGCGTCTTCGGGGCCAGCGATGAGGTTCTTGGTGCTCTCGAATCCGGCGTCGATGTCGAGCGGGCCATCGCCAAAGTCTACCAGACCTGTCGCACCACCCAGGAGATCGACGCCGCCTTCGATCAGCTTCAGGCCGAACTCGACGAGACCATCAAGGCGCGTCTGGCTGATACCCGGCATCATCTGCTCGATCACTTCGACGCCGAGGTCCATGAGCGCCTGCGCGTCCACCACGAGGCGGCCCGTCAGGCCCTCGACCGCATCCAGGTCAACCTCTGGAGCCTGCTCCGTCACGAACTCGCGTCAGCAACCTTCGCCGCCGATGCTCCGCGCCTGCGGCATGACGGACAGTGGTTCAACCTCGACTGGCGTGATGCCGAACGGCGCGGCGACCAGTTCCTGCGACCAGGACACGATCTGGCCGAGTCCGTCTGCGCGGCCGTGCTCGCTCGCGATCTGCCAACCACCAACCTCCGCTTTGACCTCTCTCGGCATGCCGCGCATGTCGCTGCGCTGGAGCCGCTGCGTGGGCGTTCTGGCTGGCTGGCCATCGGTCGCCTGAGCGTCGATCACGTCAATCGCGAGGAGTTCCTGCTGACCCTCGGGGCTACGGATGACGGTCAGCAACTCGACGACGACCAGATCGGCAAGCTCTTCGGCCTGCATGCGGAAGTGGTCGAGGGTGCAGCCGAGGTTCCCACGGGCATCGACGATTATCTCTCCCGCACGGCCGCTGTCCGGCTGGCCGAGGTTGATGCGCGTAATGCGGCCTACCTCGATGAGGAATCCCACAAGCTCGACGCCTGGGCCGACGACCGCAAGTTCGCCTTGGAGCAGGAACTCAAGGCGCTCAACATCGAGATCAAGGCGGCCAAGACCACCAGCACCGGCATGGCCTCGCTTGCAGACAAGGTGGCCGCTCTCAAGCGGGTGAAGGAACTGGAATCCAGACGTGTCCGCAAGCGTCGCGAGCTGTTCGAGGCCGAGGACGAGATCGACCGGCAGCGCGACGAGATGATCACCCGGATCGAGGCCCGACTACGCCAGGATCACCGCCTACAGCGAGCATTCGTCGTTGGTTGGAGATTGGCATGAGGCTAGTCGCCAAAGACACCTCAAGTATATCTTCGATGAAGCAGGATATGAGTTGCCTGCCAAGGCCATATTTCATCTATCTCAAACGCTGGCATAGCCGGCGAACGACAGGATAAGCATGTCAAAGTATAAGAAACTCGAACTGACGTGGGTGGGCAAGGATGAGCGTCCTCGGCTAGAGCCACGCATTCTGATGCCAGATCAATCCAAAAGCTATCAATCGGCAAGCGACTCTCCGCCTAACATTGAGAACAGTCTCATATTTGGAGACAATCTACTTGCACTCAAGGCCCTTGAAGAAAGGTATTCTGGGCAAGTAAAATGCGTGTTTATTGACCCGCCGTATAATACCGGATCTGCGTTTGAACACTATGACGATGGAATGGAGCACTCACTGTGGCTATCGCTAATGAAGGATCGCCTAGAGCTTCTTCGCGGCCTACTCTCCAATGATGGCTCAATATGGATTGCGATAGACGACAACGAATGCCACTACTTGAAAGTAGTTTGCGACGAAGTATTTGGTCGCAAATGTTTTATGGCTTCGGTTTCATGGCGATCAGCAGATTCAAGCAATAACGATGCGAAGAAGTTCTCGTTAGATCACAATCACATCTTAGTGTATTCAAAAGAGCCTGATTGGAAAACAATACCACTTGCCAGAACCGAGGAAGCAAACGCTCATTACGCAAACCCCGACAACGACCCGCGCGGTCCTTGGTTTTCCGGCAATCTATCCTCGCCAAACCCGCGCCCCAACCTGCGCTATATTGTTCGCGGCCCAACCGGCATCGAAATCCACCCGCCAAGGAATGGATGGAGATGGAGCGAGGCGAGGATGAATGAGATGATTCAACGCAAAGAGATCGTCTTCTCTAAGGACGGAACTCGCGTCATCAAGAAGACATACCTTGCTGATCAAGGTGGGCTTTCTCCTTCAACCATGTGGGACAACATTGAGATAACTGGCCACAATCGACAGGCCAAGTATGAGCTAAAAAAGATTTTCCCTGATGCCGCAACTAGCGATTTATTTGCCACGCCAAAACCCGAGCGATTGATAAAACATATATTGGACATTGCCACTGTTCATGGCGATCTCGTATTGGACAGTTTTGCTGGATCTGGAACAACAGGAGCCGTTGCGCACAAAATGGGACGACGGTGGATCATGGTTGAACTGGGTGAGCACTGTCACACTCACATCATTCCACGAATCAAAAAGGTCATCGACGGAAACGACTCTGGTGGAATCACAGAAATGGTTGGCTGGAAGGGCGGGGGCGGATTCCGATACTTCCGACTTGCCCCTTCGCTCCTCAAGCAAGATGAGTTCGGTAACTGGATCATCAACTCTACCTATAACCCAGAAATGCTGGCGGAAGCGGTCTGTAAGCTCGAAGGGTTCAACTATCAGCCTTCGTCCACTATCTACTGGCAACACGGCCAGAGTACCGAGCGTGACCTTATCTATGTCACGACCCAGACGTTGACCCACTCGCAGTTGCAGGCACTCAGCGAGGCAGTTGGCACAGAGCGTACCCTGTTAGTCATGTGCTCGGCGTATCGCGGTAATCCGGACACCTTTGCCAATCTGACGCTGAAGAAAATCCCCAAATCAGTGCAAGACAAATGCGAATGGGACAAGGACGACTACAGCTTGGCGATAGCGAACCCAATCGCCACCCCAGATGACGATGACGATGTGGCAGTGGAACCGCCAGAAGAGGTGGCTGCTACTCCGACAGTTCAACCCGCTCCAGCTCCAGCGAAGCGTCGAGGACGTCCTCCCAAGGTGCGCCCCGAGAACCCCGGCCAACAGACCCTTCTCTGAGGCACCAGCATGGACCCCCGCGATCTCAAGACGGTTCACAACATCAGTGGGCGCCTGTCGCTACGCGCTCCCCAGGAAACGTCGCTCAGGCGCCTCGCCTATATCGCCGATGTGCTTGCCTTGCACAAGAAGGCTGGCGAATCACCGGACCTGCCAACATTGATCCCGAAGATCAACGACCAGATCACGGCCTCGCGGAACGGAACCGAAAGCGCCTCACGACTAACCGACTTCGAGCGCGGCTTCCCCAGCATGTGCTTCAACCTTGCCACCGGCGTTGGCAAGACGCGCTTGATGGGTGCGTTCATCGCCTATCTCGCCATCGCCAAGGGCATCCGCAACTTCTTCGTCCTGGCACCGAACCTGACCATCTATCGCAAACTGATCAGCGATTTCACCTACAGCAGCGACAACCCCAAGTACGTCTTCCGGGGCCTCAACGAGTTCGCGATCAAGCAGCCGAAGATCATCACCGACGACAACTACGAGCAGGGTCAAGGCGTCCGCGAGTATAAGAAGATCCAGACCAGTGAAGGCGTGGTCATCCAGCAGGAGTTGTTCGAGCGATCCGACGAGATTGTCATCAACGTATTCAACATCGCCAAGCTCACTAGTGAAAGCCGAGGCGGCAGGCAACTCCGCATGCGCCGTGACCGTGAGACGATCGGCGTGGATGGCGGCTATTTCGGTTATCTCGCCGGCCTACCCGATCTCGTGATGCTGATGGATGAGAGCCATCGCTATCGTGGCGAAGGTGGCATGCGCGCCCTCGATGAACTGAAGCCAGTGCTGGCGCTGGAGTTGACCGCCACGCCGCATACTGAGCGCAGTGGCGGCACGGTCCCTTTCAAGAACGTCGTCTTCGATTACCCGCTGGCCAACGCCATGCGCGATGGCTTCGTCAAGCAACCCGCAGTCGCTACCAGCCTCAACCTGCGTGCCGGCCTGCCTCCGGCCGACTTGGAGCGCATGAAGCTGGAAGACGGCGTCCACCTACACGAACACGCCAAGACCAAGCTGACGATCTACACCACTGAGATGAAGATCCCGCCGGTGAAGCCCTTCATGCTGGTCGTGGCCCGTGACATCGGTCATGCTCGCGAGTTGGAGGCGCTGATGACCTCGGCCGAGTTCTTCGGCGGGCGCTATGCGGGCAAGGTCATTACCGTTCACAGCGAAGGAAGTGGTGCCGAAAAGGACGAGATCGTCGAGAAGTTGCTGACCGTCGAAGACCCGACCAATCCCGTCGAGGTGGTCATCCACGTCAACATGCTCAAAGAGGGCTGGGACGTGAAGAATCTGTACACCATCGTCCCGCTGCGGGCGGCGAACGCTATGACCCTGGTCGAGCAGACCATCGGTCGCGGCCTGCGCTTGCCCTTCGGCACCCGCACTGGCGTCCCCGAGGTGGACCAGCTCACCATCGTCGCCCATGACAAGTTCGATGAGATTGTGGCTGCCGCGCGTGCTGGCGGTCTTCACTTCCAGCAGACGATCATCGGCAAAGACGTTCCGATCAATGGCAGCCAAGCGGTGGCCGTTCCCACCGCCGTCGATGTGGCTCTTGGATTGGCGCCGCCGCCGCGCCCGGTTGCACCTCCGGCCGTGGGGGCAACGCCTGCCCTGCTCCCTGCTGCCACACCCTCGCCCGCTCCGCTCCCAACGCCGACGCCCGAAGAACGCCGGGCCGCCGAGATCACCCTCAATACCATTGACCAGTTCCGGCGCACCCTGTCGTCATCGGCCGAGTTGTCGCAGCCTGAGATCCAGGCCCGCATGGCTCGTGAGGTCGAATCAACCTACGCCAAAGGTCAGCAGTTGACCATCGAAGGCGTGGCACCGCCGCCGCCGGACTTCAATCGCGTGGTGGCTCAGGTCGCCGAGGCAGTGACGCGCCTGACCATCGACATCCCGCGCATCATCATCCAGCCGGTTGGCGAGGTGCGCTGCGGCTTTCACGACTTCGACCTCGACGTCAGCAGCATCAACCACCAGCCGAAGGATCGCACGATCGTCGCCCGTGACTTGGAGAACGACTCGGAGCGTCGACTGGATGTGACCGATCAGGTGCATGAACGCCGATTGGAAGATCACCTCGTTCATCTCCTGGTCGACGCTCCTGACATCGACTATGACGCCCACGCCAAGTTGCTCTACAAGCTCTCCGGGCAAGTCGTTGCGAAACTGAAGTCCTACCTCGGTGAGGACGAATCCGTGGTGCGCAACGTCATGCGTGGCAACTGCCGCACCTACGTTGAGTTGATCCTTGGCCAGATGCGGAATCCGGACCACTCCTTCGAGGAGGTCGCTCGTTACGAATCCGTCGTCGCCGAGGGATTCATTCGCATCGACGCCGCCGTCCTTGAAGGCGAACCCGGCAGCGAACCGCTCGACTTCCGCCTGCCAGCGCCCGCCGAGATCGACATCATCCGCATCATCTACGGCGGCTTCGGCAAGTGCGTCTACCCCCGGCAGAAGTTCCACAGCGACCCTGAGCGCAAGTTCGCGGTGGTCTGCGAGCGCGATCCGGCCGTGCTGAAGTGGATGAAGCCCTTCCGGGTCCAGTTCCCCATCCACCTGCGCAACGGCAAGACCTACGAACCCGACTTCGTGGTCGAAACCGACAGCGCCAAGTTCCTCGTCGAGATCAAGCGCCGCGTGGATCTCGCCACCGCCAAGGTTCTAGAGAACAAGCAGGCTGCCGCCGTCTGGTGCGGATACGCCACCAAGCACGCCCAGGAGAAGGGGCTCAAGCCGTGGTACTACCTGCTGATTCCACATGACGATGTGAAGGAGGCGACGGACATGGCAGGATACTCGTCCGGTTTCCGGGTTTCCGCATCTGCTCAAGGGTCTGTGCCATGAAAAAGATTGACGGTCACCCAACAAACATCCGCACCCTCCTCGGAGGTGCCAAGTTCTCAATCGACTATTATCAGCGGGAGTATCGCTGGAAAACTAAGCAGATCGACGAACTCATTCACGATCTAACTGATAAGTTTTTAGAAAGTCACGAGGCGGGTAATGAGCGGACCGCTGTTGAGTCCTACAGTCATTACTTTCTTGGCTCCATCATTACGAGCGTAAGAGATGATGGAAGGAAGTATATCATCGACGGCCAACAACGACTAACATCACTTACAATCCTGCTGATCCATATTTGTCACCTGCTGCAAGATGAGCAGCAAGAAGACCTCGCGTTCTATGGACATTGGTATCGACAAATGCGCGAGGCGGCAGAAGACTATCGTGTCGCCCAAAAACTACGCTTAGAACCCGTGTTCTTCAACTCTCTCAGCAACTTCACGCTTCAATACCCCGTGCTGCTCGCTCCATTGGTAAAAACAGACAGCGATGCTGTCGTGATACAGAAAATGCGTATCGTAGCGCTATATTTAGACATTATGATAGCGCGCAGGGTCTGGAACTGGAGAGACACCAGTTACTCGACCATGCAGTATAATATGTTCCAGTTAGTCATTCTCAACATTCGCGGCAAGGATCCGGTTGAACTCACTAAGATTCTCACAGATCGACTTGCCTCTGAGAAGGAACTCTTTTCAACCAATGACAGATTTAGACTTCACGGCATGAATCGGAGACAGATCCAACGCATGCTTGCCCGAATGACGGATTATGTTGAAACGCAATCTGGCCTACAATCTCATTTGTCCGAGTACATACATCGCCACGGCAAAAACGGCTATGAAGTTGAACATATCTGGGCAAATCACCACGACTTGCACCAAGACGAGTTCGGCCACCCGTCTGATTTCTCCGATTACCGCAATCGCATAGGCGGTCTTTTGCTGCTGCCGAAGAGCTTCAACGCAAGCTATGGCGACCTGCCGTATGAAGAGAAGCGCGAGCACTACTACGGACAAAATCTTCTGGCCAGGAGCCTTCACGAACGGGCCTACGATCATAATCCGGGATTCAGGCGGTTTATCGAGCAGTCAGGGTTGCCTTTCAGGGCGCATCAGCAGTTCAAGAAGCAAGATCTTGATGCACGGCAAGGGCTCTATCAGAAAATCGCTGAGAAAATCTGGAGCCCCGACTTGCTGACGCAAGAGATATAGCGGCATGGAACACGGCACCTCCAGATTGTCGAACGCGGATACAAGACTCTCCGAGTTTATTGAGCCAGCCTGTCAATAGATCACACCGCCAGGATTACTGTTATGCCAGATCTCTCTAGAGAACTTCTCGCTTCATCAGCAAAGTTTCCCATGTGGCAACGTGACGCTTTGCGCCGCTTGACTGCTGGGAAGATACAAGAGCAGGACTACATCGAACTGGTAGCGCTCGCTAAAGCGGAGAAGACCGCGTCAGCTAAGGGAGGCCCAACGGCTGTACCCATTGCCGCAGAACACCTTTCTTGCGCGCATGCCGGTGGCGGGGTGACGACATTGCTAAGTATCCACGATGTTGAAGGGGTAAACGCTCTTGAACCGAAGCAGAGGCTAAACTTTGGTCAGCAGGGAATAACCGTTGTCTTCGGCCGTAATGGCGCCGGAAAGTCTGGATATTCCCGCGTTCTTCGTTGTGCCTGCCGTTCACGGAAAGCGCCATCTATTATCCCAGATGTTACCAAGGCAGGACCAGTACCGATACCAAGCGCCAAGTTCTTAGTGAGGGACACAACCGGGGAACGCGAGGTTTCGTGGATTCACGCCCGGCCATCTCCTGATCAACTTGCCCATCTTGCGGTATTTGACCGCGAGTGTGAGAAAGACATCGTTGATGAGCGAGGCGAGGCTACATTTATTCCTCCGGGCCTGAATCGGTATGATGAACTTGTTCGGATAGTCGATGAAGTGAAGCGCAGAATCGAGGGTGAGGAAACTGGTTAGTGTCTCCAAGGAGTTATTGGCCGTATTGGCATTGATAGTCCAAGACCAGACAGAAGAGAGATACCGTCATGTAACGGATCTGGTGGCCAAGATTTCTTGGGGTAAAACACAGGACGAAAATCTCAAAGCGGCTCGGCTCAAGCTGCTTGCTATGGGAGATCCAGCTTCAAAAGTGAACGCGCTCCGAAGTCTGGCGTCCAGTCTCAGCGCAGTTCGGAAATCGCTTGAAAGCACAAATCTAGTTCTTGGTGATGCGGGGGAAAGGTCGCTGAAGGCCGCAAAGGAGACAGCCGTTACAATGGCTAACGCCGCCGCAAAGGCAGAAGCAGGGGTAGATTTCTCAAAGGAAGTAGCAACGAACATCGGCTCCCAGGTTTGGCAGGAGCTCTATAGAGCAGCGGCAGCTTTTGCACTTGAAGGTTTTCCCGCTGAGCCGCGCTTCCCATCAATAGAGGCTCAATGCCCGCTCTGCCTCCAGGATCTAAGGCCAGAAGCACAAGGTCGGATTCAACGATTCAAAGCCTTCATGTCGAAGGAGGCCAAGATAGCTGCCGATAAGGCGGCGACCGCCCTAAGTGAGACACTTAGGATCATTAGGTCTTGTACCCCACAACCCATTGATCCTCACATTGCTCAGCAGGCGGCTGAGCAGACGACAATAAAGGCGGAAGTAATCACGGGAGTAGTTGCTCGGCTTTCCGCACGACGTGAACAGCTAGTCCTAAATGCCAGTACAGGAGAATGGAAGTCGTTGCCGGCCTTCCCTACCGAAGCGATTGTTGCCATTTCGGCAGCAGAGGCAGAGCTAGAGG
>JFJP01002140.1_pt1 | contig 13900 bp, 9 predicted proteins | sample 431651 | NCBI WGS metagenome assembly JFJP01 (sample SAMN02602958, study PRJNA72255) | Microbial mat metagenome, whole genome shotgun sequencing project. | biome: fresh water; feature: sink hole; material: water; isolation source: purple microbial (photo- and chemosynthetic) mats found in... | reverse complement strand
GTTCAACAGAACCTACAGGTACGAAGTCTTGGATACTTATCTGTTTGAAGATTTTGATCAAGTTCACTAGATTACCAACAACTGGATCACAATCTACAACGAACAACTCCCACATCCAGCACTGGGTAAGTTGCCGCCAAAATCGTATCGGCAACAGGCAGAAGACTCTACATTCTTAATGACTACTTTACGGGGGGGGCTGGGACTACAAATCTTCTTAAAATACCGGATTGGACCGTGCATATCTACATAAATTTATTTACAGGACCCGCTATTATCACTCCGAAGTAACGCGCTATTTGGTACATCTTCATTCTGGTATTGACATACCGTCTTTAGGCAAGACGCCGGTCTGTGTGAGGCAAAAAGAAATCTGCCGCCCCCACACAGACACATCAAACAAGTCGCAAAGCATTTTCGCAAGCGCGATTACAGTCGATCCCGGCTAGGCTTAAACTTATTTCACAAACCAAACAGATTCAACACTGAAATCTTCAAAGTCATAAATAGCAATAGCCGTATGACTAGATTAGTGTTTAACCACGGTAGGATCGGATTTCTCGCTGCTCTTTGCCACCGTCGATTCAAGCACTACTTCTTCTTCAGTCAGCGCTACAGGCTGACGCTCCAGCGCGATTTCCAACACTTTGTCAATCCAGCGCACCGGCACAATTTCCAGCTTGTTCTTGACGTTGTCCGGAATCTCAGCTAAGTCCTTCACATTTTGCTCTGGAATCAGCACTGTCTTGATGCCACCCCGATGTGCCGCCAACAGCTTTTCCTTCAAACCGCCAATGGCCAATACCTCGCCACGCAAAGTAATTTCACCGGTCATTGCGACATCGGAACGTACCGGAATACCAGTGAATATCGATACCAATGCGGTTGTCATACCGACACCGGCCGATGGCCCGTCTTTTGGCGTCGCGCCTTCCGGTACGTGAATGTGGATATCACTCTTCTCGAACGCCTCGCCCTTGATGCCCAACTTCGCTGCGCGGCTGCGCATCACAGTGCGTGCTGCCTCGATCGATTCCTTCATCACGTCGCCCAAAGTACCGGTACGAATGATCGCACCCCTGCCCGGCATTTTGACGGCTTCGATGGTCAGCAACTCACCGCCCACTTCAGTCCAGGCAAGGCCAACCACCTGGCCGATCTGATTCTCTTGTTCGGCAACACCGTAGTCGAAGCGCCGCACACCGAGAAATTTATCGATGTTCTTCGAAGTCAGGGCAACCGTCTTCTCCTGCCTTTTCAACAGCAGCAACTTGACCACCTTGCGGCAGATTTTAGAGATTTCGCGCTCCAGCGAACGCACCCCAGCTTCACGCGTGTAGTAACGAATGATGTCTCGGATTGCGCCCTCATCAACCGTGATTTCCTCAGCCTTCAAACCGTTATTCTTGATTTGTTTAGGCAGCAAGTAGCGTTGCGCAATATTTGTCTTTTCATCCTCGGTGTAGCCGGACAAGCGAATCACTTCCATTCGGTCCAACAATGCTGGCGGGATATTGAAAGAGTTCGAGGTCGCCACGAACATCACATCCGACAAATCGAAATCGACTTCGATATAATGGTCTGAGAAAGTATGATTCTGCTCCGGGTCCAGCACCTCCAGCAAAGCTGAAGATGGATCACCTCGGAAGTCCATGCCCAGCTTGTCGATCTCATCGAGCAGGAACAACGGATTACGTACCCCGACCTTGGCCAGACTTTGCAAAATCTTGCCTGGCATCGAACCGATGTAAGTGCGACGATGGCCGCGAATCTCGGCTTCATCACGCACACCACCCAAAGCCATCCGTACGAACTTGCGGTTGGTGGCGCGGGCGATCGATTGCCCCAAAGAGGTTTTACCTACGCCCGGAGGACCGACGAAACACAGGATCGGCGCCTTCAGCTTGTCGACGCGCTGTTGCACGGCAAGATATTCCAGGATGCGTTCTTTGACCTTATCAAGGCCATAGTGGTCACCTTCCAGGACTTTCTCGGCATTGCCCAGCTCGTTATTGACCTTGGATTTTTTCTTCCATGGCAAACCAACCAAGGTGTCGATGTAGTTGCGCACCACCGTCGCTTCGGCTGACATCGGCGACATTAGTTTCATCTTCTTCAGTTCGCTCTGGGCTTTTTCTAGGGCTTCCTTCGGCATCTTGGCGGCCAGAATTTTCTTTTCCAGCTCTTCCAGATCGGCACCTTCTTCGCCTTCGCCTAACTCCTTCTGGATCGCCTTGACCTGCTCGTTCAGATAGTATTCGCGCTGCGATTTCTCCATTTGCCGCTTGACGCGGCCACGGATACGCTTTTCAAACTGCAGGATGTCCAACTCACCTTCGAGCTGTCCCAACAAGTGCTCGTAGCGCTTAACAATTTTGAAGATTCCCAGAATCACCTGCTTTTGCTCAAGCTTGAGCGGCAGATATGCGGCGATGGTGTCTGCCAGACGGCCGGCATCGTCGATACCCGACAACGAAGTCAGGATCTCTGGTGGAATCTTCTTGTTCAGTTTGACGTATTGGTCGAACTGCTGAACGATGGTGCGACGCATCGCCTCCACCTCAGCCTCATCGCCAAATTCGGATTCGACCAACGTCAGGTCAGCGACGAAATGCGTGTCGAGCTCGCTGATATGATGGATACGGGCTCGCTGCGCACCTTCTACTAATACCTTGACGGTACCATCAGGTAATTTCAACATTTGCAAAATGTTAGCGACACAGCCGATCTCGTAGATATCGTCCGGCAACAGCTCATCCTTGGCGGCAGCCTTCTGAGCGGCGAGCATAATACTCTTACCCTGCTCCATGGCGGCTTCCAAGGCCTTGATGGACTTCGGGCGGCCGACGAACAAAGGGATCACCATATGCGGGAATACCACCACATCCCGTAAGGGCAAGAGAGGCAACCGAGTTTGTTCAGTAAATGTAGCAGTCGTCATAGCGAGCCTTATCAAAGAAACTTAGCAGTGATGTTGGAACGAGTAGCCGAAACTCAAGCCTCAGTTTCGCCTCAGTTTCAACAAGAAATCACCACTTCTAACTTCTATTAGCAATGTGTTGGCAATGCATTCGTGATGGTAAATAAAAAAGCCACACGCGAAGATCTCTTCGGGTGACTTTTTATTGAAGCTAATTCAATTATGTTTTAGAAAATTGTATTACTTTTGCCTAAAAAGCCTGCTTAAACTCTTAAGTTTTACATGATTTTATATATTTTCTGAAACAACTTACGATGACCTAATCGATGCACAAGCGAAAGTAAACGTAGAACAGTTCGCAGAACACGCTGCTGGCCGCGATTATTTCGCCCGAGATACTTTAGGCTGCTCATGGTAAATCAGCAATGGCTTAGCGCCGCTGGTGACAGTATTTTCGTCCACGACCACCTTAGCGACGTTTTGTTGACTTGGCAAGTCGTACATGACATCCAGCAGGATGTGTTCGAGAATAGAGCGTAAACCACGTGCTCCGGTCTTGCGCGCCAATGCCTTACGGGCAATTGCCTGCAGCGCGGCAGGGTAAATTTCCAGCTCGGCCCCATCCATTTGCAACAGCTTCGAATATTGTTTTACCAACGCATTTTTCGGAGCGATCAGGATTTCGATCAGCGCCTCCTCGTTCAACTCCGCCAACGTTGCGATCACCGGCAAACGGCCGACCAGTTCCGGAATCAGGCCGAAACGCATCAAATCTTCCGGCTTGGTGTCCAGCAGCACTTCGCCTGAGGTACGCTGGCTCTGATTTTTCACGCTTGCCGAGAAACCAATACCGCTCTTTTCAGAACGATCTGAAATGATCTTTGCCAAGCCATCAAATGCACCGCCGCAAATAAACAGAATATTGGTGGTATCGATCTGCACGAAATCCTGATTCGGATGCTTGCGACCACCTTGCGGGGGTACCGAAGCCATGGTACCCTCAACCAGCTTCAGCAATGCCTGCTGCACACCCTCGCCTGATACGTCGCGGGTGATGGATGGATTGTCTGATTTACGGGAAATTTTATCGATTTCATCGATATATACGATGCCGCGTTGCGCCTTCTCAATTTCATAATTGCAGTTCTGCAATAATTTTTGAATGATGTTTTCGACGTCTTCGCCTACATAACCGGCTTCGGTCAGGGTCGTAGCGTCCGCAATCACGAAAGGAACGTTCAGCATGCGCGCCAACGTCTGTGCCAGCAAGGTCTTGCCGGAGCCGGTCGGGCCTACCAGTAGAATGTTGCTTTTCGCTAGCTCGATATCATTCTTCTTGCCTAAATGCTTCAGACGCTTGTAGTGGTTGTAGACCGCCACCGACAAAATTCGCTTGGCCGGCTCCTGCCCAATCACATACTGGTCGAGCAAATCGCAAATTTCTTGCGGGATCGGCAATTCCGATTTCTGACAATCCAGCGTTTCAACATTCGAAGCTTCATCGGTAATGATGTTATTGCAGAGATCGATACATTCATCGCAGATAAATGTCGATGGCCCAGCGATGAATTTCTTCACCTCATGCTGGCTCTTGCCGCAGAAGGAGCAGTAAAGCAGTTTTTCGCCGCTGGAAGATTTTTTATCAGACATAAAGGCAAAGTTTAAGTAAATCTATAGGGGTATGGCATTGCTTTTATATTACCTGGGAAATTGAAGTTCGTCACAACAGGAAAATACAAAACACACTGTCCGTGACTATACGACATCTACGAGAAATAAGAGAAGAGCACAATCGGCGCCGGCGCACATCAAGCAGCATGCTGCTTGATGTGCGCCGGTACTTTTGGAGCGTGGCGTTTTATCAATACGCTATGATCAAGCGCGTGTCACCAGAACCTTATCAATCAGGCCGTATTCTACTGCTGCATCGGCAGACATGAAATTATCCCGATCAGTATCCGTGCTGATCTGTTTAATGCTACGCCCGGTCTTGTCGGCCAAGATACCGTTGAGGCGTTCGCGCAGATATAGTATCTCGCGCGCCTGAATCTCGATATCCGAAGCCTGCCCTTGCGCACCACCCAATGGCTGGTGAATCATGATGCGCGAATTCGGCAACGAAAAACGCTTGCCATTGGCTCCAGCCGCCAACAGGAAAGCACCCATCGAAGCCGCCAATCCAGTACACAAAGTGGAGACTGCTGACTTGATGAACTGCATGGTATCGAAAATCGCCATGCCAGCAGACACCGAACCGCCGGGAGAATTAATATAAAGAGAAATATCCTTATCCGGATTCTCGCTTTCCAGGAACAGTAATTGCGCCACTACCAGGTTGGCGGTCTGGTCGTTGATCGGGCCAACCAGGAAAATGATGCGTTCACGCAGCAAACGCGAGTAAATATCATAGGAACGCTCACCGCGACCACTTTGCTCAATTACGATAGGCACCATGCCGAGCATGTCAGTATCCAGTGCCAAATTACGATTAAAGCCTATCATATTTTTCCTTATGAAGAGCGCTCAAACTAGATCAGCCCGCTAATCACGTCCAACACTGCCGGACATGATGCCGAGACTCATTAAGCTTATTGCCAGTTGTTGCTCATCAATTCATCGAACGCAACCGACTTTTCAGTCACTTTCGATTTTCCCAACACGTAGTTGACGACGTTTTCCTCCAAAACAAGAGCCTCAACTTCTGCCATGCGGCGGCGATCGCTGAAATAGTATTTCAAGACTTGCTGTGGATCTTCGTAGCTTTTGGAAAAGTCCTCAACTTGCGCCTTGACTTGTTCAGGCGTAGCTTGCAGCTTATTTTTCCTGACCACTTCGGCCAGAATCAGGCCGAGGCGAACGCGACGCTCTGCCTGAGCGGTGAACAGCTCAGGTGAGAATGACGTATCGCTGACCTTCATACCGCGTTGTGCCATATCTTGACGGGTCATTTCAACCAGACGCTCAACATCTTGATCGATCAGTGCCTTCGGCACGTCCAATTCACTGACCTTGATCAGCGCATCCATCACGCTATCCTTGTTCTTGGCATTGACGCGGGAACTGACTTCACGCTCCAGGTTAAGCTTGATGCCAGCGCGCATCTTGTCCAGATCGCCGTCTTGGATACCCAGCGACTTGGCAAATCCGGCATCGACTTCTGGCAGATGCCCCCACTCCAGCTTTTTCAGCATGATAGTGAATTCTGCAGTCTTGCCGGCGACGTCCTTGCCGTGGTAATCAGCCGGGAAAGCCAGCTCAAATGTCTTCGATTCGCCAACTTTGAGGCCAATCGTGGCGCCTTCAAAATCAGGCAACATGCGGGCTTCGCCTAATACGTAGGCGAAGCCGTCAGCCTTATTACCCTGGAATTCAACACCGTCGATCTTGCCTACGAAATCGACAGTCACGCGGTCGCCATTCTGTGCAGACAGATCGCTGCCGCCGTCGCCGTGCGCGCCTTGTTCGCCCTTGACGTGATAGTGCACGCGCTGCTTGCGCAGGATGTCGATGGTCTTGTCGATTTCGGAATCGCTGACCTCAACTTTGATCTTTTCAACTTCAACGCCGGTAAGATCACCGATCTTGACTTCTGGGTAGACTTCGAAAGTCGCGTCGAATACCAAGGTGCCTTCAACCACGCCTTCGCTACTCTTCGGCTCGATCTTTGGGTAACCGGCGACGCGCAAGTTATTTTCGTTGGCGGCAGTGTTGAATGCGCTACTGACTTTGTCGTTCAGAACTTCGGCTTCGACCTGATAGCCGTACTGTGCTGCAACCATCTTTATCGGCACTTTGCCTGGGCGAAAGCCTGGGGCTTTAGCAGTTCGAGCACGAACCTTCAAGCGCTTTTCGACTTCGATTCTCACTTCACTGATCGCAATAGTTAAGTTAAGGCGGCGTTCAAGTTTATCCAGAATTTCGACTGCAGTTGCCATGTGGATCGTCCAAAAATTAAAAAGTCCGTAGTGAGACAAGGGTGATCCGAGCCACGCAATTACCCCGTCAGGCCAGGATTACTAGTAACTGGAGTGATAAAATATTGTCATTTTCACCCTACCCCGTCACGCTAAAGTCCGATATTCTATACATAAAGAGGCCGTTGCGCCAAAACGCGTCACGCGCAACGGGTATTAAGAAGCATACTTGTTTGAGCGGGATCTGGTTACCTTACGAGACCGGCGCCGCTATCACGCTATTTTGCGGGCTACCATCCACCAATTCACTCGAATAAGTCAGGTAGACCAGTGTCAGTATATTAGGCTTTGGATCGACCGGCCACACAATATTTAGGCGCTTGAACAATACCGACATGCGTTCAGTGAAGACATCTTCCCGCAACGGAAGCTTGTGCAATCAATGCCTCCAAGTGATCTTCAACTAGAACTACCGAGCCCTTGACGCCGCCTGTTCACGCTCCCGAAGCGCAACAGGTAACGCCCTGCACCCTTGGATCGTCACAGGCCTTGACCACAACCCGATCATTCCGGCCGACCCAGCGAAATACAGCACCCACCTCACAAACTTGCTCCGATGCCGTTTACACCGCATCCGTTGCTATTATGGCAAATCCAAATAACGCGAACACCGCCAAGGACTTTGTCCGCATGCTTTCTCCGAGAAATAAAATTTGATTGTGTGCCGAAGAAACCGCCCGATGTTAGCGATTTTTCGCCTTGCAAAAGCAACAGACATAAAAAATCTCCGCACAAGATGGGTTCTGAATACTTCAGAAAGACGGCAATCATACCGACAGATGGTGCGACCGAGAGGACTCGAACCTCCACAAGATTGCTCTCGACAGGACCTAAACCTGTTGCGTCTACCAATTTCGCCACGGTCGCATTTGAAATTTTTTTACCTAATATTGTTTCGCAATATTAAAGATTTATTCAATTCCATTCTACCGCAAGCTGCCGGATATGGCGAGAGGCCTTGGTATTTCCGCGTCAAATTTATGACGACAGCCGCCGCCATCACTGCGGCTTCTTGACACGAAAGTCAGCATGATCGGCCCGCAGCGCCGTTCTGCAGATTCGACAATTGCATTTTACGGAGCGACACCGGCAGCAATGTCGTATTCAATCTGATCGATCAGAATCACCGAAGTGCGGATGATCATGCCAAACAGCGCAATCACACCGAGCTACGCGACGAAGCCGAACGGCAGATGCAGGATCAGCAGCGCCACCGACGCATAGCTTGTCGATCGGATTCTCGTGCACACCTACCACAACCTCCTTGGCGCCCTGGCACGCCACGCTGACCACCGGCGTGCCGGCCGCCACCATACTTGTCCGGCATTTACACTGATCGCTGTGACGACGGTTTGTAACTGTATCAGTTGTAAATCATTCGGATCGAGGCACATCAAGACCTGGCCGCTTCTGACCATCGTACCGACATCCATCTGGTGCGTGATGATCTTGTCGGCCACCATGGTCGGCCGAATATTGTCAGTCACCTCCAGCTTTTTGGAGCACGCCACTGCCAACAACAAAGAACATATCAAAACGACATGTGGGATGCCAAACACGCGCCGGTTAGATGCAACCTAACGCTAAATTATCTTGATCAACACAGTTTTTCCTTTACTATTCATAGCTGTCGCGGGTTTGCGTATTACCATCAGCCGCTACGGTTTTTTTATTATCAGGGCAGCAAAGCCATACCTGGGTACGCCGTGATTCAGCTCACGGGTTCACATCATGAAGTCAACAGTTCATAACTTGCCACTCAGTAATTATAATTGCGCAGGTTCAAGTTTGAACAAGGCTTTTTACATGTGCAAAACCGAAACAAAATATCATTTACACAACTATTCGCGCCTTGCGTCTGAGCTGATGTCCTAATGTCTGCTAATCATTACGAAAATTTTCCAGTCGCGTCCATACTCCTTCCTGCTCGCTTCCGCCCCGCAGTACAAGCGATTTATGCATTCGCCCGCAGCGCCGACGACATTGCCGACGAAGGTGATGCCAGTGCCGAGCAGCGCTTGCAGGCGCTGCTCGCATTCGACACCGCGCTGGACTGGATCGCACTGAAGCTGCCCGCAGAAGACGCCTTGTTCCAGGCGCTGCAACAAACCATCATCGAATATGATTTACCGCTGACGCCGTTTCGCGACTTACTATCGGCATTTAAGCAGGACGTCATGACAACACACTACAGTCAATTCACGGAATTGCTTGATTATTGTCGGCGCTCCGCCAATCCGGTCGGCTTCCTGATGTTGTATTTATATGACGAGGCGAACGAACGCAACCTGCAGGATTCAGATGCCATCTGCTCGGCATTGCAGCTCATAAATTTTTTGCAAGATGTCGCTGTCGATTGGCAAAAGGCGAGGATATACCTACCACTAGAAGACTTGCATCGCTTCGGTGTGCCGACATCTCAAATCGCCACAAGCACAGTAAACCATGCCTGGCGCAGGCTGATGCAGTTCGAGGTGGCGCGAGCGCGCAGCATGATGCGCGCCGCTGCGCCGCTAGCCTTGCGCCTGCCCGGACGGATTGGCTGGGAGTTGCGGCTAGTGGTACAAGGCGGCTTGCTCATACTGGAAAAACTCGAAGCAGCAGACTACGATATGTTCCGCCACCGACCCAAGTTGGGCAAGCTAGATTGGCTGCTGCTGGCGTGGCGCGCGCTGCGCATGTGATGTACTCAGCATATGCGCAGCAACGACCGAAGCATCGTCCAACAGCACGAAATACGAATAAATCCAGATACTTCGACAAGCAAACTGTATTTTGTACGTATACTTAAGGAAAGTTGCTTTTTACGAATCCCGGACCATCGACTTTGTACCGTTGCAACATACTGTTATCGCCTCCTGTTACCATTTGCAAACCTATGTCACCAGACGATTACTGCCAACAAAAAGCTGCTCAGAGCGGCTCCAGCTTTTATTACAGCTTCCTATTTCTGTCGATTGAGCGTCGTCGCGCCATCACGGCACTGTATGCGTTCTGCCGCGAAGTAGACGATACCGTCGATGACTGCACCGATGAAAGCGTAGCGCGTACCAAGCTCATGTGGTGGCGCAAGGAAATCGCTGCGATGTTGGCCGGCAACCCCACTCATCCAGTAACGAAAGCGCTGCAACCGCACCTGCTGACCTATGGGCTGGATGGCCAGCATCTACAAGCAATCATCGACGGCATGGAAATGGATCTGAATCAGACCCGCTATCTCGACTATCCCAGCCTGAAGCAATATTGCTGGCATGTGGCGGGCGTGATCGGCATCTTGTCGGCCAGAATTTTCGGAGTAAGTCAGCCGCAAACCTTGCAATTCGCCGAGAAACTCGGGCTCTCACTCCAACTGACGAACATCATCCGTGATGTCGGCGAAGATGGTCGCAAGGGCCGCATCTATCTGCCAGCCAATGAACTACAGCAATTCGGCGTCACCGCCGCCGACATCCTGAACGCCCGTTACAGCGACAATTTCGTCAACCTGATGCGCTTTCAGGTAGCCAGAGGACAGCAAGCCTATGACGAAGCTTTTGCATTGCTGCCCAAGCAGGACCGCCGTGCGCAACGTCCGGGCCTGATGATGGCAGCGATCTATCGAGCCCTGTTGGTCGAAATCGAGCGTGACGGCTTCCATGTGCTGAACCAACGAATCTCACTGACGCCGATTCGTAAATTATGGTTGGCGTGGAAGACCTATGTGCGCGAGTTAACCTTCACATGAAAACGCCGCCATCTCCACGTACTCAGGGATCCACCTTAACGGTAAAAATGGCTGCCTTCGCGCGCGGGAATGACACGCCAAGTTATTCTGGGAACGAATTCAATGGCCACTAACATGCAGCAGGTTGCGGTAATCGGCGCCGGCTGGGCCGGTTGCACCGCAGCGGTCGAGCTAACTATCGCTGGTCACCAGGTCACCTTATTCGAAGCCAGTCGCCATCTTGGTGGGCGAGCGCGCCGGGTCGAAATCAATGAGCTGACGCTGGACAACGGCCAGCATATTCTGCTTGGCGCCTATAAAAATAGCCTGAACATGATGCGCAAGGTCGGCATCGACCTGGCCACTGCCATGCTGCGCCTGCCGCTACAAATGTGCTATCCAGGCGACGGCATGACCTTTATCGCACCGCACCTGCCGGCGCCGCTGCACCTGGCGCTGGCGCTGTGGCGCGCGCATGGTATAGATCGCGAGGATAAATTGGCGTTGGCGCGTTTTTCATCGGCAGCGCGCTGGATGGGCTGGCAATTGCATGATGACTGCAGCGTCAGCACACTGCTGGAACGTTTCGACCAGACTGAACGCTTGATCCAGTTGATGTGGCGTCCGTTATGCCTCGCTGCACTCAATACCCGCCCCGAACGAGCTTCAGCGCAAGTGTTCTTGGCGGTATTGCGCGATAGCCTCGGCGCCAGGCGCAGCGCATCAGACATGCTGCTTCCGCGGGTTGATCTAAGCAGCCTGTATCCGCAACAAGCGGCGGCGTTCATCGAAGAGCGCGGCGGCACTCTGGAATCTGGCCGTAGCATAAGGAAATTGCGGCGCCACGGCGTGCACTGGCAACTCGATAGCACTGACGCCAGTCTGGATTTCGATGCCGTGGTCATCGCCACGCCGCCCGAGATCGCTTCCGGCCTGCTGGACGGCATCGCCGATGCAGCACTGGTCTCACACCTGCGCGACTTTGAATACGAGTCGATTACCACCTGCTACCTGCAATATCCGGGCGAGCTTCGATTACAGCGCCCGTTCTTCGCCTTGATCGATATACCACCAACCACAGAACCGACCAGCGTACCGACCTGGGGCCAATTCGTATTCGATCGTGGCCAACTCGATCCGGCTCAGACAGGCTTACTAGCAGTCGTGATAAGCGTGTCGTCGGCGGCCATCGAGTCTGGCCACGAAGCGCTGGCGCACAATATCGCCGCGCAACTTGCCGCAACCTTCAAGCAGCCGCAATTGGCGCACCCAATATGGGCCCGCGTGATTTCAGAAAAGCGCGCCACCTTCGCGTGCACGCCGGCCCTAGCTCGTCCAGTTAACCACAGCGGCCTGGAAAGACTACTCCTGGCAGGCGACTACACCGCCAGCGACTATCCGGCAACGCTGGAATCAGCGGTGCGTAGCGGTAAGCTGGCAGCACAGAAATTGCTCAAGCAACTACGCTAAGTTCGCCTCCAGCTGGCGATACAGCCAATCTTCGGTACGACACGGCGGGCACTACTTTCGCTTGAAGAAGCTTCATGCCAGACATCAATTGATTTCCACTATACCGGCATGCTTTTCCTCTAATATAGCGGCTGGACCATATCTGACAAAGACCAGCGGAGAGCCTTATGTCTATAATTGCCTGCGTCGAAGACCTGCGCATACTAGCCCCAAAGCGCGTGCCAAAATTCTTCGACGACTATGCCGACAGTGGCTCCTATAACGAATTTACTTGCCGCGCCAACAGCAACGAATTGGCAGGAATACAGTGGGACAATGGCGAAATGCTGGGCGCCATCGCCACCCAAAAATTCAGAATTCCGTGTATCTTGTCGACCGCGAGAATCTGTTCGATCGAGGATGTCGCCAGCGTCACCACCAAACCGTTTTGGTTCCATCTGTATGTGATACGCGACCACGACTTCATCAAATCGCTGATTGATCGAGCCAAGGCGACCAAGTGCTCGAAGTTGACGCTGATGCTGGATTTGCAGATTCTTGGAAAACGCCAAAAGGATCTGAAGAATAGCATGTCGGTGCCGCCAAAGATGATGCTGACCAACCTCATAGACCTCGCTTCCAGACCGGGCTAGGCCTTGCATGCACTCGGCGGCCGTAAATCGTTCGGTAACCTGGTGGGCCACGTCAAGGGTACGAATAGCACCATAACGCTGAGCAAATGGACTGCTAGCCAATTCGACCCGCCCCTGTTTTAGGACGGACATCTCCTGGATCAAGTAACAATGGGGTGGCAAGCTGGTTCTGAAAGGCATCCTCGACATCGAAGATGCCAAGATCACCGCTCGCAACGGTGCCGACGCCATCGTCGTCAGCAATTACGGCGACCGTCAACTAGATGGCGCAGTGTCGTCGATATCGGCGCTGCCGGTGATTGCCTATGCGGTAGGCGACCAGATCAAAGTCTGACTCGATGGCGGCATCCGCAGCGGCCAGGATCGATCACACTGGGGGCCAGGGGCACCATGATCAGCCGCGCCTTTTTGTACAGCTTGGGTCTGATGGATGAAAACGGAGATCACCAGAATGCTGTAAATACCGCAACAGGAACTGGATGTCGGCATGGTGCTGACAGGTAACAAGTATATCAAGGATGTCGAGCTGCAGCTCATCCTTTGATCTGCGCTTTGGCGCACACCGCACAATATCCGGCTCAACGAGCAGGCACGCTCATTACGTAACGTCGAACTGATTGAGCCACACGTTATGTGCAAGCAGTCGCCCCGACAGAAATTCGCTAATTTTGTCATCGGACCACCCGCCATATCTCACATTGCGGGATTTTTCTGACGCCATCCCTGGGATACTCCGTCCTTGCAGTCATTACGGATCATGTATTGCACCGTCTCGGGAAATGACGAACCCGGAGTAATATACTGGCTGGTTGAAATCAGAATCCAGTCGCGGCGTACCTACATCGACATAAATAAAAACACCGAAAGGAAGCGACGGCAAGATTTGATTGTCGAATAGCGGAGCGTAACCTGCTGAAGCCGAATCATGTTCGGATTTCTCGGAGCTTATTGCGTATACTTGCCTATTGCGTATGCTTCGACAGCAATAGTCTCTTGGAGAGACTGCAAAACAGTCACAGCCGACCTGAAATGCATTTACCAAGGTAGTACAGAAGAGCAGACCCTGGCAGAGCTGAGGTGCTTTGGTCAGCAATCGAATTGGACAGTACCCTCAGATCGCCAAATCATGTACTACCCATTGGGTCAATTTGCGTACGTTGTTTGATTACCCATCAGAAATTCGCAAGGCGATCTATACGAC
>JFJP01011307.1_pt2 | contig 13901 bp, 7 predicted proteins | sample 431651 | NCBI WGS metagenome assembly JFJP01 (sample SAMN02602958, study PRJNA72255) | Microbial mat metagenome, whole genome shotgun sequencing project. | biome: fresh water; feature: sink hole; material: water; isolation source: purple microbial (photo- and chemosynthetic) mats found in... | reverse complement strand
ATAAACTTGACCAAATTTTAGCCGCCGTCGTGACAACCGCCCATGAATTTTTAGCCACCTTGCCTGAGCGCGCCGTCGGGACAACCTCACCCGCGACCTTTGAACCGCTGCCTCTACCAACTGACGGCATGGGCGCGGCGACGGCCTTAGCCACCTTCAAAAATCGTTATGAACCCTGGCTGAGTGGCAGTGCGGGGCCGCGTTATTTTGGTTTTGTTACGGGGGGCGTAACCCCTGCGGCCTTAATGGGCGATTGGCTGACCAGTTTATATGACCAAAACGCCAGTGGCTCAACCGAGTCCTGTGCGCCCCAAATTGAGTTGGATACCCTGGGCATGTTAGGCCAAATGTTTGGCTTATCTGCCGCCCACCAGGGCAGTTTCGTCACGGGGGCGACCATGGCGAACTTTGTGGGCATGGCTTTGGCGCGGCAATGGGTGGGACAACAGCAGGGCGTTAATGTGGCGCAACAGGGCGTGTGGTCACTGAAACCGTTTAAGATATTCAGTGGCACGCCTCATTCTAGTGTTTATAAAGCGTTATCAATGGTGGGCTTAGGGCGAGAGGCCATGACCAAATTGCCCTGTTTGCCTGAGCGCGAGGCAATTGATGTGGCGGCGTTGGAGGAGGCTCTCCAACAACAGGCGGGGCAACCTTGCGTGGTGGTCGCCAATGCGGGGACGGTTAATACGGTGGATTTTGATGATTTAGCGGCGATAATCGCCCTGAAAAGTCGTTACAATTTTTGGCTGCATGTGGATGCCGCGTTTGGTGGCTTTGCGGCCTGTTCGCCCCATTATCGTCATTGGGTGCAGGAGCTAGATTTGGCCGATTCCATCACCATTGACGCGCATAAATGGCTTAATGTACCATACGATGCAGCCATGCAATTTAGTCGCCATGCCGCGTTGCAAATGGAAGTGTTTCAAAATGCGGCGGTCTATCTTAATCAGGTTTTCAGCCCCAGCAATTTTGTCCATTTAACCCCTGAAAATTCGCGCCGATTGCGCGCCCTTGCTAGTTGGTTTAGCCTCATGGCCTACGGTGAACAGGGTTATGCGGAGATTGTGGAGCGTAATTGTGACCTCGCCCAGTGGCTAGGTGAGCAAATCGCGGCCTCAGACCAGTTCAAATTGCTTGCCCCCGTGCGGCTAAATGGGGTCTGCTTCACGCTGAACCATGAGCCATTGTCGCTAGAATTGATACAACATTATTTAATATTACTAAAAGAAAGCGGCGCGGTGTTCCTCACCCCAACGGTTTATTACGGTACGCCCGCCATTCGCATCTCCATCACCAACTGGCGCACTACCGAACAGGATGTAGCCATGGCCTGGCAAGCCTTGCAAGAAACCTCCCTGAAATTCACGCTTTAAATGGCTTATGAAGGTTCGGAAAATAAATCGGTAAAGAATAACCTGTAAAAAACAAGGAGTCCGCAATCCTTTGCGGACTCCTAATGGTCATCATAAATGAGTAGTTACCAGCGGCCTTTATTTGGTCTCAAGGCAAAATTAGAGTAAAATGGCAATATGCCCATTTATGACACGCAAAATCGCTTAGTGCAGCTTGGCGCGGAGGTTGGCAAAGGGGGCGAGGCGGTGATTCATCAGGTTTTAGGCCGTCCGCAACAATTGGCCAAGGTTTATACGAGCGCGCCGCGTCAAGGTTATGACCAGAAATTGGCCTGGATGTTGGCCTATCCACCCCATGACCCGACGGCGGCGCAAGGCCATGCCTCCATCGCCTGGCCGACGGATTTGCTTTATGACGACCAGCAACAATTTGTAGGCTACCTCATGCCCTACATTCAAAAGGCCGTCCCGTTGCTAGAGGTTTTTAATCCCCGTTTGCGGGCGCGCACCTTGCCAGGCTTTGATTTGCGTTATCTTTATCGCACGGCGCGTAATGTGGCCGTCACATTGGCGGCGATTCATGCTCAAGGGTATGTGGTCGGTGATGTGAACGAAAGTAACATTTTAGTCACGCCCTCCGCCTTAGTGACCATGATTGACACCGACTCCTTTCAGGTGCAACGGCAAGATGGGGCGCGCTTGGTTTTTTATCCCTGCCCCGTTGGCAAGCCCGAATATACCTCGCCTGAATTGCAGGGGCGTTCTTTTCAGCAGGAGGTGCAAAAGCCAGAGCAGGATTGTTTTGGTTTAGGCGTGTTGATTTTCCAATTGCTCATGGAGGGCAGCCACCCATTTCGGGCGCAGTGGCTACAAACAGGCGACCCGCCACCAACAGAGGAGCGTATTCGGCAGGGCTTTTTTCCCCATGCTGAACCTGCGCTTGGCCCAGTGGCTGTTCCCACCAATGCGTTGGGCTTGAATAGTTTGCACCCTAAATTGGCCTATTTGATGCGGCTCTGTTTTGTGGAGGGGCATCAGCAGCCGCGCCAACGCCCCGCGCCTGACTTGTGGGGGCAGGTGATTGCTGAGGCAGAAAAGGCGTTAGTGGAATGTAAGCAAGGTCATTTTTACGCGGGGCATTTGGACAGTTGCCCTTATTGCCAATTGAAACAATCTCGCCGCACCCCGCCACCCGTCGCGCCGCGCGTTAATAGTTATCCACCCACAAACCGCCCCCTAAGCCGTAGTTTTAATCTTCCTTCTCCTACACCTCCCTCTAAACCAAAGGTGATGACCTCCAAAATTTTTTCGTTGCCTATGCGAACGGCTACGCCATCACCGCTTGCACCGCCCCGCCCTCAACCTAGTTCAGTGACCATGCAGGCGCAACGGGTAATCCAAAAATGTCCGCAATGTAATCAGGGCAATCCTAGCGATGAGATTTATTGCCAAACATGTTTACATCAATTGACCCCGAATCGGATGTGTGGTTATTGTAATCAAGAAACGCCGTTACGGGGTAGTTATTGTGTTCATTGTGGACGGCAGTTATAGTGGAGACCAGCCCTTATAAGTAGGAGTTACGCAAACACCTCACCCCAACCCTCTCCTACGTAGGAGAGGGCGCAAAATCTCCCTCCGATGTCGGGGGGATTTTCGTAGGGGCAATGCCTTGTGCTTGCCCACAATGGGGGCAAGCACAAGGCATTGCCCCTACGAAAATCATTAAATCGGTATAATGTCTAATGTAGTTGGTTAGACCTCACAGGTTTCAAAAACCTGTGAGGTCTTTTTTTTATTTGGCATAACTTCGCTTGACAAAAATTTAATAGCAAATATAATTCGTATCACAAACTATTTTTGCTATCAACAATTAAATTATAAAACAATTGTTGATAAAATGATATTTATTAACGATAAAGTTGTTAAATGAGATTTGTAGGGGCAGGGCTTGTCTCTGCCCAATGTGTGGGCGACCACAAGGGTACGCCCCTACATTAATCGTCCCATATTCATTTAGGAACACTTTATTTGGCTCAAAAAAAGTGAGGTTGGTTGATGGAAGATACACCCCAAAGCAGGCAAGACCGAGTAGTTTCTATTAGGAATTTATTTGTTTCATTGATGTGGATTGCTCATCGGCAATTTTCGCAATCATTACAGGTGTTTGATTTAACGCGGCCACAGTTTATTACCCTTCATGCCTTAGTCGCTCATAATCAACCTTGCCCCATGCGAGATTTGACCGATGTAACGTTTCAGGATGCCCCGACCATGACGGGGATTGTTGACCGTTTGATTAAAATGGGGTTGGCTGAACGCACTCGTAGTAAAATTGACCGTCGGGTGGTGCTGGTGCAGGCGACTACCGCTGGGGCAGATTTAGCTAAACAAGTTGATGAAAAAAGCCTCGAAGATGATATGTGTGGTTATGCGGCCTTAACCGATGAGGAGTTAAATGCCTTAGAACAACTGGCAACGTATATCTTGCGAATGTATATGCAACGATATATGGCGGCGCAAAATGGCGATATGAATGAAGTCATGGAAAAAATTAAGTTGTTCAGAACTGACCCGATTTTTTATGCTAAGTTGCATAATGAAAAAACTCAGCATGAACGAATGGAAACCGTACAACAATTTGAAACGAGTAACGCTAATTTACCCGAAGAAATGTCTGTTTTTTAGACCTGCAAGGTTTTAGAAACCTTGTAGGTCTTTCTAAATGTTAAATTACCGTCTAATATTACGTATTTAAGGAGATGTGCATGAATATGAAGAAGTCGTTGTTGTTTTATAGTGTATTGATGAGTTTGTTGTTAATGGTAACGGCATGTAATCGGGGGTCACAAGCCACCCCTGAAGCCGCGGCAGTCGTCCCTACAAAGGAAGCGGTCAAAGGTGTCCCGGTTGAGGTTGCCCCAGTCAATAGCGGTGACATTGCGTTAGTTTACGCTTATAGCGGCAACTTGCAAGCGGCAGATGATGTGAATATTTTGCCGAAAGCGGCGGGGGAAATTGTTTCGCTCATGGTTGATGTGGGCGATGTGGTCAAGGCGGGTCAGCCGATTGCGTTAGTGCAAAAAGACCGTTATGAATTGCAACTGAAACAAGCGCAAACTCAGTTAAAAACGGCTGAACTGAATTTGAATAAAATGTTACAAGGCTCTCGGTCTGAAGAAATTGCGACGGCGCAAGCGGCCGTAGAATTAGCCCGCGCCATGTTACGCGATGTGTCAACGGTGAGTGATGATGAACGCACCAAAGCCGTAACGGAATTGGCGCGCGCCGAAGCGACCTTAAAGAAAGCCCAAGCGGACTATGACAAAATTTCTTGGGCGGGTGATGTGGGGACAACGCCGCAAGCCTTAGCCTTACAAGATGCCACGATTTCTTACGAGAGTAAATTAGCGGGTTATAAACTTGATAGCAAGCCAACCGATACCCAACTTTCTCCCCTCATGTTACAGTTGGCGCAGGCGGAATTGAACTTGGTGAAAACGAAAGCACCTTTCCGCGAAATTGATTTTGATATAGCGCGTAATGGGGTAGCCCAAGCCAAAGTGGGCGTTGATTTAGCTCAACTGACGCTCAATGATACCACCATCAAAGCTCCGTTTGATGGGATTGTGGCCGAGCGTTATGTGGCGCAAGGGAGTACGGTCAGCCAAGCGTCGCCAGTAGTACGTTTCCTTAGCGCAAAGATGGAAGTGCAAATCAATGTGGAAGAGAGTCGGATTGGGAATGTTAAAATTGGACAAAACGCAGCTTTGCGGGTGTCTGCTTACCCTGGCCAAGATTTTCCCGCTATCGTCACCAAAATTGCTCCCATCGCTGACAAAGATACCCGTACTTTTGTGGTGACAGTCGCACCGCAAGATGAGAAAGATGAGTTAAAAGCGGGCATGTTTGCGACGGTTTCGCTGTTGATAGATGAAAAGAAAGACACTATCTTAGCTCCCTTAACCTCCATTACAACGGTGAATGACCAAAATGTGGTTTATGTGGTGAATGGCGACAAGGTAGAGTTACGTAAAGTTGAGATTGGCATTGCCAATGGCGACCAAGTAGAAATTTTAGCAGGCGGCCTGAAAGCCAATGATAGGGTTGTGGTCATCGGCCAGCCTGATTTGCAAGATGGGGCAGTGGTTGAGGTAGTAAATAATTAGTCATTCGTCGGTTGTCATTTGTCCTGTGTCATTTTAACCAGTGACGAATGACCTGTGACCACTGACGAATAACTAAGGACATAAATACATGTGGCTAACAACATTATCTGTTCGTAGACCCTTAACCATTACGATGGTGATTTTGGGCATGATTGTTTTGGGCTGGCGGGCGTATGGTTTGCTGAAGGTAGACCGCTTCCCGAAAGTAGATTTTCCAATTGTTACGGTAGTGACAACCTTTCCAGGGGCTAGTCCTGAAGACGTAGAAAGTTTAATTGTGAAACCCGTTGAAGATGCGGTGGCGGGGATTGCGGGGATTGACCAATTAACGGCGCGCGCCGTTGAAGGCGCGGGTACGGTTATTATCCAATTCAAACAGGGGGTTAATGGCGCGCAAGCCGCAACGGATGTAGAACGGCAAATTGGAACAATTCGTAATCGTTTGCCGACTGATGCCGATGACCCCCTAGTGATTAAGGCCGATTTTAATGCCATTCCTGTGTTACAGTTGGTATTACGTGGGCCACAAACTCAAGATGAATTGTATCGTATTGCTAATGATGACTTAAAAGCCCGTATCCAAAGTGTGCAAGGCGTGGCTTCAGTGGGTATCTCTGGCGGACGCAAACAGGAAGTACAAATTAACGTTGACCCTGACCGTTTAGCTGCTTACGGCCTCTCATTAGCCGCCGTACAACAAGTGTTACAAGCCAATAACCTTAACTCGCCTGCGGGTTCAATTGAGACCGGGCGGAGTAAAACCTCGATTCGTTCTTTAGGCGAATTTAATAATATCGAAGATATTCGTGATATTGTTATTGCTGGTAAATTGCAAGACGGTGATAAGAGTGTTAAAGGGAAAGATGACACCGGGCTAGTGCGTTTGCGTGATGTGGCTGATATTGAGCTAGGTTACAAAGATAAAGAAACCCATCTCCGTTATAATGCGGCGGATGCGGTTAGCCTGAGTGTCGTGAAAACGAGTGATGCTAATACGGTGGAAATGGCTGACCAAGTTAAAGAAATGGTCGCAGAGCTGAATAAAGATTTGCCTTCTGGGGCTAAACTCAGCGTGGTGATTGACGGCGCGCAATTCATTCGTGACTCATTGGCCTCAGTGCAAGAAGACTTAATGCTGGCAATCGTTATTACGGGCATTGTCATGCTCGTCTTCCTGCACACCATTCGCAGTACCTTCATTGTTATCTTGGCTGTGCCGACATGTATTATTTCCACCTTCTTGGTCATGTGGGTCGTTGATTTTAGCTTAAACCAGCTTACGTTATTAGCCTTAACTTTGGTGATTGGGATTTTGGTGGACGACTCGATTGTGGTCATTGAAAACATTGAACGTCACCTAAAGATGCACAAACCTTCTGACATAGCTGCCATTGAAGGGCGGAGTGAAATTGGCTTTGCGGCCATGACCATTACCTTAGTGGACGTGGTGGTTTATGTACCTGTGGCCTTCGTTTCAGGGATTATCGGGCAATTTTTCTTCTCTTATGGCATAACCATTGCCGTATCAACCTTGCTATCCTTGTTCGTGGCTTTTACCCTAACCCCCATGATGGCCGCCTTACTAATGAAGGACGAAAGTCGGCCTGAAGCTCCTGCCAGAGGCTTACGCAAAGTTTTCGGCCTCATTGGGCATTATACTATCGGCTGGGCTTGGAATATTTTCATTCGGGTCTGGGAAGCGGGTTATGACCAATTAGTCAATTTATATGGCTTAACCTTACGCTTTTTCTTAGCCAATATCTTCACGCAAGGATTAGCCGTTGCCATTGCTATCGGCGCGCTGCTGGCGGGCGTGTGGATGGTGGCGACGGGGTTAGTGGGGAGTGAATTTATCCCGAAAACCGATGAAAATAAATTTACGGTGAATTTCCAATATCCGCCAGGCACAAACTTAGCGGCTACCGATAAATTAAGCCATCAAATAGAACAAATCATTTTGAAAAATGTCCCCGAAGCAACCGTTATTTTAACCAATGTGGGGGCAGGTGGCGGTAATGTTTTTGGCGGCGGCACCTCTCAACCCAATAGCGGTAAAATTGATGTGTTAGTGGTTGATAAATTAACGCGGCCACGCAAAATTCAACAAATCGCCGATGAACTACGGCCTCACTTGCAAGGGATTCCTGAAGCTACCATTTCGTTAGAAACCAGCGATGGCGGCGGGGGCGCGGGGCAATCGCCGATTCAAGTGCGTATCTCTGGCCCAGACCAAAGCGAATTGATTGGCCTGTCTGACCAAGTTGAGGCCGCGATTAGTACGGTGCCTGGCGTGACTGAGGTCGTGAATAATGACGCGGTACGGTCACGAGAAACGCAATTAACCATCAATCGGGCGAAGGCCAAAGATTTGGGCATCTCCTCGGCTGACATTGGGCGCACCTTACGCACCTCGCTCAGTGGAAGTAAAATTGGTAACTTTAATTTACCTAATGGCACGGAAATTGACCTCACCTTACGGGTCACACCCGAAGCGCGCACCAACTTAAATCAATTGTTAAAATTGCCGTTGCGCTATCAAAAAGGCACGCCAATTTTATTAGACCAAGTCGTTGAAACTAGCACCGACTTAGCCCCCGCCCGCATTACGCGGTCAGACCGACAACGCACCTTAACTGTTGGTTCAGGTATTGTGGGACGCGCCATTGGGGATGTGGCAAATGATGTGGAAGCGGCGGTGAATAAGAGTGTCACTTTCCCCGCGGGTTATACCTTTGCTTTAGTCGGGCAAGCCGAACAGCAACGGGAAGCCTTCGCGGATTTACTTTCAGCGTTAGGTTTGTCCATTCTTTTAACTTACATGTTGCTCGTGGCGTTGTATCAAAGTTGGCTGCAACCTCTCGCCATCATGTTCTCCTTGCCCGTAACCTTAGTCGGTGCGTTTGGCGGGTTATGGCTCACCCATAATACCCTTAACATCATCTCCATTTTGGGGATTATCCTTTTGGCGGGCGTGGTCACGAAGAACGCCATTTTGTTGGTAGACTTCACCAATAGCTTGCGAGACGAACAAGGTTACTCAACCAAAGAAGCCTTGATTGAAGCGGGTAAACTCCGCTTGCGGCCTATCATTATGACCACCATGGCCTTATGTTTCGCCTTATTACCCTTACTCTTTGGGGTGGCGGCAGGCGCAGAGTTACGCGCCCCGTTAGCGGCAGTGGTTATTGGGGGTTCTATCTCCTCTACGTTATTAACCCTAATTCTTGTGCCAGTGGTTTACAATTTCTTTGATTGGACAAGTGGCATGACCAGTCGGGTGTTTGAGGCAGTTTGGGGCAGTGAAAGTGAAGTTGAGGAAGTGGAAAATATGCCTGAACCTGAAGAAGACCCCAAACCAGAACCACGCCATCGCCAACCGCAAGCCATGCCCCAAACAGGGCCAGCCATTGGCTTGCAACCGCAAACAGGTTTGGAATAAAGTGTAACCATGTAGGGGTTCAAGATTTTGAACCCCTACGACTTATCACTATTGGATTAAATCTCATGACGAATAAAAATAGTAACGATAATGAGGATATTGGCTTTTATTTTCATCCTAACAGTGACCCCGCTGATATAGGCCATCCTAAGTTAGAGATTAACATCCATGAGAAGCCGACTAATCAACATTTTGACCCTGAAGAAGTGCAATTATGGCTGGTGAATAATAACGGTAATATAATACACACAAAGATTACCCATCCTTACAATGAAAGCAGTCCATTACAATTAGGGGTTGGGCGAGTGGTTATACAAGACCGTAAATATAAAACCGTTGAAGCCTTCATTTTTGGAGGCGAATTAGAGGTGACCAATCAAGGTGACTATACTCATTGTATTCTCACTTCCGAGACTCCCATCATGCACTTGAGTGACCCCGAAGCATATCAAACGCTAGTCGCGGTTGAGTTTGAAGTCCTCTTAGCGCAAGAACATGCCGCTTGGGGAGATAATGATGAGGGGTTTTATCAGCAATTAAACCTACTTGACCCTAATCGGTTATTCGCGGCGGGTTTAGTGGAAATTAAAAACCACCTCAGCAAATTGCCCCCAACCCATACTCAACGCAGAACTGAACATGCGGTAGATGAGGCAAGACAAACTTTGGAAAGGGCTAAGGAATGGCCTACCATTGTGCCAACATTGGTTGATTTATTCAAATATTAAGGAGTATTACTTATGACCCAACATATTCGCATGGGAATAACCATGCTTTTCTTACTTATTTTTATCACTGGGTGCGCGCATGAGGCTGAACCAATGGTTGAAGCCAAAACACTGAAAGCAGAGGAATGGCCGACTCCAATTCAAGCCACACCCTTGCCCACCTCAACTCCATTTCCTAAAATTAAGGTTGTGGACAGCGCGGCCAAAGCTACGGAAGCCCCCACAACCACCGAAACTATTAGCTCTACGGCTGAAACAACCTCAACCACCAGTAGCCTTAGTCCCGCCGTAATGCAAGTGATTGTGAAGCAGTTAGGGGCGGAAAAAGTGCAAGCTATCATGCAACAAGCCTTAATGGGGGCAACTCCCGCCGAAATTTTAACAGGACTTGACCCCACCGATTTGCAAGCCATTCTCAAGCAACTGCCCCCCGCAGATGTGCAGGCCATGGTGGAACAGCTTGACCCTGCCGAGAAAGAATTGTTAATGTCTCAATTTAGCAGTCGGGTTTCAGGGCTACCGTTGGTAGCCACTGGGGTGGTGATGGGCGATAAAATTGCCACTTATAGCAAAGCCTCGGCCTCATCAGCCCAATTAGATGCCCGTCAAGCGGGCGATATTGTGGGTATTTTGGGGCGAAATCAAAGTGGTGAATGGATTTATACCTTTAACACCAAGGCCAATTATGGTTGGTTGCCTATTGCTTCGGTCCGCATTATTGGCGATGCTGCCAAAATTCCTGTCGTGCCTGATAACACCGCGCAACCGTCCCTGGCCAAATTGTTGGCCGCGAGTGGCAATGACACTGCCGCTAAACCAACGACTGCCACCACCCAAACCACCACCACGAAACCAGCCACCACAACGATTGCTCCCGCTTTAGCTGACCTGAAAGCTGTGACCACCGCAACCCTGGATAAGCCGCTTAATTTACAGCAAGGGCCTGGCTCGGCTTATGGCCTCATGGCGACGGTGGCACAAACTGAAACCTTAGAAGTATTAGCCCATAACCTTAGTAAACAATGGTTACTTGTTCGCACCACTGGCGGTCAATATGGCTGGGCTTTACCCACCCAACTGAAACTCGCAGGGGCGGTTGAATCCTTTCCCGTAGTTTCGTCGGCGCGGCCTTCCGCCAACATTCTGCCAGGCCAACTCGCCCCTATATCGGGCATGTCCAGGCAAACCACGCCCGTCGTGACCACAACGAACAGCGCGCCGCAATCCTCAACTGTATCTGCCACGACGAATGTCAGTGCAGTGGCCGCCGCGCCGGTTATCTACACCACCGACGGACAACCTTTAGCCACCCCAAGTTTAGGGCAAGTGGCGGTGGCTAAATTAGGCCAAAGTGAAGTTCTCATGCGCCTCGGCCCAGGGCCAGATTACGGCGAATTAGCCAAACTTACAGCTGATGATGAGTTGTTTTATCTTTTGGGCGTTGACAGCAATCGCCAATCGGCGTTGGTCAAACGCTCTTCCTGGGATAAACCTGAGTATGGTTGGGTGACTTTAAGTGAACTCAAACTTAATTCGGGTGACGTGACGGCTGCGCCCCAAATTGTAACTACCTGGACGACAGGGAATAACATTGAGGTGCGGGAAGGCCCTGGCTTAACCTATAATGTGGCGGGGCATTTGGGCAACCAAACCTTAGTTCATGTGTACGGTATCTTTAAAGACCGCAGTTGGTTGTTAGTTCAGCCTGTCAGTGGTGGCGGTTTGGTGTGGCTCTCGCGCCGTTTTGTAGCGACTAATGATGCTTTAGCGACTGTGCCAGAAATCACCGCCCCGCAAATGGCGGTTGACCAACAAGCCGTCGCTAACGCAACCTTTAGTAAAGCTCAATTAACGCCGCAAGGGTTGTTGGTGTTCCAACGCTCTAGCGGCGGGGATATTATGGTAATTAACGCTGATGGCACGGGTTTACGCCGCTTAACCAACGGTCTTGACCCCGTTTTATCGCCCAATGGTCAACAAGTGGCTTTCACGCGGTGGGAAGGGACGATGGGTTCACTGTGGGTCATGAATGTGGACGGTACGGGTGAACGGCAAATTATCGGGGGCATGAATAAGGCGAAAGGTGCAGAATGGTCGCCTGATGGTTCGCAAATTATGCTGAACTATGAAACCGAATATCTTAATGAACGTCAACAATGCGCGGCTCTCAGTGGCGGCAGGTCGCCACGTCCGCCGCGTGAGGGCAAAAATATTGAAGTTAAATTACGCAACTTCAAACCTTTCCTCTGTTGGACAATGCCACCAAAAGCGCAATGGAGCTTGCGGATGATTAAGGTAGCGGATGGCACTTACCTTGAGCGTGATGGCGGCTTTTTCCCCTTCCGCCCCACCTGGAACGCGGCTCAACCATGGCGAGTGGTTTATGATGGTGGTGAAGGTTTAGCCGAATTAGATGTTACTAAAAATAGCAATCAGGCTTTGACCGATGTTTTGGGTGATGGTTCGCCGGTGTTCTCGCCTGATGGTAATTATCTGCTCACAACTTTGAGTAATAATGGGGGCGGTTCAGGCCAAGATATTTACCGCTTGAATGGTGACGGCAATGGACGAATCCGCCTGACCCAAACACCTATGTTTGTTACGGCTGACCCTGATACTACGAAAAGCTGGAATAATGTGGCCGCGACCTGGTCACCTGATGGACAGTTGATTGCTTTCCTGACGGACCGTAATGGCTCATGGGAACTTTGGGTGATGAATAATGATGGCTCTGACCAACGCCCCATGTTTTCGGCGGAGGTCATGTCACAATTGAACCTCCAATATAAGTTTGTGGATGAGCGCGTGGTTAGCTGGCGTTAATTTGGATGAAATTTAGACCTGATAGGTTTTAATAATCTGTCAGGTCTAAATAACAATAGAGGTATTTATGGCTTTAGCTCCCTTAAACCGAGGCGTTATCTTCAAAAAGCTCTTCACTGACCCTGACATTCTCAAAGCCTTCGCGAAAGATTTGCTAGATATTGACCTTGACCCGCAAATTATTGAAACGGAAAAGAAGTTCTTTCCCGTTATCGGCCCGATTGACATTGGTATTGATGTTTTTGTTGAAGACCCGAAACATCGCGTTATCATTGAGATTCAGCGCATTTGGTATGATTATCATTATGACCGTTTCCTCTACTACCATAACGCGGGCTTGATTGAACTCCAGCGCGGCCATGACCAATATAAACTTGACCGCACCGTTTATACCATTGTCTTTTGTAGCTTTAATATATCCAATGAACGCGAAAAAAAGGGTATGGTAGTTACTACTTTACATTCAGAAGCTGAAGATGGTGATATTTTACCCCTTTATCCCCATAAACTCATCTTTCTTAACTCCAATTACATCAATCATCACCTTCCTGCTGGCGTGAAAGATTGGTTAGAATTGATGGACGAAAGCATTAAACATCCTAACAAACCCCAGATTAATATCAACCGCATCATCATTCAAAAGGCCGCTGACCTCATTGAGGGAGACAAATTGACCCCTATCCAATTAGCTAAGTTGAAAGACGAGACCGAGTATGAAGGTTATGCTTCCCGCAAAATGCAAGAGGGATTACAACAGGGATTACAACAAGGATTACAGGAAGGGCTACAACAAGGATTACAGGAAGGGCTACAACAAGGATTACAGGAAGGGCTACAACAAGGGTTACAGGAAGGGCGTATAGAAACAGCCCGTAAGATGATAGCTGATGGTTTAGACCCTACGGTTGTTGCGAAATATACGGGCTTATCCCCCGATGAATTAACTAACTTGTAAGATAGTTGAGGCTTTCTGGCTCAAAGGTTTTTTAACCTTTGAGCCATTTTATTTATATCATTACAATAAGTTGGAGTTATTTACAGAATTGAACGTTGGTGGTAGATTGGATATAATGGAGTGAACTTCTGCACTTTACAAAACAAAGGGATTTACTATGTTTTTTTATTAATACCTGTCGCCATTTTATTTGGGCTTACCTAAATCATGGGGTGACAGGTATTTTTTTTATTTAAAAATGGAGTGTATTATCATGAAAATTTGCTTAATTATTGACAATTTACATATCGTCTTCAACAGAGTGCAACAGAGGAAAAGCGCAATTTTCATTTGGTATGCAGTATTATACTGCATTTCGTTTGAGACTTACACTTTTATGATGACCATTAGGAGTCCGCAATCCTTTGCGGACAGCCCGCAAATAATTGCGGA
>JFJP01006646.1_pt1 | contig 13901 bp, 8 predicted proteins | sample 431651 | NCBI WGS metagenome assembly JFJP01 (sample SAMN02602958, study PRJNA72255) | Microbial mat metagenome, whole genome shotgun sequencing project. | biome: fresh water; feature: sink hole; material: water; isolation source: purple microbial (photo- and chemosynthetic) mats found in... | reverse complement strand
GACGCAACTCGGCATTTTCAGTTTCGAGTTGTGTGATTTTCTCTAAAAGCTGTCTGACCAATGCTTTTAGTGATTCAACGTCGTTGGGGAGATCTTTCATGTGCTTAGTTTAGCTTTTATTTGCTTGGGGTAGGTAGTTACTTTAATTCAATTAAATGGCTGGCAAATAATTGAGCAAAGTGTGGGGGGTATTCGATTATGAGGTTTCTAATATTGAAATACTACTATCCACACAGGACTACCAAATTTTTTAGCAGGGAAGCTAAAAAATTTGTCACGAGGTAGCGGCGCTACTGCTTTGTGTGTCTTTGTGTCTTCGTGGTCAGTCTCTCTTATGTTAAGTGAATTATGCTTGCTAGCTAGTGATGATTGTGATGGACGTCTGGGTTTGTCGGTGTGGTTTGCGGCGTCGGTGCAGGTGCCGCTAAACTTTCTTTCATATCCTGGATTAGCTGGTGATTTGGGCCATGATGAGCATGTTGTTGGTTTTGCGCAGCCATCACCTGCAAAATACCGTAAATGGTCACGGCAAAAACACCCAGCACAACCAATTGCCCCAGACTAATCTGCTGAATCGGTTCCTTTTGTGATACTTCACACACTCCACCTGGACACAAAGTCAGCTCTTTTTTCAATAATTTGTGATACACCAAACAACCCAGACAAATACCAAAAGAAGACTCCAGAAACAACAACACAATACACAGCGCGCAAATGGCGAAATTCAGCAAGCTCATATTGCGCATAAAAATCAAAGTCACAATCATGAAACTAGCCAGCATCAAACCCAACATCCAGGCAAAACGCTTAGGGGCAGCCGCCGTATATTCTGGTTTCTGATGACTGACCGCCATTCTGCCTAAAATGAGGCTCGGCGCATAGCGGGGTGCAAATACCCGAATCACAAAATCAATAAAAAAACCAATAATCATCATTTGTGCGGGCAACATTAAATCTGCATACCAGGCACCCAGAAACACAATAATAGAAATAAAAAACAAAATACCGGCACCCGCCCGCACTTCGCGTTCATTCAATACCGGTACGTCATAACCAGCTACTTGCTCACCGAACATGGGTCATCCTCAACTGTGATTCACTGAAAAGAACGGGGTATTTCAATTCGCCTGAACCATTAGTTCCTTAATCGCTAACACCTGCTCGACATTGAGCAGCGTGATAAAACGGTCTCCAAGCTTACCGATATTTTGTATAAAATCATTGCGCAAATGACTACCAAAAGGCGGCGGTGGTTCTAAGTCGCCTTCTTTGAAACGTAGCACATCATTCACGGTATCAACCAGCACTCCCATTTTAACTTGGTCTTCTGGTGGGCCGAGCGCAATAATAACAATACAACTCCATTTGCTCACCGGAGTGACCGGGCCACCCAAACGCACGGCTAAATCAATCACCGGCAAGACATTACCGCGCAGGTTCAAAACCCCTCGGATAAAAATCGGCACCATCGGTACTGGGGTCAGGGTTGTGTACTCAATAATTTCTTTAACATAAGTGATTCGTAAAGCGTACACCTCTTTATTTAAGGTGAAGGCTAAATACTGATGTTTATACAGGGTCGCGTCTTGCAACACCGATTCTTGGTTGATGATAAAATCCTGCATGGATGCCACCTGCCCGCTAGGGTCTTATGCTTTTTCCAAATACACCGTGAAATAAAAGGTGCTGCCTTTGCCTTCCTGGCTATTCACACCAATTTCAGCATTCATGCTATCGCAATACAATTTAGCCAGCGCCAATCCCATGCCCAATCCCCCATAACGGCGCGTGGATGAACTGTCCACTTGGCTGAATGCTTCAAAAAGATGTTCTTGTTGTTGCTCAGAAATACCAATACCGGTGTCGCTGACATTTAAACGCGCACCGATACCCCGATCTTTTTTATACAGCAAATCTACACTGACTTTGATTTCACCACGGTGAGTAAACTTAATCGCATTATCCAGAAATTTATGCAATACCTCTTGAATATAATTACGATTGCCGCGCAAATTTTCTGGCAAGTCTTCGGCAAATGAGGCCGTCAAAGTCAATTCTTTAGGTAGGTTTTTAATATAACTCTCAATTAACTCATTTACCGCCTTTCTTAGGTTGAAACTCAAGACTTCCTGATGTAACTCTCCGGCAAATTGATCGGCAAAGTTCAGCATATTATCCAAGACTTCTAATAATAACTTGCCAGAACGAATCACTTCCTCGGTCATTTCCTTTTGTTCTTCATTCAGCGGTGTTTCTTCTTTTAATTCTTCAGTCACGCCTAGAATAATATTCATCGGGGTGCGAAACTCATGGCTGATATTCCGCAAAAAATGGGTTTTTAGCACAGAAGCCTCTTGGGCTTTTTGATAAGAAATCTGTAATGCCGCCATCAGCGAACGAATTTTAGCCGTTTTACTTTCCACTTCTTTTTCGAGATTCTGACGCAAACGTGCTAATTCAACATGGGTATGTACTCGAGCCAGTAATTCTTTTTCCTGAAATGGCTTACTGACATAATCCACCGCGCCCACTTGAAAGGCTTCTACTTTATTTTTGGTGTCACCCAATCCAGAAATAAATAAAATCGGAATATGTCCAATCGTCGGATCACTTTTAATCCGGCGGCAGGTTTCATAGCCATCCCAGCCGGGCATCATCACATCGAGTAAAATCAAATCAGGTGGCATTTCTTGCGCTGATTTCAAAGCACGCTCGCCCGTATTGGCCAACAACACCTCAAATCCCTGTTGTTCCAAAATTTCATTAATGACTGCTAAATTAACCAGGCTGTCGTCTACCACCAGGATGCGTGCTTTATCAGGCATCAGCGTTTCCTATACCGGTCGTGAAAAAGAGTGGAAAAATGTGCATACGCATTAACCCGCTTTATCTAGTTTGAAAAAATCGACCAAATGCTGTAATTGGAGCGCTTGTGTGCCCATTTCTTCGGCGGTGGCGGCCAGTTGTTCAGACGCAGACGCATTTTGTTGAGAAACCTGATCGAATTGAGACATGGTGGTATTAATCTGGCGCACACCAGCCGCTTGTTCTTCTGAGGTAAAGGTGATTTCTTGCACTAAATCGGCTGTCATTTTCGCGGTGGGCACAATCGCACTCAACAAGCGTCCTGCTTCTCCCGCAATTTGGGTGCTACTGCCAGCCAGTTCTTGAATGTCACGCGCCGCTAATTGACTGCTTTCAGCCAGTTTTCTCACCTCTTCGGCCACCACCGCAAAACCACGCCCATGTTCACCCGCCCGTGCCGCCTCAATGGCTGCATTGAGTGCGAGTAAATTGGTTTTATAGGCGATTTCTTCGACAATTTGAATCTTGCTGGCAATTTGTTGCATGGCAGTGACCGTGCTATTCACCGCCTGCCCGCCTGCCTCGGCTTGCTGAGACGATTTGCCAGCGATTTCATTAGTCCGTTTGGCATTTTGTGCATTTTGCTCAATCGAAGCCGTCATCTGTTCTATGGATGCGCTGATTTCTTCAACACTGGCGGCTTGTTCAGTCGAGGCTTGACTCAGTGTTTGCGCGGTGGCACTGACTTCTTCTGCGGCACTGATCAAATTGTCGGCATTATTACGCACATTATGAACAACTTCAAAAAGTTTACCGCGCATGGTTTTTAATGACAGACTTAATTGACCGATTTCATCCTGGGTTTGTGCGTCAATATCCTGCGTCAAATCACCGTCAGCAATCGCTTGTGCCAAAGACATTCCCCGTTGTAAACCTTGAGTAATTGTATGAGTGATCCACCAAGCGGCGATCACGCTGACCAGTACCGCCAGAAACGCCACCACTAACACCCAAGTATGGGTGCTGGCGATTTCAACCCGCATCTTGCGCTGTTCATCTACATGAATCGCGGCACTGACCTGTACCGCATCGCGGGCAGTTTGTATCATCGCCTCTTCAGCTTGTTGCTGACGTTGAGTTAAGGCCACATATCCTTGGAAAGTTTGCATATAGGATTTAAAAGCTTTTAACAACGCAGTGGCGCGTTCGACATCTTCTTTGACGCGGAGTATTTGCAATAAACCTTCTGCACTGTTTTGAGTGCGCTCAAAACTTTGGGTGGCTTGTTGCACATAACTCAAGTTTCTTGAAATAATAAATTCTTTTTCATACTTACGCCCATTCAGATAAGTAGCAATGATGCCACTGGCAGCTTGTGCTTTCTTTATCTTTTCTTCAACTAAGGCCGCATTATTGGCTACTCCAACTAAAAGGTCGGCTTCTTGTTCGGTCCGTATCTGTTTGAGTTGAGACACCACTTTTTCAGCCGCTGCAACCACCGGTGCGACATCTGCTGTTTTTTGTTCTGTTGTTTCATGATGCTGATCTAAATAGGTTTGAAATAACTGTTGATATTGCTGATAATCGAGAATTAACGCATCGATCTTTTCAGCATTACGGGTCCCTTTGAAATTGGCACGTAATTGATGGGCTTGCGCAATAAATTTGCTGTTTTCAGCCTGCCAAGCTTGTTCTTTATCCGTATGATAACCATGCATGAGTTCAATGCGTAGACCCCTGGCTTCTAATAGCACATGTAGCAAATCAGTCACTTCTTCAACATGAGTAATTTCCTGACGAAGAAGCGCATCCGAGTCTTTTAAGCCTTCACGCAATTGCTGTTCTTGGCTGTGTGCAATTTCTTCTGCTTTTAAGAGTACCTGTTCAGATTCCTCACGCATCGCCAACATCTTTTTTTCTTTATCCTGCGCGGTGGCGACATATTGTTGAAATGCATTGTCGTAGCTTTGGATTTGTTTAACCATTTCATCGACCTGCGCCTGATTAACCGGATCGATTAAGGTTTCTCGCAATGCCTTAGCCTGAGTTAGAAATAGGCTAATCTGTTGTTTTTCGCCTTCGGCATATTCGTCATCACCGCGCAGCATATAATTTTTTTCTTGCAGGCGAGTTTGGTAGAGTATATCCACCAGCGCATTGAGCGCCTCGATTTTGTTCACACGGTTTTCAGTGTCCGTTAAACCGTGCAGCCCAGAAAAGGCCACAATAGCGGTCAGGGTTAAAATGAAAGTAAAAATAATGCCCAGCTTAATGCCTAAGCGTTGATGTTTAAAACCAAACATGTGAGAACTACTCCTTTGAATTTCAATGCGTCTATCAAACAAGACATCGGATAAACCAAGTAGGCATCCCCAGATTGCGCTCAGCCTGAGATCAGGTTTAATCTAAGCACACGATGCGCAAAAAAACGGTATGATTTACCTAACGTCTCGTTGCGACAAATTTTGTGATACGTCGTCCCGCCACCCTCAGGAGTGACTCCATCATGGCAAAAATTCAGGCTGAAAAACTACCCCATACCCCCTTATCCACCGATATTAACGCCATCCGCGAACTCATCAGCTACCATTTGAGCTACTCGGTTGCCAAATCGCCAGTGAGCGTGAATGAGCGTGATTGGTTTAATATTCTTGCACATACGCTGCGCGATTACTTGACTGAACGCTGGATGGAGACCACTAAGCGCCATTACGAACAGGATACGCGGCGCGTGTACTATATGTCGATGGAATTTTTAATGGGCCGCGCACTTAATAATACCTTATTAAATCTGGGTTTAGCTGAGAATTTTCGCCCTGTTTTGCAAGAGTTAGGGTTGACAGAGGACATCATCAATTGCATAGAAGCAGACCCGGCGCTCGGCAATGGCGGTTTGGGGCGGCTGGCCGCCTGTTTTCTGGACTCAATGGCCACGCTGGATTTAGCCGGTTATGGCTATGGGATTCGCTATGAATATGGCATGTTTTATCAGCGAATGAAAGACGGTATCCAGGTGGAACAACCCGACAACTGGCTGCGTTATGGCAATCCCTGGGAGTTTCCGCGTGCCGAATTGCTGTACTCGATTCAGTACGGGGGGCGCGTGGTGGAATATCGCGATGCGCAAGGCCGATTCTGTCATGACTGGACCGACACCGAAGAAATCATGGCGATGGCCTACGACACGCCGATTCCGGGTTATGGCGGACACACCGTCAATACTCTGCGCCTGTGGTCGGCTAAATCCTCGCGGGTCTTTGATTTACAATGCTTTAATCAAGGCCAATACCTCAAAGCGGTGGAAGACAAAGAGCGCTCTGAAACCCTGTCCAAAGTGTTATATCCCGATGACACCACCGAAAAAGGCCGGGAATTACGCCTGCGCCAGGAATATTTTTTCGTCAGCGCCTCGCTACAAGACATCCTCCGGCGCTATCTCAGCATCCATGACGACATCCGGGGTTTGCCCGATAAGGTGGCGATTCAATTGAATGACACCCATCCAGCGCTGTCTGTACCAGAGCTGATGCGCTTATTGCTGGATCGTCATTATTTGGATTGGAAAACCGCTTGGGATTTGTGTGTACGGATTTTTTCTTACACCAATCACACCTTAATGCCAGAAGCCTTAGAAACCTGGCCGCTGACTGTGCTAGGCAATTTATTGCCGCGTCATTTACAAATCATTTATGAAATCAATTGGCAATTTCTCCAAGAAGTCCGTCATCTTTATCCTGGCGATAATGAGTTACTCAGACGCATTTCAATCATTGATGAAAGCGGCGAGAAACGGGTGCGCATGGGTCATCTTGCCTTTGTCGCCAGCCACCGCGTCAACGGCGTGGCGGCACTGCACACAGAACTGATGAAGCGCACCATTTTTGCGGATTTCGCCCGGTTGTATCCCGACCGCATCGTTAATAAAACCAATGGCATCACCCCGCGTCGTTGGCTCAATGAAGCCAATCCCGCTTTAACCGCTTTGCTCAACCAGCATGTGAATCCCAAATGGGTGACCGAGTTAGAGTTATTGGAACAACTGGTGCCGCTGGCCGAAACAGCGAGTTTTCGCCAGGCTTTTTATGCGGTCAAACAAACCAATAAACAGCGTTTAGCGACTTACGTTAAAAACACCCTGAAAATAGAATTAGACACGGATTCACTGTTTGACGTGCATGTGAAACGTATCCACGAGTACAAACGCCAATTACTCAATGTATTACACGTCATCACCCGTTATAACCGCATCCGTGCTAATCCCAATGCCCCAGTGCTGAAACGCACGGTGATTTTTGCGGGCAAATCCGCCCCCGGTTATGCGCAAGCCAAGCGTATCATCAAATTAATTAACGATGTGGCGGACGTGATTAACCACGACCCGGTGGTGGCGGGGCGTTTAGCCGTGGTGTTTATTCCCAATTACGAAGTGTCAAATGCCCAGCGGATTATTCCAGCCGCCGATTTATCAGAACAAATTTCAGCCGCCGGCACTGAGGCTTCAGGCACCGGTAATATGAAACTGGCACTGAATGGCGCACTTACCATTGGCACCTTAGACGGAGCCAATATTGAAATCCGCGAACAGGTAGGAGCCGAGAATTTCTTTTTATTCGGGCTAACCAGTCACGAAGTAATGCAACTGCGCCAATCGGGTTACAATCCCTGGGATTACTACCACGGCAATGCAGAATTACGGCAAGCACTCGATATGATCAACAGCGATTATTTTTCACCGGGTCATCCAGAGCGCTTTCGTCCGCTGTTTGACAGCCTCACCCAAGGCGGCGATCAATACGTGTTGCTGGCCGATTATGCGGCTTATATCGCCTGCCAAACCCAAGTGGATCAACTCTATCAACAACCCGAGGCGTGGACACGCAAAGCCATCCTCAACGTGGCTCACATGGAAAGAAATCTGGCATTTACCTGCAAGCCGTTAATCTATCTCAGGACAACACACAGAATCATGTCTAAACCTTACGCAGCGTCTTGTGATCAAAACAAAGCACCGATTTTAGCGGTGTTGCGCACTTGGTTTGCGCATTGCCAAGCAGTTTTAGAAATCGGCAGTGGTACGGGACAACACGCGGTGTTTTTCGCGCAAGCGATGCCGCATTTGGTTTGGCACACCAGCGATCAGGCGGATTACCACGCGGGCATTCTGGCTTGGTTACAGGAGGCGGCATTGGATAATCTGCGTGCGCCCTTGTTGTTAGAGGTAAAGCAAGCGGATTGGCCGGTGCTTGAAGTAGATGCGGTGTTTTCAGCCAATACCACGCATATCATGGACTGGCCCGCAGTCACCGCTTTGTTTAACGGCGTGGGACGTTTGTTACCCGCAGCGGGGCTATTCGTACTTTACGGCCCATTTAATCAAAACGGTCAGTACACCAGCGCCAGCAATGCGCAGTTTGATGCCTGGCTCAAACAGCGCGATCCCCATAGCGGGATTCGTGATCTGGCAGACCTGGATAGTTTGGCGCAACAAAATGGCTTGTGGCGACATGCTACTCAAGCCATGCCGATGAATAATCAAATGCTTTGTTGGAAAAAAAGCGCCTAAGGAAAAGGCAGGGTGCGCACTGGGCCGGACATTTGATTTACGTTATATCCCAGGTGATGCACCGTATAAGTCAGATGTTCAAAACGATTAGCCATTTCATGGACATGCCCGCCAATCACCGTCATGTTTTGATCGATGCCTAGCATTTTGTCGGTCATGGTGTTGACATGGGTACTCATGTCATTGACTTGAGTATTCATGTTATTCATGCTCTGCGCAATCGTGGGAATGCCCCGAATGTTTTGCTCCATATTAATCACGGCGTGCGTCATTTGGTGCATGTCTTGTGACATCGTACCAAAGCGGGTATACATATCGATCATATTTCCCACCACCGCTTTCATTTCACCCATAAAGCTGTATAACATCGTAAAATTCAATACCACGATACATAAGAACACCGTTATCACCAAGCGAATAATAATTTTGGTGCGGTGTGCGATCCGCGTGCCGGTTTGATAGAAATGATTCATTTCTTTTTCAACTTGATCGGCAGCCTGATAGATTTCAAGCATCACTTCGCGACTAATCATCTGTGTTATCCTCAGGGCATGGGAATGATAGAACGAACATCATTAAAATCCTGCATGGGTTTTGACATCACTTTAACATCATGACCAATCCCATACACCGCCTGATCTAAACCACCAAAGGTATTCGCCATGCGTGCCACATTGCCACGCAGTTGTTGCATGGTGTGATCCATGCTGACGATTTTATCTGCAATCACATCCATGTTTTGATTCATGCTAATTACCGACTGATTCAGCGTTTGTACCCGTTCAGTGATCAGCGGCATTGGCTGCATACTCACATCCATTTTAAGAATCACTTCACGCATTTGCGTCATGTCTTCAGACATCAGGCTGAAATGCTGATTCATGGTGGTCATGGCATCGACCATGTGTTGAAAACGCCATAACAACAACAGCACCAATAAAAACATCGCCACCACTAAGCCACCAATACTGAGCATACCGATGCGAATAATGGAAGTCACCCGTGAAGCCACCCGAATATGCATGTGAGTGCGTAAATTCAGCGCCTGACGAAACTTTTTCAGGGTAGCAGTGGTCAGTTGATCATCGCTCCAGGCGCTGGGATCATCGTTTGGGATACTTAGCTCTGTCATATGTGTGGTTCTCCGCATAGAATAGGCATTAGGTTATCAATCACCGGTATTTTTGAGCCGGGTCAAGTCGGCATCGGCAAGCGCAGCATAGCTTAACCTGAAACCAGATAAAATCTGCTTGAAATTGATAATCGGCCTTTTCATCACGAAGAACGAAACGAATAGCCATGTATCAATGGATTTTAGTGGGTTTATGGGTGTGTAGTGTGCCGGTGTTTGCCAGCTCGGCGCAGTGGACGCAAGCCACGACCGATTTTCACCAAGGCCAGTTTATAGCAGCGCTGAAAACCTGGCAAAGCCTGCGCCGCAACACCAGCGACCAGCAGCAACAAGTGGCGCTGAGCCTAGCCAGCGCAGCGGCACAGCGTCAGCTCGGCCTGTATCAAGACTGCCGGGCGTCACTGGACGGCCTGTTGGCGCAAATCAACCGCTTGAGCGACGCTGAGCGCGCCCTGTTGTGGATTGAATTCAGTCGCCTGAATCTAGTCGCCGGGCGCGATTATCGCAGTGTGGCGCTCACGCAGGCAACGCAAGCCGTGGAGGCCGCACAGCGCAGCGCAGATGGCTGGGTGTTAGCGGCGGCCTATAATCTACGCGCCAATGCCTTGGCGCTGGATGGCCGCACAACCGCCGCGCTCGACAGCTATCGTTTGGCTTTGCAAGCCCTGCCCGACGGCTCCTCGCCCTATCCTTTGCTGGCCGATTTATCCGCCAAGATTAAACTGAACGCGGCCAAAACTTGGGCCGCGCTGCCGCCCACAGCGGACAACAGGGCGGCTTTCGACGCCGCCGTGACCGCCGCCCAAGCCCCTTGGCAAGATCGCTACCAGCAAATTTTTGCACTGATGACGCTGGCGACACTCAAGCCAAACCAGCGTACCGCCAGCACGCTGCACTTGCTCGAACAAGCTTTGCAACAGGCCAAACAACTCGACAACGCCAGTGCGCTCAGTCAAGTGTACGGCGCACTGGGGGCCGCGCACGAACAGGCGCAGCATTATGCACCGGCGCTGGATTACACCCGTCAGGCCAGTTTTTTGGCGCAAGCCTCCGCCGCACCCGCCCTCCTCTATCGCTGGTATTGGCAACAAGGCCGTTTGCTGCGCAAGCTGGGACAGGCTTCAGCGGCCATAGTCGCCTACGATTTAGCGATCCAGACGCTGAACCCGATTCGAGAATCACTGGTGAAAACCGGCTATGACGCCCAGTCCCGCACGTTTCGCGAACACATCGGCCCGGTGTATTTTGAAATGGTGGATGTGTTGTTGCAGCAAGCCCCGCAAGCCGAGCCTAGCGAAGGCCAGCGGCTGCGCCTCAAAGCCCGCGACATTCTCGAACAGTACAAAGCCGCCCAGTTGCACGATTATTTTGACAGCCCCTGTTTGCGCCACCAAACCAAAGCCTGTCAGTCTTTTGCGCCAGGGCAACACACCAAAAGCGCGATTCTCTACCCGATTCCGTTGCCAGACCGTTTAGTCACGCTGCTCAGCCTGCCCGATGGCACACTGCATCAAATCACCAGCCCGCTCAGCGCCGATGAATTGCGCTTCAATATCGAACAACTGCTGACCCCCTTGCGCCAGGAACAGCACCTCAGCCCCGCCCGTCGAGATGCGGCAACCGACACAGCCACCGCAGATAGCTGCGATTTCCAGCCACGCAGCGCCGCCAACATCCTGCCATCGACGACGTTACCGCCGGTGTTTTATCAGGCGGCGGCACACCTCTATGACCACCTGATCGGCCCGCTGCAAGCCCAGCTACAGGCTCAAGCCATTGATACGCTAGTGATTGTGCCAGAAGGCGCGTTGCGCAGCCTGCCGTTTGCAGCACTCCGCCAGAATTCCCGCTATTTGATTGAAGAATATGCCCTGACTCTCTCGCCCGGCCTCTGTCTGGCACTGCCCGCCAGCACCCCAAAAACCGGGCAAAACATCCTGCTGGCCGGCATCTCCGCAGGCGACGACACCCTCAAACCGCTGCCCTGCGCCAAGGCCGAATTAGAACATCTGGCCCAGCTTTTTCGCGCACACCAGCCGCTGTTACTGCTCAACCAAGACTTTACCCGCGAGAATTTTCAAAATCACTTACAAGCACGGCATTACGACATCGTGCATATCGCCTCACACGGCGAATTCCGGGCGGAATCCGCAGAAAACTACATCCTGATTCATCGCCAAAAACTGGATTTACAAACACTCAGTCAACTGTTACACATTGATAACTTACTCAAAGACGATCCGATTGATTTACTGGTGTTAAGCGCCTGCGAAACCGCCAGCAGCGGCGAAAACGAACAAGCCGGGCTGGGCTTAGCGGGCGTAGCGCTCAGCGCCGGAGTACGCAACGCACTGGCCAGCCTGTGGAAAATCGACGACAGAGCCACGCCCGCCTTAATCCTGGCTTTTTATCAAGCCCTCCAACAACCCGGCATGAGCAAAGCCCGCGCCCTCCAACAAGCCCAACGCCGCCTCTTACAAGACCCCCAATACCAACACCCCTACTACTGGGCGGCTTTTGTACTGATCGGCAGCGGCTGGTGAAAACAAGTTTTGACCAGCCGCATAGAAAACTGTGCATGTAATTGTGCTAGATTATACTCATCATATAATATATAAACTCCTATTAAAATCAGACCAGTTAGCACTCAAACAAGGAATAAACCATGCCACTTATCAATCCCCGTCTTATTAAAACTAAACTACCACTTGCCGACATACCTGCCGCGCATTTGAGCCTTTTACAAAAATGGCAAGAAAGTATTATAAATCGCCAGATTTTTAGCCAAAAAGAAACCGCACTACATGGCCATTTTGTGCAAAAAATCCTGATTGAAATTTTGGGCTATCAAGGATTTGGCGGGGATACTTGGAGCTTAGCGCAAGAACAAAAAATCGGTGCAGGCAGTGTTGACGTGGCCTTAGGACACTTTACGGCCCATAGCGCCAAAATCCTCGCACCGTTTGAACTAAAAGGCGCAAAAACCAAAGACCTAGACGCGATCATGCCGGGACGACACAAAAGCCCAGTACAACAGGCGTGGGAATACGCGATGGACGCGCCCGGTGCCCAGTGGGTATTGGTCAGCAATTATCTAGAAATCCGCTTGTACGCCGTTGGACAGGGACGACAGGCGTATGAAGTTTGGGATTTAGCTAAACTCACTGAACCCACAGAATATGCACGTTTACAATGGCTGCTCAGCGCTAAACAATTATTAAGCGGAGCAAGCCTCAAAATTCTTGAACACAGCGAACAACTGGAAAAAGAAATCACCGCACAATTATATCGAGATTATAAAAGCATACGCGAAACGCTGTTGCGTAGTTTGGCCGCTGACAATCCTGGCCTTGCACCGCTAGACTGCATTCGCCACGCGCAAAAAATACTCGACCGCATCTTATTTATTGCGTTTGCCGAAGACCGGGGTTTATTACCAGAGCGCAGCATTGCCCAAGCCTATCAACATAGAAATCCATACAACCCACGCCCTGTTTGGGAAAACTTCAAAGGTTTATTCCGCGCCATTGATCAAGGCGACTCGGCATTGAATATTCCCGCCTATAACGGCGGTTTATTTGCTCCAGATGCAGACTTAGAAATCCTCATTATCAGCAATGCACTGTGCGAAGCATTCAAAAACTTAGCAGAATATGATTTTGCCAGCGAAGTCAGCGTCACCGTATTAGGACATATTTTCGAGCAATCGATCAGCGACATCGAAGGCTTGCGGGCACAAGCCGGGGGAGAAAAAGACAGCGAAATATCCAGACGTAAAAAAGACGGCATTTTCTATACCCCGGCCTATATTACCCGCTACATCGTAGAACAAGCCGTCGGCGGCTGGTTGGCAGATCGCAAACAAGCCATTGGTTTTGATAACTTGCCCGCACTGACTGAAAGCGATTATGAATCCATTAAAATCATTACCCGTGGCAAACGCAAAGGCACGGTAGAGCATAGCAACACCGTCAAGCGCCACATTCAAGCCTGGGAAGCCTACAAAACCGCCTTATCACATATCAAAGTATTAGACCCTGCTTGCGGTTCTGGGGCATTTTTAACAGAAGTGTTTGATTATCTCTATCGCGAAGGACAAATCGTCAACAACCAACTTGCCGACTTGAATGCTGGACAAACACAGTTATTCCGCTGGGATACCCATATTCTAGCGAATAATCTATATGGTGTGGATATTAATCATGAATCAATTGAAATCACCAAGCTGTCTTTATGGCTAAAAACCGCCAACAAACAGGAAAAACTGACTTATCTGGATGATAATATCAAATGCGGCAATAGCTTAATTGATGACTCAAATCTGGCTGGAGATAAGGCATTTAAGTGGGATGTGGAATTTGCTGATATTATGCAAGCGGGCGGATTTGATGTGGTGGTGGG